>Ga0182024_10005929_pt1 | contig 27074 bp, 20 predicted proteins | sample P32metaG_FD_120480 | JGI IMG/M metagenome (GOLD analysis project Ga0182024, IMG submission 120480) | Permafrost microbial communities from Stordalen Mire, Sweden - P3-2 metaG (Illumina Assembly) | ecosystem: Environmental > Terrestrial > Soil > Wetlands > Permafrost | place: Sweden: Stordalen...
TGCGGCCCACCATTTCGTTGATCGTCCGGAAGCCGAGCTGTGCCATCAACTCCCGCACCTCGTGCGCGATGAAGTTCATGAAGTTCACCGTGTGCTCCGGCTTGCCGGTAAAGTTCTTGCGCAGCCGCGGGTCCTGGGTCGCCACTCCGACGGGGCAGGTATTGAGGTGGCACACCCGCATCATGATGCAGCCGAGCGTCACCAGCGGGGCGGTTGCGAAGCCGAACTCCTCCGCCCCCAGGAGCGTCGCGATCACGACATCGCGCCCCGTCTTGAGCTGGCCATCGGTTTCCACAGCGATCCGGCTCCGCAGGTTATTGAGCACCAGGGTCTGGTGCGTCTCCGCCAGGCCCAGCTCCCACGGGAGCCCCGCGTATTTGATCGATGTCTGCGGCGATGCGCCCGTCCCGCCGTCGAATCCGCTGATGAGCACGACGTCCGCGTGGGCCTTCGCGACGCCGGAGGCGATGGTGCCGACGCCCACCTCGGACACCAGCTTCACGCTGACCCGCGCCTCGCGATTCGCGTTCTTCAAATCGTGGATCAACTCCGCCAGATCCTCGATGGAGTAAATATCATGGTGCGGCGGCGGCGAGATGAGGCCGACGCCCGGCGTGGAGTACCGGACTTTCGCGATCCAGGGATAGACCTTGGTCCCGGGCAATTGTCCCCCTTCCCCCGGCTTGGCCCCCTGCGCCATCTTGATCTGCAACTCGTTCGCCTTGGTGAGGTACAGGCTCGTCACCCCGAATCGACCCGACGCCACCTGCTTGATCGCGCTGTTCTTCGAGTCCCCCAGCTCGTTGCTCCAGGTGTAACGCTCCGGGTCCTCGCCTCCCTCGCCCGTGTTCGATTTCCCGCCGATGCGGTTCATCGCGATGGCGAGCGTCTCGTGCGCCTCCTGGGAAATGGAGCCGTAGCTCATCGCTCCCGTCTTGAAGCGCTTCACGATTGCCTCCACCGGCTCCACCTCCTCGAGCGGCACCGGGTCGCGGGGCGTGAATTCGAGCATCCCGCGCAGGGTAAAACGCGTCCGTCCCTGCTCGTTGACCAGCGCGGAGTACTCCTGGAAGGCTTTGTAACTGCCGGTGCGCACCGCCCGTTGGAGCGCGTGAATCGTCTGGGGGCTGAAAAGGTGGGCCTCCCCGTCCTTGCGCCACTGGTACTCGCCGCCCACGTCGAGCGCCTGCCCGTTGACCTGCCGGTCTGGAAAGGCATGGGTGTGACGATCGATGACCTCCCTGGTGATGATGCTGATATCCGCCCCCTCGATGCGGGATGCAGTCGTTGAGAAATACTTGTCCACGACCGAGCGATTGAGCCCGACGCACTCGAAAATCTGGGCGCCGCGATAGCTCTGGATGGTGGAGATCCCGATCTTGGAGGCGACCTTGATGACCCCCTTTGTGGCGGCTTTGACGAAATTCTTGCACGCCGTCTTGTGGTCCACCTTTACCAGCATCCCCTGACGGATCATGTCGTCGAGCGTCTCGAACGCGAGGTAGGGATTGATGGCGCCGCAGCCGTAGCCGATGAGCGTGGCGAAATGATGGACCTGTCGCGGCTCGCCGGATTCCAGGACGATGCCCGCGCGGGTGCGCTTGCCCTCGCGGATCAGGTGGTGGTGGAGCCCCGCCACGGCCAGAAGCGCAGGGATCGGGGCGTTGTGCTTGTCCAGCCCGCGATCGGAGAGGAGGATGATATTCACCCCGGAGTCGATGGAGCGGCTGGCCTGGGCGCAGATTTCTTCCATTGCCTTCTCGAAGCCGGCAGTCCCTGCCTGCGGGTTGAAGAGGATGGGGATCGTCACGGACCTGAAGTCGCCCTGCGCCAGGTGCTTGAGCTTCGCCAGCTCCTGGTTTGTCAGGATGGGCGTCTTCAGCTCGATGAGGTGGCAGCTTTCCGGACGCGGGCTGAGGAGGTTGCCCTCGGCCCCGATGGTCGTCTCCGCGGAGGTGATGATCTCCTCGCGGATGCAGTCAATGGGGGGGTTGGTCACCTGCGCGAAGAGTTGCTGAAAGTAATCGTAAAGAAGCCGGGGCTTGTCCGAGAGCACCGCGAGCGGCGTATCCGTGCCCATCGAACCCACGGCCTCGACGCCATCGCGGGCCATGGGCGCCATCAGCAGCCGCAGGTCCTCGAACGTGTAGCCAAAGGCCTGCTGCCTCTCGAGGACGCTCTTGTGATCCGGCTCCGGCGCCGCCTCCGCTTCCCTGACCGCGGCGAGCTCGACCATGTGCCGGTCGATCCACTCGCGGTAGGGGTGTTCCGATGCGATTCTCTCCTTGATCTCGTCATCCGCGACGATCCGGCCTTGCTCCATGTCCACGAGGAACATCCGGCCCGGCTGAAGCCGTCCCTTGATGGCGACCCGCTCCGGCTCGATGGGGAGCACCCCCGCTTCCGAGGCCATGATGACCAGGTCATCCTTGGTTACATAATACCGCGAGGGCCGCAGCCCGTTGCGGTCCAGGACGGCGCCGATCATGCGCCCATCGGTGAATGCGATGGACGCGGGTCCATCCCACGGCTCCATGAGGCACGAGTGGAATTCATAAAACGCCTTCTTCTCGTCGCTCATCGATTCGTGGGCCGTCCACGGCTCCGGGATCATCATCATCATCGCGTGCGGCAGCGCCCGCCCGCCCATCACCAGCAGCTCGAATACATTGTCGAACATCGCCGAGTCCGATCCGCTCGTATTGATGATCGGCAGGAGCTTCTTGATATCCTCGCCAAAGAGATCGCTCTCCAGGAGTGCCTGGCGGGCGTGCATCCAGTTGATGTTCCCGCGCATCGTATTGATCTCGCCATTGTGGACGATGTAGCGGTTCGGGTGCGCCCGTTCCCAGCTCGGGAAGGTATTGGTCGAGAAGCGCGAGTGCACCATCGCCAGCGCGGTCTCCATGCCGGGGTCGCACAGGTCCGGGAAGTACTGGGCCACCTGCACCGGCATCAGCATTCCCTTGTAGACCAATGTCCGGCAGGAGAGGCTCGATACGTACCAGAAATCGTCCACCCCCCCCTGGCGGATTTCGTTCGAGGACCGCTTCCGGATCACGTAGAGCTTTCGCTCGAATGCCTGATCATCCGCGCAACCGGCACCCCGCCCGATAAATATCTGCCGCACCTTCGGCTCGCTGGACCGCGCCGTCTGGCCCAGCGAGCTGTTATCCGTGGGGACATCCCGCCAGCCCAGTACCGTCTGGCCGGTTTCCACCACGATCCGCTCCATGATCCGGCGCGCGTTCTCCGCGCGCGCCGCATCCGGCGAGGTAAAGATAAACCCGACGCCGTACTGCCCCGGTTCTGGGAGCGCAATACCTTGCGCCGCAGAGACTTTTGCAAGGAACTTGTGGGGTATCTGCATCAGGATGCCGGCGCCGTCGCCGCTGTTCGCCTCGCATCCGCAAGCGCCCCGGTGATCGAGGTTTACGAGGATCGTGAGCGCCTGCTCGACGATGGAATGGGACTTCTTGCCCTTCATATTCACCAGAAACCCGACGCCGCATGCGTCATGCTCGAAAGCAGGGTCATAGAGACCTTGCGCGGGCGGTAATCCTTTGTTTTCCATAGGTTTGAACAGGAGCGTTTTTATTCGTGCGCCATCAAATTGACGGATTGCGGCTTTCGAACGCGCATATCTAGCCGAAAATGCGGCAGATGCACGTAAATATCGGCGGGATCAAGCCGGATTATCCTCCGGCCAAACCTCCCTCGGATGCCTGCTTTGGCGCCCGGGTGCGGCGGCGCGACGCGCCTTGCCCGCGGCGCCTTTGGATGCGACAAATGCCCCCGGTTCAACCTTATATCCGTTAAATGAGACGCTTCCTCCTCTTCGTCTTCGTCGTCGCGGTTTGCGTCTTCGGCCTCTACCGCTGGACGCGAAACGAGGCGCCCGAGCGCGTCCCCGAGAAATTCACGCCCGCGGAGGGGCCGAAGCTGGGCGACGAGGATGTGCACGTCCTCAAGGCGATGGAAGAGGAGTACACGCAACTGGTGCAGGCGGTGGTGCCCTCCGTCGTCAGCATCACGGCTACCAAGCGCGTCCAGGAGCGTGTGGTTGAGGATCCCTTTGAGCTTTTTTTTGGCCGGCGTTTCCGCCTGGCCCCCCGCACGGAGGAGTCACTGGGGTCCGGAGTCATTGTTTCGAAGGAAGGCCACATCGTGACCAATCAACACGTCGTCGCGGATGTCGATGAAGTCCGCATCCGGATGGCCGATGGCCAGGAGGCGCCGGCCCGCATCATCGGCTCCGACCCCACGACCGATATCGCCGTCCTCAAGGTGACCGGCATCAAAGTGACTCCGCTCGCTTTCGTCCCGGATTCCGACAAGGTGAAGGTGGGCCAGCGGGTCATCGCCGTAGGCAACCCGTTCGGATTCGATGAGACCGTCACCCAGGGGATCATCAGCGCCAAGGGTCGCGCGATGGAGGATAGCGTGAACGATTTCTTCCAGACCGACGCGGCGATCAATCCCGGCAACTCCGGGGGCCCGCTGGTGGACCTCCACGGCGAGATCATCGGGATCAACGCCTCGATTTACACAGGCTCGGAGACAAGGAGCTGGCAGGGCCTTGGGTTCGCCATCCCGGCCAATACCGCGCGCCGGGCGCTGGAGGCGATCATCAAGAATGGCCGCGTCCCGCACGGTTACCTGGGCGTGATGGTCCCCAGCGCCGAGGTGGCACAGCGCCTCGGCCTGCCGGTGGCCGACGGGGCGTATGTCTATAGCGTTACCGCAGGGTCCCCCGCCGAGAAGGCGGGCATCCGCAAGGGCGACCTCATCACCTCTATCGGCCGGCATCCCGTCCATAGCTCGAGCGATCTCCGCAGCCAGATCGCCGCGATCGACACCGGATCGAGTGTCAAGGTCGGCCTCGAGCGCGGGAACGATGCCGTGACCGTAACCGCGGAGATAGCCGAGCAGCCCGAGGAGCAGAACCCCAATGCCCAGGCGCAGCCGGCCTCGCCTCCCCGCAGTGGCACCCCTTCCACGGATGCCGGCCCGAGCCTCCTGGCGGGCGTACACGTCATGGAAATCCCGCCCGATCACGCGGAGGATCTCCCGCCCAACGCCCACGGCGTGATGATCACCGGCGTCGACGATAATTGCCCGGCCTCCGGCACATTGCAGCAGAGCGATGTCATCGAGGAGATCGACCGCTCGCCGATCCACTCCGTGCCGGAGTACGAGCAGGCCGCGGCGGCGGTCGCGGGCGACGCCGTGTTGCTCTCCATTTGCCGCGACCGGCGCCGGTCCTTCGCGGTGGTGCGGGTCCGCTGATCGGCTGGCGCCCGGGCGGGTTTCCTGGTTCTTGCCGCCATTGCGCTCTGTGCGATGGGCTTCCTTGCCATTCTCATGCCCGAGACGGGGGGCAATTGGGCTGGGTGATCAGGTATTCCCGAGAAAACCAACCGGCACAACGGGATCGGTGTCGGCTTCGTAATCGACTCCTTCGAGCCCGAACCCGAACAAGCGCAGGAACTCCTGCCGGTAGCCCGCGATGTCCGTGATCTCCGGCAGATTGTCCGTGGTGACCGTGGGCCAGATTCTCTCGACGCTCTCCTGCACATCGGGGCGCATCTCCCAGTCGTCGATGCGGATGCGGCCTTCCTGATCGAGTTGTGGGGACGCGGCGTTGAAAAGCCGCCCGGCAAAGAGGCGCTGGATCTGCTCGATGCAACCTTCGTGGAGGCCCTTCTCCTTCATGATCCGGTATAGGAGCGAGATGTAGAGGGGCACCACGGGGATGGCGGAGCTGGCCTGGGTGACCAGCGCCTTGTTGATCGAGACGAAGGCGCGCCCGCCGTCTGGGGCCAGCTTCTTGCCGATCCGCCCCGCGGCTGCCTCGAGGTCCTCCTTCGCGCGTCCGATGGTGCCATTGCGGTAGATCGCCCATGTGACCGTGGGCCCGATATAAGAATAGGCGACCGTCGTCGCGCCCGGCGCCAGGACTCCCGCCCCCGCGAGCGCATCCATCCACATTTCCCAATCCTCGCCGCCCATGACGGCAATCGTGTCGTCGATCTCCTGCTGGGTGGCGGGCTCGATGGTAATATCCGAGACGACACCCTTGTCCGTATCGACCGTCTTCGCGGTGTACGCGCCGCCGATTGGCTTGAGCACGGATTTGTACGTCTGGCCGTTCGCCGGGTGCGTGCGTCGCGGGGAGGCGAGGCTGTAAATGACCGCATCCACCTGCCCGAGGTCCTGTTTGATGAGGCCGATCACCTGTTCCTTGAGCGGGTGGGAAAAAGCGTCGCCATTGATGCTCTTCGCGTAGAGCCCGGCGGCGTGCGCGGCATCCTCGAGGGCAGCGGAGTTGTACCAGCCCGCGCTGCCGGTGCGGCCTGCCTCGGCGGGTTTTTCAAAGAAAACGCCGAGCGTGGCCGCATTCCCGCCAAATGCGGCGGTGACCCGCGAGGCGAGGCCATACCCCGTGGACGCGCCCACCACGAGCACCCGGCGCGGCATGCCGGCGAGAGGACCTTTCGATTTCACGTAGTCGATCTGACTCCGTACATTGGCCGCGCAGCCTGGGGGGTGAGCGGTGATGCATATAAATCCGCGTACTTTCGGCTTAATGATCATGGCGCCAAAATGTTGCGCGAGAAGAACACGCCGGGTCGAGAGGAAAGCGCCGCCGGAGGGGAATGCCCGCGAGCGCAGGTTTAGCGCCTATTTTGGCGCGGGCCGGGCAGGAGGCACTTTTTTGGGCTGTGCAAGCCGCGAGGGGCGCTTCTAGCATTCGCATGCCGTGCCGAACAAAGACGAGATAGCCGAAACCCTCGAATCGATCGGGCTGCTGCTGGAGCTAAAGGGCGAGAACGCCTTCAAGACCCGTGCCTACGCAAACGCGGCGCGTGCGGTCGAAACCTGCGCGGGCAATATCGAGGTGATGGCGCGCGAGGGGCGCCTGGCGGAGATCCCGGGCATCGGTGCCGCCATCGCCGGGAAGATATCCGAGCTGGTGCGGACGGGGCGGCTCGAGTTTTATGAGAAACTGCGCGCCGAGTTTCCACCGACGCTTTTCGATCTGTTCGAGATCCAGGGCGTCGGGGCGAAGAAAATCAAGGCGCTCTACGAGCAACTGGGCGTAACCGGCATCCCGGAGCTCGAGGCCGCTTGTAAAAAGGGGAGCGTTGCCGCGCTGGCTGGTTTCGGGGAGAAGACCGCGGCGAAGATGCTGGCGGCGATCGAGGCGCGCGGGCGTTATGCGAACAGCTACCGGCTCGGCACCGTGGCGCCGCTGGCGGAGGAGATGCTCGAGCATCTCCGCAGCCACCCGGAGGTCACGCAGGCATGCATCGCGGGCAGTTATCGCCGGCGCAAGGAGATCGTGCATGATCTCGATTTCATCGTTGCCACGCGGGATCCGGCCGGCGTGACCGCGCTCTTCACCAGCCACGAGGCCGTCGAGGAGGTGATCGCCCAGGGCCCCACGAAAACGAGTGTCCGGCTCAATGGGGGCGTGCAGGCGGACCTGCGGGTCGTATCGAATGATCAGTACCCTTTCGCGCTCGCCTATTTCACCGGGAGCAAGGAGCACAACGTGAAAATCCGCGGCCTCGCGCTTGCGCGCGGCTGGACGCTGAACGAGTACCGGATGGCGCCGGTCGAGGGGAAGGCGGCGGAGGCGGTCCCCGCGATCCACGAGGAGGCCGAGCTGCACGAAGCGCTGGGCCTCGAGTATATCGAGCCGGAGTTGCGTGAGAACCGCGGCGAAATCGAAGCGGCGGCGGCCCGTGAGCTGCCCGCATTGCTGAACCTGGAGAACCTGCGCGGCACTTTTCACAATCACACCACCGCCAGCGATGGGCGCAACTCGCTCGAGGAGATGGCGGCGGCGGCGAGGGATCTGGGCCTTGAGTACCTCGGGATCGCGGATCACTCAAAGGGGTCCTTCCAGGCGCACGGCCTGGACGCGAAGCACCTCCTCGCGCAGCGGGACGAAATCCACCGGCTTAACAAGACGTACGACGACTTCCGCCTCTTCGCGGGGACTGAGTGCGATGTTCTGAAGGATGGCTCGCTCGATTTTCCCGACGAGGTCCTTGCGCAGCTCGATTACGCCGTCGCGTCCGTGCATAACGTCTTCAATCTCCCCGAGGCCGAAATGACCGCCCGGATCATCCGTGCAATCTCCAATCCCTGCATCACCATGCTTGGCCATCTGACGGGCCGCCTGCTATTGAGCCGCGAAGGGTACGCCGTCGATGTGCCTGCCATCATCGAGGCGGCGGCAGCCACCGGGACATGGATCGAGATCAACGCGAACCCTTCCCGCCTGGACATGGATTGGCGCTGGTGGCCTCTCGCGAAGGAAAAAGGCGTCCGTTGCGTGATTAATCCCGATGCCCATAGCACCAGCGGCTTGCAGCAGCTTTGGTTTGGCGTGGCGGTCGCGCGGAAGGGATGGCTGACCCGCGAGGATGTGATGAATTGCCTCCCGCTCGGCAGGATAGAAAAAGTCCTCGGAGCAAAGGCGGGAAGAGGTATCAAATGACATCGTCCGCCGCACTCGAACCGCAGAATATCTTCGCCGTCCGTTTCTTCTGGTTCAAGATAGACGCACTTATCTTGATCGTTGGTTATCTGCTGGGTTCGATTCCATTTGGCTATCTCGTCGCGAAAAGTCGCGGCATCGATATACGGCAGCATGGCAGCGGCAATATCGGGGCGACCAATGTCATGCGAACACTGGGCAAGGGTCCCGGTTATACCGTCTTTGCCTGCGATGCGCTGAAGGGCCTCGCGGCGGTCCTCATCGGTCATCATATCGCCGTTACTTACTCGCTTAATTTTACCCAGGTCCGCGACGTGATGCATGGAGTAACTCACGAGATATATCGCAGTACTTATTTCGAGAAGCTTCCGGAGTCGATTGGCGCCATCTCCGCGGCGATTGCCTGTATTATCGGGCATAACTTCCCCATATGGCTTGGCTTCAAGGGAGGCAAAGGGATGGCTACATCCGCCGGGGTGCTGATTGGCATGATGCCGCTGACCGCGGCCACTTGCATGCTCATCTGGCTGCTGGTGTTTCTTGCCACGCGCTATGTATCCCTTGCGTCCATCGCGGCATCCATTGCCTTGCCGGCATCGACGATGGTCTTTCTCCTCCTTGGTTTCGTCCATGGATGGCCTTACTTTTACTTCGCGGTCGCAGCATGCATGCTCGCCGTCTGGCGGCATCGGTCGAATATCGTGCGCCTGGCGAATGGCACGGAGAATCGCTTCGTGAAGAAACCCAAAGTCGAGCCCTCGCCGGAGCAATGAGCGCGCCCTCAGTCTCCATCCTGGGCGCCGGCGGCTGGGGCACCGCGCTCGCGGTTCTCTTCGCGGACAGGGGCGCGAAGGTCAACTTATGGGGCTATGACGCCGCGCAGGTGGATAAGTTGCGCAAAGCCCGCACCAATGACCGGTATCTCCCTGGAGTTACCCTGCCTGAGTTAGTTTATCCGACCCATGACTTTCAGGACTGCGTTCACGCCGATGTTATTTTCTTTGTAACTCCCTCCAAGGCAATCCGCGCCGTCGCGGAGCAGTTTTCGAAATATCCGGTCTCCATGGAGATCCCCCTCGTCTCCTGCACCAAGGGCATCGAGCACGAGACCGGCTTGCGAATGAGCGGGATCCTCCGGGAGTACTTTGCGCGGAATCCCGTGGGCGCGCTCTCCGGTCCCAATCATGCCGAGGAGATAGCGCGGCGAATGCCCGCCGCGGCTGTCATAGGATTCGCCGATCCGGCAGTGGGCGAGCGGATCCAGCCGCTGCTCTCCACCCCATGGTTCCGCGCTTATACGACCGATGACCTCGCAGGGGTCGAGCTGGGCGGGGCATTGAAAAACATTTACGCCATCGCGGCGGGAGTAAGTGATGGTCTCGGTTTCGGTGATAACTCAAAGGCCGCGCTGGTAACTCGCGCCATGGTGGAGCTGGTGCGTCTGGGCGAGTCGATGGGAGGACGGCGGGAGACATTTTATGGACTGAGCGGCATCGGCGACCTGATGGTCACGTGCTTCTCCCGGCACAGCCGTAATCGCGGGCTGGGCGAGCGCCTGGGCCGGGGCGAATCGCTGGAGGAGATCACCGCGGGGATGACAGGAATTGCCGAAGGCGTTCCCACCACGCTCAGCGCCTTCGAGTGTGCGCGCCGTGCGGATCTGAGCACGCCCATCATCGATCAGGTGCACGCGATGCTCTTCGAAGGCAAGGCGCCGAGGACGGTGCTCATCGACTTGATGCGCCGCGACCCGCGTCCCGAGTAAGGGGAGCACTCGGGGGCACTTTTTTAAGCCTGCCCGCTCTCGATCCGCGGGAAGACCGGCACGGGCTGCGAGAGCTGATGCTGATCCTGCAAGCCGCCCCATTGCGCGGCTGCCAGCAGGGGCGTCCCGGGCACGTTCAATTGCCCCAGGATGGCCGCGCTGGCATTCGGCATCACGGGCGCGGCGAGGATGGCCAGGATGCGCAGCGACTCCGCGAGCGCGTAGAGCACCGCGTCCAGCCGCGCAGCCTGCGCAGGGTCCCTGGCCAGCTTCCATGGCGCGGATGCTTCCACCAGTTGGTCGCAGCGCGAGACAAAACTCCATACCGCCTCCAGTGCGAGGTGGATCTGGTATTCATCCATGCGCGCCGTATAGCTCTCCACCGCCGCGGCCGCGGCCTCCTCCACCTGCCGTATCCCGGCATCCTCATGCGGCGCGCGCGTCAGGATGCCCGCGCGGTACCGCGCGGCCATGTTGAGCGTGCGGTTGAGCAGATTGCCGAGCCCGTTGGCCAGGTCGGTATTGAAGCGGCTCACCAGCCGCTCCTCGGCAAACTCCATGTCCTGTCCCATCGAGCAATCCCGCATGAGATAATACCGCAACGCCTCCGGGGTGTACTTATCCGCCAGCGCGTCCGGGTCCACGATGTTCCCGAGGCTCTTGCTCATCTTGGCGCCCGCGCTGTTGATATAGCCATGCACCAGCAGCGGCGCGATCCTATCGTCCGGCAAGCCGAGCGCGTGGAGCATGATCGGCCAGTAGATGCCGTGCGCCGGCACCAATATATCCTTCCCGATGACGTGGGCATCCGCGGGCCATAGGTCATCGAACCGCGGCAGCCCGTCGCTCCCGTCCGAGAGATAACCCGCGAAGGAGATGTAATTGATCAATGCATCGAACCAGACATAAGTCACATACCCCGGGTCGAACGGCAGCCCGATGCCCCACGCCAGCCGCTCCTTGGGCCGGGAAATCGAGAGGTCGCCGGCCAGCTTGCGCACCGCGTTCAGCAGCTCCGTGTGCCGGAAGCCCGGGAAAACGAACTCCGGGTGCGTCTCCACGAATCCGATCAGCCAATCGCGATGCGGGGAAAGTTTGAAGTACCAGTTCTCCTCCTCGATATAGACCACCTCGCCCCATTCCGGCCCGAACTCCCCGCCGGCGCCGCGCTCCTTGTCCGTGAGGAATTGCTCCTGGCGCACCGAGTAATACCCGCCGTAGCTCGCCTTGTAGAGCTGCCCCTCGTCATGCAGCCGCTGGAGGATCCGCTGCACGCAACGGCGGTGCCGCGGGTCGGTCGTCGCGGCCCATCCATCGTAGCGCACGCCCAGCTTGGCCCACAGCGCCGTGAATTTCTCCGTCACCTCGCTTGCATATTGGGCGGGCTCGATGCCCGCCTTCTGCGCCGCCTGCTGGACTTTTTGCCCATGTTGATCCACCCCGGTCAGGAAATAGACCTGCTCCCCTTTCAACCGGTGGAACCGCGCGAGCACGTCCGCGAGAATCTTCTCATAAGCGTGCCCGATGTGAGGCGCCGCGTTCGTATAATCAATGGCGGTCGTAATGTAATAAGTCTTGGCCATCCGGGCCATCAAGGTGCGTAAACAGTGCACCCTTTGCAATGGCGATCATGGCATCCCCTCACCCCGTGGGCTTGACTTCACTGCCACCCATTTTAGCCTTTCCCTTTCCCATCCCTCGTTATGAGCCTAAATATCGATCTCCTCTCCCGGGCCGCCAATGAGGCGCGCGGTCTTGCCATGGATGCCGTGCACGCCTGCGCCTCCGGCCACCTGGGTCTGCCTCTCGGTTGCGCGGAAATCGGGGCCGTGCTCTTCGGGCATTCCCTGCACCTGAACCCCGACGATCCCCGGTGGCTGAACCGGGACCGCTTCATCCTCTCGGCGGGCCACGGGAGCATGTTCCTCTACTCCTGGCTGCACCTGTCCGGCTTCGATATCCCGCTCGAGGCGATCAAGCGGTTCCGCCAGCTCCACAGCGGCACCCCGGGCCACCCGGAGTCCTTCGAGACCCCCGGGGTCGAGGCGACCACCGGTCCGCTCGGCCAGGGCGTCGGCAATGCCGTGGGCTTCGCCGTATCCCAAAAGATGGCCGCCGCCCGCTTCAATACCGCCGAGCATAAGATATTCGATAACCACATCGTCTGCATCGCGGGTGACGGGTGCATGCAGGAGGGCATCTCGCACGAGGCCGTCGAGTTCGCGGGCCATCAGAAGCTCGATAACCTGATCCTCATCTACGACTCCAACTACGTGACCCTCGACGCGATGGCGAGCGCCACCCAGAGCGAGAACGCAGCCGAGCGCTTCGACGCCTACGGCTGGGATGTGCAGGTCCTCGACGATGGCAACGACTTGCAAGCCTTCCATGCCGCGTTTGAGAAAGCCAAGGCGGGGACCGGCAAGCCTCACCTCATCATCGCCCACACCCTCATCGGCAAGGGCATCCCCGAGATCGCCGGCACGCAGAAGGCCCACGGCGAGGGCGGCGCGAAGTACGTGGACCAGGACCGGGTCAAGGAGCTGGGCCTCCCGGCGGACCAGCATTTCTACGTCTCCCCGGAGGTGCGCGCCTACTTCGCGACCCGCAAGCAGCAGCAGCTCGAGGACGTTGCCCGCTGGAATGAGACCTACCAGGCATGGTGCAAGGCCAATCCCGAGCTGGCCAAGCTCCTCGACTCCGGCGTGAAGAAGGAGGTCCCCGCCGATCTTCTCTCCCGCATCCCGGAGTTTCCCAAGGACGCCAAAATCGCAACCCGCAAGGCGGGGAGCGACGTGCTCCAGCCCATCGCCGCGGCCATGCCGCTGCTTATCAGCGGCTCCGCCGATTTGCACGGCTCCACGCTCAATTACATCAACGGCGGCGAGGACTTTACCCCCCAGCATCAGGGGGGCCGCAATATCCGCTTCGGCATCCGCGAGCACGCCATGTGCGCCATGCTCAACGGCTTCGCTTACGACGGCATCTTCCGGCCCAGCGGCGCTACATTCCTCGTGTTCGCGGATTACGCGCGGCCTGCCATCCGGCTCGCGTCCCTTTCGCGCCTGCCGGTGACCTACATCTTCACGCACGACTCCGTGGGCGTCGGGGAAGACGGGCCCACCCACGAGCCGGTCGAGACCGTCAGCGGCCTGCGCGTCATCCCGCATCTTGACGTCATCCGCCCCGCCGATCCCGAGGAGACCGCGGGCGCCTTTGCCGCGGCGATGCTGCGGACCGATGGCCCCACTCTCCTCGCGTTGAGCCGCCAGAATCTCCCCACGCTCAATGAGATTCCCGTCAAGACCCGTCGCGAAGGCGTGGCAAAAGGCGCCTACATCGCCATCGCGGAGACGGCCGAGCTCGATACCATCATCCTGGCCACCGGCAGCGAATTGCAGCACGCCATCGCCGCCGCCAAAAAGCTCGGGCCCGGCACGCGCGTCGTTTCCGTGCCCTCGTTTTATCGTTTCGACAAGCAATCGGCGCAGTATCGCGAGGAGATTCTCCCCGCCAGTTGCCGCCGCCGTGTAGCCATCGAGGCCGGTGTGACCGCCCTTTGGTACAAATACGTCGGCCTGGACGGCAAAGTGGTCGGCATCGACCGTTTCGGTCTTAGCGCCCCCGGCCCCGTGGTCATGGAAGAGCTCGGCATCACGGCCGAATCCGTGGTCAAAGCCGTCCAAAGCCTTCCCGAACCGGCACTCGCGTGAGCCGTTCGATCCCCTTACTGGAAGTGCGGGAACTGGCGCGGTAAGCCGGGGAAACGTTCAACATTTCCGGCGTGCCACCCGACGCGGCAGTGTTCAGAATAGGCGGACCGCGCCTTCCAATCCCTTTGCACCCGCCCGCCCCGCCTGTGGAGCGACGCTGAAAAGGGGCTTGAAAAACCGGGAAGACCCTGCGAAATTTGAATTCTCGACAAAACATATAGAGAATTAGGATCAATGACCCTCCAAGCCGACGAAATCTCCCCCGCAGAGGTCCATGATCTAGCCGATCAGTTCGAGACGGCTGAGGTCGAGGAGACCCTTGGCTGGGCCTGGGACCGCTTTGGCACCCGCGCCGCCATCGGCACGAGCTTCCAGGGGGCCGGCCTCGTCATGATCCACAAGGCCGTCCAGGCGGGTTTCCCGCTGCCTGTCTTTACGCTCGATACCGAGTTGCTCTTTCCCGAGACCCTGGAGCTCAAGGCCAGGCTCGAGAATTTCTTCGAGATCAAGATCGAGTCCATCCACCCGGAGCAAACCCCCGAGGAGCAGGCAGCCGAGCACGGCCCGGAGCTGTGGAATCGCGCTCCCGATCTCTGCTGCACCATGCGGAAGGTGCTCCCGTTGCAGAAAAAGCTGGAGGATCTGGCGGTTTGGATCACCGGCCTGCGCCGCCAACAGTCGGAGACCCGGCAGCGGACGCAGATCCTGGAGATGTACCACTTTGACGTGTTGCGGGATCATTACATCCTCAAGCTCAACCCGATGGCAAACTGGACGCGCGAAGCGGTGTGGGAGTACATCGCGGCCAACAAAATCCCCTACAATCCCCTGCATGACCGGGGCTTCCGGAGCATCGGCTGCCGGCCCTGCACCCGCGCCTCCGGCCAGTCTGGCGATGAGCGGGCGGGACGCTGGACCGGCTTTAACAAGAGCGAGTGCGGCATCCACACCTTCATGGGGGAGAATATCTAGGGGCACTTTTTTTTCCACGGATGAATCCCGCGACCCATCCCGCCTACGGCGGCCTTTACCCCGCACCCCCCGATCCCGAGAGCCCGGCTTTCTTCCCCCAAAAAAGCTCCCGCTCCGACGATGCCCACCTGGACGCGCTCGAGGCGCAAAGCGTCTTCCTCATCCGGGAGGCGTATCACTATTTCAAGAACATCTGCATGCCCTGGAGCATGGGCAAGGACTCGAACGTGCTGATCTGGCTTACGAAAAAAGCGTTCTGCGGCCACATCCCCTACCCGCTGCTTCACATCGACACGACCTATGAGTTCCCCGAGATGCTGCAATACCGCGACTGGGCGGTGCAGCACCATGGGCTCAATTTGATCGTGAAAATCAATGAGGATGCCCGCGCGGGCCGCGGCGAGTACGCGCAGCGCGGGCCGATCGGTTACGACACGGCCGATCCCGTGACAGTGACCCACGAGCTCAAGACCGCCGCGTTGCAGCAGGTGATGGCGGAAAACAAGTGGGACGCGCTCATCACGGGCATCCGGCGCGATGAGGATCCTACGCGCGCCAAGGAGCGTTACTTCAGCCCGCGCACCAAGGATTTCGAGTGGGATTACAAGGATCAGCCCCCGGAGTTCTGGAACCAGTTTACCACCAGTTGCGCCCCGGGCGAGCATGTGCGCGTGCAGGCGCTCCTGGATTGGAGCGAGCGCGACATCTGGATGTACATCCAGCGCGAGGGCATCCCCATCCCCAAGATGTACTTTGCCCGGACCGCGGGGGATGGGAAAAAGTATCGTTTCCGGTCGCTCGGGTGCTGGCCGATCACAAAGCCGGTCGAGAGCGAGGCCGATAGCATCGACGCCATCATCGACGAACTGGCGACCACCCGCACCAGTGAGCGCGCCGGCCGCGCCCAGGATCACCACGAGCGCAACGCCATGCAGAAACTGCGCGCTAAGGGCTTCATGTAAGCCGCCTCCCAAAGGACGATTTTCCCCATGCCAGCTTCCCTGTCGGCGCCACCCGCAACTCACGCTCCCGCCCCCGCGGCGGTTCCACCGCAACGCGCTCTCTCCGTCCCCGGCGCGGACCGCCTGAAGGTGGTCTTCGTGGGCCACGTCGATCACGGGAAATCCACCCTCATCGGCCGCATCTTTCACGATACCCACTCACTGCCGGACGGGAAGGTCGAGCAAATCCAGGCCGCCTGCCGGGAGGAGGGGATGGAATTCGAGTATGCGTTCCTGCTCGACGCGCTGCTCGAGGAGCAGGAGCAGAACATCACCATCGACACCACGCAGATCCAGTTCAAGACGGCCAAGCGCCCCTACGTCATCATCGACGCGCCGGGGCACAAGGAGTTCCTCAAGAACATGATCACCGGCGCAGCCAGCGCGGATGCCGCGGTGCTGCTGATCGCCGCGAATGAAGGGGTGCGCGAGCAGAGCCGCAGGCACGGTTACCTCCTCAGCCTCCTCGGGATCAAGCAGGTCGTCGTGGCCGTGAACAAGATGGACCTCGCGGGGTACAGCGAGCAGACATTCAACGAAGTCGTCACCGAGTACCGGAAATTCCTGAGCCAGATCGGGCTCGAGGCGCGCACGTTCGTCCCCATTTCCGCCCGCAACGGGTACAACGTCGCCGAGCGCTCTCCCGGCGTGATGCCATGGTACACCGGGCCGTCGATCACGGAGATGCTTGATCAATTCGAGCCGCCCAAGCAGCTCACCGAGCTTCCGCTCCGTTTTCCGGTCCAGGACGTTTACCGCTTCGATAACCGACGCATCATCGCGGGCCGGATCGAGTCCGGCAGCATGAAGGTCGGCGACCAGATTGTTTTTTCGCCGAACAACAAGACGAGCGTCGTGGCGAGCATCGAGCGGTGGGAAGCGCCGGGGAATCCATCCGCGAGCGCCGGCGAATCGATCGGCATCACCCTTACCGAGCAGATTTTTGTGGAACGCGGGCACGTGGCCTCCCATGGCGCGCACTCTCCCATCGAGTCGAATCGGTTCCACGCCCGGCTCTTCTGGATGGGCCGGCGCAACCTGGAGACCGGCCAGCGCTTCAAGCTCAAGCTGGCGACCCAGGAGCTCGATGCCGAGATCGTGTCCATCGAGCGCATCATCGACGCATCCACGCTCGAGACCATCACCGGCGGCCGCGCCCACATCGCCCGCAACGACGTCGCGGAGGTCGTCATCCAGACGCGCGGGGCGCTGGTCATGGATAATCACGACCAGAATCCGGTCCTTGGCCGCTTCGTCATCATCGAGGACCGCCAGGTATCCGGCGGCGGCATCATCTTCGGCGGCGTTTACACGGAGCGCGGCAGGATCAAGAGCTCGAACATCTTCTGGACGGAGGGAAACGTCACGGCGCGCCACCGGCGATTGCGCAATGGGCACCGCGGGGCAGTGGTATGGCTGACCGGCCTGAGCGGCGCGGGAAAATCGACCATCGCCCAGGCGCTCGAGCGGGAGTTGTTCAACCAGAACGTGAATGTGTACGTCCTGGATGGCGACAACGTGCGGCATGGGCTCAATTCGAACCTCGGCTTCTCCCCCGAGGACCGGGTGGAGAACATCCGCCGGGTCGCGGAAGTGGCCCACCTGATGGCCGATAGCGGCCTCGTCGTGGTGACCGCTTTCATCTCCCCGTATCGCTCCGACCGCCGCCGCGCGCGGGAGATCGCGCTCGAGGGCGGCAGCGATTTCGTCGAGGTCTTCGTCGATGCCCCGCTGGAAGTCTGCGAGCAGCGCGACCCGAAGCAATTGTACAAGAAAGCCCGGGCCGGCGAGATCAAGGATTTCACCGGCATCGACGCGCCCTACGAGGCCCCCGAGGATGCGGAGATCGTCACGCATACCGCGCAGGCGACGAGCGAGGAATCCGTGGCGACCATCCTCGAAGTGCTGCTCCCGCGGATCAAATCCGAGGATACCGTGATGCCCTCGATCTGAGCGCGGGGTAATTTTACCCGAAAAGCTCGTAGCTCAACACGCTGAGGCAATAGATCGCAGCGGTCTCCGTGCGCAGCACGATGGGGCCGAGGGTGACCGGGCGGCAGCCGTGGCTTTTCGCGAGCGCGATCTCAGCGGGCGTGAAATCGCCCTCCGGGCCGACAAGCACCAGCACGCTTTTCGGCGTCTTGCCTGCGTTCTCGGCGAGCAGTTTTTTCAAATGCATCGCGTCCGGCTGCAGCGAGGCGATGAGCATCAGGTCATACCGGGCCGGGTGGGAGAAGAATTCCTTGAGGCTGCGCGGCGGATCGACTTTCGGAAGCCAGTTTTGGCCGCATTGCTTGGCCGCCTCGATTGCCGTGGCCTGCCATTTTTGCTGTTTCCGGGGCGCATCGTCCTCCTCCACCTGGATGACCGTGCGCTCGCTGAGCAGCGGGCAGACCGCGGCCGCTCCGAGCTCGACGGCCTTCTGGACGATGAGGTCCATGTTTTTTCCCTTCGGGACGGCCTGTCCGAGCGTGATGTGGCAGGCGACGGGGGCCGTTTTCCCGTGGTGGAGTTTCCGCAGCGTCACGGCTTTCCGCGTGATCGCGGCGATTTCCACCGTGGCCTCGGCTCCGCGGCCATTGAAGACGACCGCCTTGTCTCCGGCGTTCATGCGCAGCACATCGAGGGCGTGGTGGGTTTCCGCCTCGTCGAGGGCGAGGGCGTCAGGGTTCCAGCTTTCCGGCGGGATGTAAAAACGATGCATGGATGGTGGGGGGACGGTTGAGAACGATGGGGGCGCTGGGAGGGGCGCCCGGGTTTATCTGAAGAATTCCTTGGCCTTCTCGAAGAAGCCCTTGTGGAGGGGGGTGTTATCGTCGCCCATGAGCTCGGCAAACTCCTCGAGTTTCCGCCGTTGCTCGGCGTTCAGCTTCGTCGGCACCTCCACCAGGGCCCGCACGAGCAAGTCGCCGCGCACGCCGGAATTCAGGCTGGGCATCCCCTTCCCGCGCAGCTTGAAGAGCGTGCCGCCCTGGGTCCCGGCCGGGATTTTGAGCGAGCCCTCGCCTTCGAGGGTCGGCACCGGCACCTCGCCGCCCAGCGCAGCAGTGACGAACTTGACCGGGATCTCGCAGAAGAGGTTGTCTTCCTCGCGCTCGAAGATCTCGTGCTCCTTGATGTGGATGACGACGTAGAGATCGCCGGGCGGGCCGCCCCGGATGCCTGCCTCGCCATTGCGGGAGGAGCGGAGGCGCGAGCCATCCTCGATGCCGGCGGGGATTTTGAGCTTGATGCGGGAGGTATTCTCCACGCGCCCCTCGCCGTCGCAATCCTTGCACGGCTTCTCGACGATCTGGCCCGTGCCCCGGCACCGGGGGCAGGTCTGCGAGACCTGGAAGAATCCGCGGGAGGAGATGACCTGGCCGCGTCCGCCGCATGTGGGGCAACTCGTGGCGCGCGAGCCGGGCTCGGCGCCGCTGCCGGAGCAGCGTGCGCAGCCGTCGAGCTTGGTGATTTCGATCTCTTTTTCGCAACCGATGGCGGCCTCCTCGAGCCGGATCTGCAGGTCGTACCGGAGGTCGCTCCCGCGGTGGCGCGCCTCGCGGGTATTCCCACCGGCGGCCCCGCCGAAGAATTGCTCGAAGATGCCCCCCGCGCCCGCGCTTCCGCCCCCGCCGCCGAATACCTCGCGGAAGAGATCGAATGGATCGTGAAAGCCGCCGGCGCCCGGCCCGGCATTGCCCTGGGAGAAGGCCGCATGGCCAAACCGGTCGTACGCAGCCCGTTTCTGGTCGTCCATGAGGACGTCGTACGCTTCGCCCAATTCCTTGAAGTGCTCCTCGGCGTGCGGATCGCCCGGGTTTTTGTCCGGGTGAAACTTCACCGCGAGACGGCGGTACGATTTCTTAATCTCCTCGGACGCGCTTGTCCGGGTGACCTCGAGAACTTCGTAATAATCGCGTTTGGCTGCCGCCATGGGCTGTGGTGTCGGTAAAGTGGAAATCAGGAAAAAAGCACACCGCGTGCGGAGTGCACGCAAAATCGCTGCAAGGACGATTTCGCCGGTCAGGTCAGGCGCCCTTGGAGACGATGACATTGGCCGGCCGCAGCAACCGGTCCTTGAGCTTGAACCCCTTGCGGACCTGGCGGATCACCTTGCCCTCGGGGACCCTGGGGTCGTGCTCCTGGGCGATTGCCTCGTGCAGATTGGGGTCGAAGGTCTGGCCGGTCGCGTCGATGGGGGTCACTCCCGCCTCCGCCAGGAAATCGGTTAACTGCCTGGCCACCATGGACATCCCGGCCAGGATGGGAGAGTTGGCGGCGCTGCCGGCGCCCGCGGCGGCGAGCCCCAGCTCAAAGTTGTCGATGATCGGGATCAAGCGCTCGAGGAGCGATGCGTTCGCGTATTTGACAGCGTCCTCCTTCTCGCGGGCGCTTCGTTTGCGGAAGTTATCGAAATCCGCCTGGCTGCGCAGCGCGAGGTCGCGGAAGCGCTCCATATCCGCCTGCAATTGGCCAAAAGCGGCCTCTTCCGTGCCTTCGGCTTCCGTCGCGGCGGCGGTCTGGCTTTTGTCGTCCTGGGTCTGAAATTTTTCGTCGCTCATTTTTTTCGAATTACAATCAAGGTGATGTCATCGTTCTGGGTGTGTGCTCCGATGAAGTCCATTAGGTCATCTGTCAAGCGCTTCCGGATTGCGACCGCGCCTTCGTGGGCACTGGCCTGGATGGATTGGATCATCCGTTTCATGCCATATTCGTTGCCCTTGCCGTCGAGCGCCTCGGTTACCCCATCGGTGTAGAGGATAAGGCAATCATTGCTCTGCATCTGGAGGGTGAAGTCGCGGGTGACGCGCTCGAATACATCTCCGCTATCGATTCCGAGCGCCATGCCGGGGGGATTGAGTTTCTGGACGGTCTGCGTTTTGGCCTCGTAGAGCAGCGGCGCGTCATGCCCTGCGCGGCAGAGAGTGATGTCGTTGCCGTTCTCATCCAGGAGAAGGTAGGCCATGGAAATAAACATATCCTCCTTGATATCCGGGTAGATCTGCCGATTCACCTGGTTGAGGACCTCCGCGGCGCTGGTCTTGCCCACCGCCTGCCCGCGCAGGACGCTCCGGCACATCGCCATGATGAGGGAGGCGGGTACGCCCTTGCCCGAGACATCCGCGATCGCCACGCCCCACTTGTCCGGGGCGACCCGGATGTAGCCGTAATAGTCGCCGCTCATCTGCCGCGCGGGGAGGTTGATCCCGTCGATGTCGTAATTGCGCAGGCTCGGGGAGGTGGAGGGGAGCAGGATGCGCTGGATCTCCTGGGCCACCTGCAGGTCGGAGTCCATCCGTTTTTTCTCGTCCGCGACCAGGTAGATCATCGCGTTGTAGAGGGCAAACGCCGATTGCTCCGCGATGGCCTTGAACGTGGAAAAATCGCTCTCGGTAAAAGGAGAACTCATCGGGCCGTTGGCAATGGCGATGACCCCGAGATTCTGCCGGGCGAACATCAGCGGCGCGAGCATCGCGGATTGCGTCTGGAGCGTGGTGTTGCTCAACGGAGTGAGCCGGGTGTCCTGGGGCAGCAGGAGCACTGCGTCCTGGTCGCGCCAGACCTTCCCGACCAGTCCTTCGCCCGGCTCGACGGCATGGAGGCGCAGGTAGCTGTGGACCGCCTGCGGGTTCTTCTCGATCTGCTGGAGGATGTGCGGCGGCACTTCCATGAGCGGCGGGCAGCTCCGCGAGATGAACCGGGCGACGAGCCCGAGGCCGTCGCGATTGACCGTATAGAGTGCGCCCCCGTGGGCATTCAGGATGCGGATGGTGCTCTCGACGATGAGGCGGTGCAGATCATCCGGCCGCAGATCGGTGGAGAAGGCCTCCCCCAGGCTGTGGAGGAAATCGAAGACGCGCGACTCTTCCAGCTCCACCTTCTCGCAGGCGCGCCACGCCAGGTCGAGCTGGCGGCGGAGCCACCGGTCCCGAAAAAAGAAGGCCGCGTTGGCGCTGAACAAAAGCAGGAGGAGAACCGGCGTCCATCCCATGTTGAAAATCTACTCTGCGCGATGCAGATCCTGCTTCAGGTACTCGAGTACGTCCTTGAACTTGGTCAGGTTTTCCGGGTCGGCTTCGACCAGGGCTTCGTGGGCCTCGAGCATCGTCTCCGCCTGGGCGGAGTGATCTGGCGAGGGAGCGGGTTGAAGAGAATCGCGCAGCGCCGAGCCGCTATCCCGTACGCCGCAGGCGTCCATCGAGAAGAGCTGGTCCAGGCCGAGGTTGGTGAGGAGATCGTGGTTGCGCTCGTTGAGGTTGACCACGTGGAGGCTGCCCTGGCCGATCTCCCGCAGCCGCAGCGCGATCATTGCGAGCGTCCCCATGAAGGTGGAATCCATCACCGGACAGTTGCGAAGATCGACCACGAATTCCCGGTGGCCGCGATTGACCATTTCCTTGGCAAACTCCTTCACGCCCGCGCTGTTGAGAAACGACCCCTTACCTTCCACCTTGATCCAGACGATCTTGTGGGTGGTGCCGACGAGGATGGATGAAGGGTTGCTCACCTCAAATTTGTGCGTTCTGGAAAATATACGGAGTCCCTGTTCCGCATGTCAAACCGCGTGAATGGGCCGGCTGCGGCCGCCAGTTGCAAATCATTGGTCAATGGATCAATCCCACAGATAGGACTGAGTGAGCCCCACGATTTTGCGATCCGCGATCAAAAGTGCCCGCCATGCGATCACCCTGCCGTCCTGCAGGTAATCGTCGCCGATCACCTGAAATTTTGTCTCCATGGTGCCTCGGGTCTGGTCGTAGGCTACCTCCCTGGCTTGCACGTAGGAGCCGAGGTTTGCCTGGCGGTACTCGAACCGGACGGTCACCGGGCCCTGCTGCCTGGCGCGCCAGTAGAAGTTATAGTAATGGCCGCGCACCTCGAGCCGGTCCAACGAGGTGACCGCGCCGTAGTTTACCCTCTCGCGCTCGAAGAGGACCATGGGGTCCACCGTGGGCTTTGCGTATTTTGGTTCGTTCAGGAATTCCTGGACCTTCCGGAATTGATACCGGTCATCGAGTGCGAGGGGGAGCACGTCCGCCTTCTCAAGGCGGCGCTGCGGAGTCTCAGGGGCCGCCCTGGCAATAGCCGGTGCCATGCTCAATAAGACGAGCGGCACAATCGCCACGGCCGATCTTGTTCTCATGGCGGGAAATTCAAGCGTTTGAGGAGACGGGTGTCAATGCAAGGGGTGGCGGGGCCGGGCCGATGCTTCCCGGGTTTTCAAGACAGTGAGCGGGCCCGCGACCTCAAGGCATTCAGCCTCAACCTCAAGCGCAAGGTCGAACTCACCGGCTGCGCCGCCTCTGGACCAGGAGATTCACCCGGTTTAAGTTTCCTCCCTTGATTACCGTCCGGTTCCATCGCGGGCTTGAGCTGCCCGACTACGCCCTCTGGCTCGATCCGTGGGAGAGCAAGCCGTTCGCCTTTGTCTCGCATGCGCACAGCGATCACATCGCTCAACACTCCGAGACCATTCTCTCCGCTCCTACGGCCAGGCTGATGCGGGCGCGGCTGCCCGGGAGGCGCGTCGAGCACATCCTGGAGTTTGGCCTGGCGCGCGATGTGAGGGGGATGCGGGTAATGCTTCTGCCGGCCGGCCACATTTTTGGCTCCGCGCAATTCTTCCTCGAGGCGGAGGCCGAAAGCCTGTTGTACACAGGGGATTTCAAGTTGCGCCCCGGGCTCTCCGCGGAGCGGACGGAGTGGCGGCAGGCGGACACGCTGATCATGGAGACGACCTTCGGGCTGCCGAAGTACCGCTTCCCGCCCACGGAAGAGGTCATGGCGGAGATGGTGCGCTTTTGCGCCGAGTGCCTGGAGGAAGACCATACACCGGTCCTCCTGGGATACTCGCTGGGCAAATCCCAGGAGATCCTTTGTGCCCTGGCCCGGGCGGGCATGACGCCAATGCTGCACGGGACGGTATTCAAGATGACGGAAATCTACCGCGAACTGCAGCCCGGCTTCCCGTGCGCGTATGAGAAATATGAGGCAAATAAATTGCCGGGCAAGGTCCTGATCTGCCCGCCGAGCGCCGCACGCACGGCGATGGTGGCGCGGATCAAGAACCGGCGGACGGCGGTGCTGACGGGCTGGGCAGTCGAGCCGGGCTCCAGGTTCCGCTACGGGTGCGACGCGGCGTTCCCGCTCTCGGATCATGCGGATTACGACGATCTCGTAAAGTACGTCGAGTTGGTGCGGCCAAAGCGGGTACTGACATTGCATGGATTCGCCTCGGAGTTCGCGGCCGACCTGCGGCGCCGGGGTGTGGAGGCATGGGCGCTCACCGGGGAGAATCAACTGGAGTTCCAACTGGGGCACGCGGCCCGGGCGGCCCGGGGCGTCGCGGCAGGTGCGGGGGAAGCGGGTGAAGCGGGTGAAGCGGGTGAAGCGGCGGAGTTTCCGCCCGGGAGCTTCGCGGCATTCGCGGCGCTGGGGGAGCAGATCGCGGCCAGCACCGGCAAGCTCAGAAAGATCGGGTTGCTCGCGGCATATCTGTCGCAATTGGCCGGGCTGGATGAGCGGATGCTCGCGGCAGCAGTGCTATTCCTTACCGGACGCGTTTTCCCGCAAGGGGATGGCCGTGTGTTGCAGGCCGGCTGGGCGGTGATCAAACGCGCACTGCTGGGCGCGAGCGGCGCGACCGAGCAGCAACTGCGGGAGGTTTCGCACCATCATGCGGACGCGGGAAAGACCGCTTACGAAATCCTAGAGGGCCATACGGCGCCGGAGCCTTTCGCGTTGCTCGATGCGCGGGAATTCTTCGACCGCCTGGAAGCGGCGCGCGGGCCAATCGCAAAAAAGGATTTGCTCGAATACCGCCTCAAACGCCTAACTCCTCTGGAGGCGAAGCATCTCGTGAATATCGTCACGGGCGAATTGCGGATCGGCCTGAAAGAGGGGCTCGTCGAGGAAGCGATCGCTGCGGCATTCGCCGCGCCGCTCGGCGAAGTCAAAGATAGAAACATGCTGCTAGGCGACATTGGCGAAGTTGCGGTACGGGCGGCGCAAGGGACATTGGCGCAAGTAGAGGCCCGGCTTTTCACGCCCATCAAAGTAATGCTCGCGAGCCCGGAACCGACAGCCGCGGACATCTGGGCGCGGCTTGCGGAGACCTGGATGAGCGCTTCTCCCGATGCACCGCCGGCGGCATGGGTCGAGGATAAATTTGACGGGATCCGCGCGCATCTGCACCGGGGAGGCCATCGCGTCGAGATTTTCACACGGGACTTGAAGCGGGTGACGGGCCAATTCGACGAACTGGCCAACGCCGCGCGCGGGTTGAAAGGCGAGGTGATACTGGATGGGGAGATTGTGGCCTATGAGCAGGGGCGGAGGCTGACATTCCAGGACTTGCAGAAGCGGCTGGGCCGGAAAACAAGCGCCGATTTCTTCCTCGGTGGCGACATTCCCGTGCGGATGATGGTCTTCGACCTTCTTTGGATGAACGGAGTTTCGCTCTTGAAGGAGCCGCTGCGGCGAAGGCGCGAATTGCTGGACGGGCTCGAATTGCCTGCCGGGATCGAGCGCGTCTCCGTCTCTACCGTTCACACAGCGCCGGAGATTGACGAGGCGTTCGACAAGTCGCGCGGCCGGGCCAACGAAGGACTGATCGTAAAGGACGCATCGAGCGCTTACACGCCCGGCAGGCGCGGGATGTCCTGGCTCAAGCTGAAGAAAGAATTGGCGACCCTGGACGTCGTCGTAGTAGGCGCGGAATACGGCCACGGCAAGCGAAGCCGAGTATTGAGCGACTATACCTTCGCCGTACGCGCGGGCCAGGATCTGCTGACGATCGGGAAGGCATACTCCGGCCTGACCGATATCGAAATCGCCGAGCTGACAGACCATTTCCTCGCGAACACCATTTCGCAGCGGGGCCGCTACCGCCAAGTCAGACCGGACATCGTGCTGGAAGTGGCCTTCGACAGAGTGCAGCCGAGCGACCGGCATGAAAGTGGCCTCGCGCTGCGATTCCCCCGCATCAAGGCGCTCCGGCGCGACAAGGGTCTCGGCGATATCGATACGCTGGAAACGGCATGGAAAATAGTAGAAAAAAAAGTTGTAAATTGAATCATAAGGATATAAAGACACTCTCATATGAGAGTCCAGGAGGCGCCGCCACTTTGGGGACCATTGGTCAGCAACATAGTCCGAGGCAGTAACGACGCGGATGCCTCTGAGCCCGCGAGGCTCATCGCACACATACGGGCTGGGCTGCCCATTGCCGAGCTCGATGCGTTGCAACGCACCCTCGACATCCCCATCGATAAACTCGCCCCAAAACTGGGCATCTCAAAGGCAACCCTGCACCGGCGCAAAGCCGCGGGCAGACTCGAGCCCGATGAGTCAGATCGAGTAGTGCGGTTTGCGCGCCTCATGGGGAGAGCCGTCGGCGTCTTTGAGAGCGAGAAGGCGGCGAGGGCGTGGCTCTCCGCCCCGCAACACGGCCTGAGCGGCGAGACACCGCTGGATTACGCCATGACAGAGCTCGGCGCGCGAGAGGTCGAGAGCCTGCTTGGCCGCATCGATCACAGCGTTTACTCCTGATGGTGCAAGCGTGGCGGATCGTGAGGGAAAAATACCTGGCGACGGCTTTTTCCGGGGGGGGCGCGTCGGAGTTTGGCGGCCGGTGGAACCTGCCGGGAACCCGGATGGTGTATACCAGCGCGAGCCAGGCGCTCGCCGCACTGGAGGTCCTCGTTCATCTCAATCCGCCCCAGTCATTCAAGTACAAGGCCATCCGGATTCAATTCGACGAGCGCCTCGCCCAGCATCTGCCGATCCAGGAATTGCCGGCCGATTGGACCGCGGAGCCGCCCTCTCTCTCCACCCAGCGCATCGGCAGCAGATGGGCCGCGGAAGCTCGCTCCGCGGTCCTGGCCGTGCCGAGCATCATCGTTCCTTCCGAAATCAACTACCTGCTCAACCCGCTCCATGCGGATTTCGGGAACATCACGCGCAGTTCCCCCGAGGACTTCGCATTCGACCGACGGTTGATCGAATAGAGCAGTTTCGCTTTAATTTGCCGCATGCTGTGGGGCGGCGCGGGCCGTTGCGAAGCCTTTCAAGCTTGGCCTGTATTGATCAATACAGGCGCTGCGCTTAAAAGTCTCCGCACCAACCCA
>Ga0182024_10005930_pt1 | contig 27074 bp, 21 predicted proteins | sample P32metaG_FD_120480 | JGI IMG/M metagenome (GOLD analysis project Ga0182024, IMG submission 120480) | Permafrost microbial communities from Stordalen Mire, Sweden - P3-2 metaG (Illumina Assembly) | ecosystem: Environmental > Terrestrial > Soil > Wetlands > Permafrost | place: Sweden: Stordalen...
ATCGCCGCCTCAATCGCAGCTACGAACGGCGCACAGAAGTCGCCGAGGCCATGGTCTATCTGGCCATGTGCCGCCTGATGCTCTCGCGATGGCTCAAACATTAGTTTTTAAACAGGCTCTCAGGTCGTAGGATCAATGAATTGATGTAAACGAAAAGATAGTCGAGGAATGTATGTCCGAGTTCCTGAGCGGGATATGCCGCTATGAGTTTCCCGTCAATGCGAATGGTTAACAACTTGTCATCGAAATTAAGAGCAAACAGATTTTTGTTTGTATTCATGGATAGTGTTTAAATACCTAATTTTCAATCGGTTGTCATGCTAAAAACATTCCAAAAAAACCTGTCAAGCCCTATATTTACAAAAATAAGGCGCACTTAACGACAATCAACATTTATTTGACAATAATAGTCAATACTAATAACTCTACGCCTTGCTGATATGCGGGTTTATGCTGTCGGCATGAAAGATTGGGTAAAACAGCCAAAAAACATTGTTTCGCAATCTGTTCGCCCAGATGTTTTGACCGTCGAATGGCCGCAAGGCGATTGACCTAATGGAAAGCAGGGTCAAAAACATCGAGGCAAAATTCGTTAGCGTGGATGAAATGTTTGGCTTCGTCGGTTGCTTGCAGCAAAACACAACAGCCAATGACCAGTTGCGAGGCGATCAATATGTCTTTTTGGGCATTGAACAAACCACCAAGTTGATAATCTGCTGGGGCGTGGGCAAGCGCGACAGAACCAATGCGCGTGACATTATGAGCCGATTGAAGTCCAAAACAACGGGCCGGTTTCAATTGACCACTGACAATTTTAACGCCTATTCCGGATGGGGCGGGGCAGTAAGAAGGGCTTTTGGAGGTCAAATTGACTATGGAACCGAAACCAAACACTTTGCGACGCAATTCCATTCCTACGACCGCAAAGTGTCGCGTCGGTTCAACCCGGTTAAATGTATTGCCGCTATCCGCACCCCATTAATCGGAAAACCCAAAAGACGGATGATGACCACAAACCATTCTGAGCGGTACAACCTGAGCATGAGATTGTTCAATCGCCGGTTCACCCGCAAAACCATCGGATACAGCAAGACGCTCCGAAACCACAAGCTGGCAGTTGCCTTGCAGGTTGCCCATTTCAACTTCTGCCGCACCCATTCTGCGCTCAAAATCAAAGCCACGGAAACAGCCCCGGCCAAAGAGCAAACGCCAGCAATGGCCCAAGGCATCACGAATCGCATCTGGACGGTTGAGGAACTGCTTGGCGGATTTTAATGGTGTGGTCGCTCGCTGGGGTTTGGTGGCTCAGGATCATCTGAGCCTTGAGCTACATCTGGCGGAATTCTTTGCCGAATCGCTTTGCACAGAACCTTTAAAGAGGTGCGGTTCCTCACCCAAGAAAGAAGGAGAAAAATCCCAACCATGAACCCCAGCACTGTTACGACCATAAACAAGGTTTCGACTTTTTTGTTAGAAAAAGTTGCCGTGCCAATGGCAAAAGCACCAGAAATCGCGATGGAAAGCAAAAAAATGGCGAAATTGAGCTGAATATCTGCTGGGGAGCCTTTTTCGAGAATGTCCAATTCGCTATCCTTAACTTCGTACAAGTCAACGGAGCCTACGCGGCCCCTTCTGACTCGCATGGAATTTTGGTTGGTGGAATCTCTTGGCGGGGGCATGGCTATAAATTCTTTTTCAGCCACTCGCTGTTCTTCTCGCCGTAAGAGTTTTGCCAGGCGGCTTCGGTTCCAGAACGAAGAACGAAAATGCGGTCCGTTGCCGGAAGCGAAGCCCCCACGAGATCGCGTATTTCAACTGCTTTTTTATCGGTTATTATTGCCCAACAGAATTTGTTTATTGGACAAAAACTACCAAACGTTTGCAGGCGTTCCGTGATTTGCTTGGCAGAGGCTTCCGTGGTTGCCTCAAAGGAGACTATGTAGCAGCTCATTTTTATTTAATTCACAGATGGTTCAATAAATCAGATTTGAAGAGGAGTCGAGGAAAAACAACTTTGGAGCGCACCATGACCCGGAAAATCGGCAACACGGCAACAAGTGTTGATGGTCAACCACTTAACTGGCAACATGAAAAGTTACAAACGGCAACATGTTGCTGATTTCAGCCTTTCTTAAGCATGATTGCTCTAAAAACCCCACAACCCCGAAATCTTTCGTGGTTACATTATTGATAGTCAATGACTTAACCAGCAACCACCTCCGCAACGCGGCAGCAACAGCAACATTTCTTTCGGACTGTGACCGAGGCGGGCGGCTCTTCACACGGAAGCGACCTAATCGCCCCTCAAGGAAAATGAACTTACGTTTGGAGCAACTTGTTCAATTCATCCTTCCAACTTGTCGTAAAGCCCCTCATTCAGAGCCTGGAATCAAAACCCTGCTTAAAACATTATCTCTTTGAGCAGTTCAACCTGGTATTTCTTCAGTTCCATCAATTGCCCTCATGCTTTCACTCGTTTCAACATCGCATTCGTCTCTTCAAGATCAAACCGCGCCGCATCCCACTCGCCGCCAATCCATTCCTTCAAGTGCGTGTGATCTGGATGTTTGGGATCGGCCAGGGTTTCCAGCAGATCGTAATAGCCGGGCACGCCGCCGCAATCGTCCGGCGGGCACGCGTTGGCCCCCGCCAGACAAACCGGATGTTTGAAATCAGCATCCGGCGGCAAAATCTTTTCCACGGTTATCTCATGTTCCCAGCCGTCGCCAAAGTCGTATTCGTAGATGAATTTCTTTTTCGCGGCGGGCGCAAGATCCGCCACCGTGTAGCCCTTCTCGTTCAAAGTCTCATTGCCCATATCCGCAAATTCCGGGTCGGGCTTTCCGTAAAAGGTCCGCCCGGCGATGAATTGGTGCATATGGGAATTTGTCCATGGCATCGCCATCTGGATGACATCGTGCAACCGGCCCAGTCTCATGTCCGCGCGCACCAGCACCCGTCGCCAGATGGGCGGCTTGGACCATTGCAACGTGATTTTCAATTGATACAACGGCACACCGGCGCCAGGTTCGATTTCGGACATGCGGTTCATATGATTTGCACCCGGATTTTAACGCCAAGACGCCAAGGCGCGAAGGCGCAAAGGAAAAAACGCATTTTTCTTTGCGGCTCTGTGTCTTTGCGCCTTTGCGTTAAAGATGGTTTCATTTCAAATTGAAGGGCACGAGCATCGGGCGAACCTCGCCAAACTTGGGCAAATCTTCCCGGTACACCCAGATTTTTTCGCAGTAAATTAACTTGCGCGCACCCTTTGCCTTCAATTTTTTCAGAAATTTGCCTGTGAATTGAATAATCTGCACACGGCACTTTCCCCGGCGCGTGCCCATTGCTCAAGCCAAAATTATTCACAATCGCAGAGGGTTTCGCGAAAAACCGCAATCATCGCGCCTTCAATTCATCAACAAGCCGCCACGCTGATCTTGTGTTTTTTGGCGAGCGCTTCCACTGCTTCCCGGTCCATTAGCAACGTCTTGCCCGATTCGAAGGCGAGCACGGCGATTTTTGCCTCCCGGCAGGTTTCCAGCGTGCCCGCGCCAATGCACGGAATATCAAAACGCAAATCATGCTTGTCCTTGGCCGCTTTGACGGCGACCGCACCGCCGCTGCTCCCGGCCAGCGTCCCGCCCCGACGCAAACAGTTATCCGTCCCTTCAAATCCCTCCACCGCCAGCACCGTGCCTTCCTTGACCACCACCGTCTGCCCGATTTCCAGCCGGGAAACCTCCTTGGCGATGCGCAGGCCCAGGGCCACGTCATCCGTTTGCTCCCCGCTCAGGGCCGGTCCCAGGCAAAATCCGGTTTCCGGCATGAGTGGCCGCAGCCAGCGCACCGGCTCGATCAATTCGATTCCGTCCTTCTTCAACTCCTCCGCCAGAGCGCCGAAAATGGAATGCGCGTTTTTTTCCTTCAACTTCATGAGCAAGCCCAGCGCGCGGAAATCGGGGCGGAGATCAAACAAATTCCTCGGCGCGATTTGTCCCAGCATCACGCAGTGACTGACGCCGCGCTCCTTCAAGGCCGAGATCATCTTTGAAAGCTGGCCCACCTTGAGCCAGACAATTTCGTCCACCAACGCCGTCAGTTCGGGAGAAGTTTCATTTTCGAAAGCCACGGCCACCAGCCGCTTGACGCCCAAAGCCCGCGCCTGACGGGCAAAAACCAGCGGCAACGAGCGGTTGCCCGCGATGATGCCAATAGTATCGAAATCTTGCGCCATGAGAGAACCTAGCCGGACAACCCGCCCAAGGGCAACCGCGAAACATGCGAGGGCTTGGCCGGTAGCAAGTCCGTTCGGAAATTCAGTCAAAAAAAACTTGCAAAAACCCAAAATCCTTCGCACAATCGCTGGCAAATTCGGTTACAAACTTGCAAACCGGCATGCATGTTTTTTGGAGCGTTTTTAAAAACCATAGCGCAGATGATGCTCAAAACTAAAGGGCGAATCAATATATGACAGCAACTCTATTCCACTCCCTCCTTTCTCAAACTCGCCGCGCGTTGGCTGCGGGTGTCATCGCTTTGGCCTGCATTCCGGCCGTCGCGACCACTACTTTTTCCAACAACTTTTACATTGGCGTCACCAACACGAATTTTGATGGAATGGACATTGTTGTCACCAATTGCACGCTGACGGTGGACGGTTCGCACACTTTTTCCAGCATGCATGTGGCCGCGGCCGGCGTGCTCACCCATTCGCAAGCTCAAAGCGGACTCATTAATAGCCTCATCAATATTACGAACGAACCTCAGGTCCTCAACGGCACCAACCTGGTGACTTTGCTCAATCCCGGTGTCGTCCCAGGCACCATTGCGGTAACCGATTCCACCGGAGCCACCAATTACGTTAACGGGGTGGATTATTTGACGGCCACGAATGGCAACCAGACCGAATTGCAGCGGACGACCAACTCCAGCATCCCAAGCGGCGCAAGTGTCCTGGTGAGTTATGAAATACTGGTGATAACGCCCGCGGGACTCATGTTGACCATCAGCAACAATGTCGCGGTGGATGTTGGGGGCGCGATCAATGCGAACGGGGCCGGCCACAGTGGCGGATATGGAACCGGCACCGGCTACGGTAACGGTGGCAGCCCTTCAGACGGCAGCGGCGGCGGCTACGGAGGCGACGGCGGGACGAGTTCCAGCAATGTCGTGGGCGGCAGCGCGTACGGCTCTTACAACCTCCCGGCAAATTTGGGCAGCGGCGGCGGCGCGTCCTACGCGGGACCGGGTGGCGCAGGAGGCGGATTGATCCAAATCGTGGCCGGCGGCAGTGTCATTGACAACGGCTCAATCTCAGCCAATGGCGGGAACGGCACCAACGACCGTTCCGGCGGCGGATCGGGCGGCACTGTTTCACTAACCGCACTCACGCTCTCCGGGTCAGGCACGATTACTGCCAATGGCGGCAGCGGTGACCCGCCTCATGGCGGTGGCGGCGGTGGTGGTCGGATTGCCATCCAGTATGGCGCGAACAGCTTCGCGGGTTCGATGACCGCGTACGGCGGGGCGGGCGCAAACATCGGCGGCGCAGGCACCGTCTATACGCAGGAGACGAACCAGACTGACGAGCATCTGACCGTTGATAACGGCGGACAACCGGGAACGAACACGCCGATAGCCATTGGGAACGAGGCTCTGGATGTGATGATTCAAGGCAAAGCCAGTGTCACGGCGCTGGGTTCGTGGTCGGTTGGAAGCCTGACCATCGCTTCCAATAGCGTGTTGCTGGCCAGTCCGTCAACTACATTATTCCTCACGGTGGAAAACGCCCTGACCATCGAAGCCGCCGGCGGCCTGCTCGCCAACTCCGCCGGCCCAGGCGGGGGCAATGGCGCCGGCGCTGGCCACACTTTCAACGACGGTATTTATCGCCCTTGTGGCGGCGGCGGGTACGGCGGCCCCGGCGGCAATAGCACGAACCTGTCCGCCACGGGTGGACCGGCTTATGGCGTCCAGTCAATTCCGTCGGGGTTTGGCAGCGGCGGCGGTAACCAGCCGCCCTATTCCTTTGGCGGCAGCGGCGGTGGTGCCATCCAAATCACCAGTTTCAGCGGCGGCATCGTGCAAGTCGATGGAACCCTGGCGGCCAATGGCGGCAACGGATCCGGCTCCGCCGGCGGCGGCGGCTCGGGCGGGACAATTACGTTGACCGGCGGAACCCTGCTGGGCTCCGGCTCCATCACGGCCAACGGCGGGACGGGCGCGGACTCGATTGGCGGCGGCGGCGGCGGCGGGCGCATTTACATCAATCCCACCGCGAACAATTTTGGCGGAACAATCTCCGCCTTTGGCGGCGCCGGCGGCAATTGGGGCGGGGCGGGAACAGCGGTCATTCAAGTGACAGGACAAAACACCCAACTAATCTTGGACAATGGAGGACACGCCGCCACAAACACGCCGCTGCAATCGGCCAATAGCACCACGGACTTGATCGTGCGCAACGGCGGCGTGGGAACCGCCACGTCTTCCGTTACCTTTGCCAACCTGTATTTAAATTCAAACGGCTGGCTGGTCCCGACCATCAACTCCGAGCTCCCCGCCTCCGCCATCACTTTTACGTTCACTGGAAACGCCACAGTGCAGGCCGGCGGCGGAATCGTGGCGGACTTCGAGGGTTATTCGGAGGAGGCGGGTCCAGGCGAAGGACGTACTTTTGAAGTTTCCTCGGCTATTTTTTATTGCAGCGGCGCCGGGCATGGCGGTTATGGTGGCGGCAGCTTCGGAAATGACGCCGGCGGCGGAATCACGTATGATACGCCGACAGCGCCCATCGACCCAGGTAGCGGAGGAGGCGATTATGAGACTGAGGCACTGGGTGGAACGGGTGGCGGCGTCATCCGGCTAAGTGTGACTGGCACATTGGAAGTGGACGGCGTTATTTCCGCCAATGGCGGCAGTGGCTCAGCGGGGGGCGGCGGCGGTTCAGGTGGGAGTGTCTGGCTTTCCGCTGGCACATTGTCCGGCGCGGGTTCGATTGCCGCGAATGGCGGAGCCGGGACGGCCATCACGGGTGGCGGTGGTGGTGGCGGCATGGTTTACATCCCCTGCGGAAACAATTCCTTTCTGGGTTCCGTCACTGCGTATGGCGGCGGCGGTGCAAACTGGGGCGGGGCGGGCACGACCATTATCCAGGCCACTGGAAAGAATTCCCAGCTCATTTTGGACAACGGCGGGCATGCCGGAGCTTTCACACCCGTGCTATCGTCCAGCACGACGGACCTAACCTTGCGCAACGGCGCGATGGCCTTGACGGGCGAATCGCTGAGCTTGGGCAACGTTTTGATCAGTTCCAATAGCTGGTTGCTGGTGAGTAACACCCTCAACTTCGACGAAGCGATCACAATGACGAGCGCAACCATCCAACCGGGAGGCGGCATTATTGCCGATTCTGAAGGTTATCCGGCAGGCGAAGGCAACGGCCTCGGACACGCCTATACTGCGTTGTCCACTGATCCTTGCAGCGGGGCGGGACATGGCGGCAACGGCGCCAACAGCGCGGGAAATTACGCTGTGGGCGGCATCGCCTACGACACTGCAACATCACCGACCGGGGTGGGCAGCGGAGGAGGATCGTACTCAACCTTTTCCATTGGGGGCGCGGGCGGTGGTGCGTTCTCGCTGACGGTAGCGGGCCTCCTGCAAATTGACGGCTCCATTTCCGCCAACGGCGGCAATGGGGCTGGATCCGGTGGCGGCGGGGGCTCAGGCGGGAGCATCAAGCTCACGGCTGGCACACTCGCGGGCGCAGGCTCGATTACTGCCAATGGTGGGAGCGGCGCCGGCTCGATTGGCGGCGGCGGCGCAGGAGGCTGCATCGCCGTCTATCCCACGACGGATCTATTTTCCGGAGTGACTTCAGTGTATGGCGGTGGCGGCGGCAATTGGGGTGCGGCGGGAACACTCTATATCCAAGTCGCGGGACAAAGCGGCCAGTTTATCCTGAACAACGGCGGGCAATCCGGCGCGGCCACGCCGATCCAAACCGCATCCTCTTCTGCCGTCATCATATTGAGCAACGGCGCGGTGGGGTACGGGATAAATCCGTCACAGACATTTGCCAGTCTCACGATAAGTTCCAATGCCTGGCTGATGCCGGACCCCGTTGCCAATAATGCTTATCTTGGCATTGTCAATCTCACGCTCACTGGAAACGCGACGATCGCAGCGGGCGGCGGGATTGTTACCGATAATTCCGCTTCTGCTGGCGGCTCAGGCATCGGCGCGGGACATTTTTCTTCCGGGAATTCCTCCTTCCCATGCAGTGGCGCCGGCTACGGGGGGTCTGGAGCAAACAGTGTGAGTAATCTGGCCACTGGTGGATCGGCCTATGGCTCCGCCACGTCACCCACAAGTAATGGCAGTGGCGGCGGCAATACTTCTCCGGACTCTTTTGGCGGCGCGGGCGGCGGCTCGATCCGCCTCACGGTAAACGGCACGTTGGATGCCGAAGGGAGAATCTCCGCCAACGGCGGCAACGGTTCCGGCCTCGGCGGCGGCGGCGGCTCCGGGGGAAGCATCTGGCTGACCGTCGGCACGCTGGCTGGCACCGGTTCGATCTCAGCCAACGGAGGCAGCGGGGCCAACGCCATCGGCGGCGGCGGCGGCGGCGGGCGGATTTCGATCGCATATACTGCAAATGATTTTTCAGGGCCAATGACCGCATATGGCGGCGGTGGATTTGCCTATGGTGGCGCTGGCACTATTTATACCAAGGCCAGCACGCAGACAGTCGGACAACTGATCCTGAATAATGGTGGACTGATTGGCACCAATACTCCTTTGTCCACTTCCTTGGGCACACCCTCTCAACCCTTCAGCCTTACCATTGGAAGCGGGGCCATCGTCAGTCCGCAGCCGGCCACTTTTCCACTGCTCAGCAATCTCACCATTGCGTCCGGCGGCCTGCTGACCATTTTATCAAGCCAATCCACCTTGGATTTGCTGGTCTTCAACAACGTTGATGTTCAACCGGGCGGTGTCATCGCCGTCGACGGGGAGGGATACACTCAATCCGCCGGGCCGGGTGCTGGACAAACATTTGAATCAGACGGCAGCGGGGCGGGTTATGGCGGCGCGGGCGGAGCTTCCGCTGCCGGGCCGGGCGGCATCAGTTACGGTTCTTCCAGCCAGCCGGTGAACTTCGGCAGCGGCGGCGGCTTTGGATTCGGACCGCTTGCCGGAGGATCCCAAGGCGGCGGCGCCATTCGCCTCAGCGTCGGCGGCATCCTGACCGTGGACGGCCAGCTTAGCGCCCAGGGGGAACCGGGTCTTCAAGACAACTCCGGCGGCGGTTCGGGAGGCAGCATTTGGGCGACGGCTGGCACGCTGGCGGGAAGCGGTTTAGTCACCGCCAATGGCGGCGAAGGCCAACTCTATGACGGCGGCGGCGGTGCGGGCGGACGCATTGCCCTCTACTCCCATGCGAACATCTTCTCCGGCTCGGCCACTGTCGCCGGTGGCGCGGGCGATTCACCGGGGACGAGCGGAACGATTTACTCGAACTCTGTTCCTCCGCTGCAAATTCTTTCCAACTCGCCCGTTGGCGTTGTGAACAACGCCGTGAGTTCTGTGACTCTATATTTCAATGGGGCGCCAAACCCGAATTCATTCGCCGCCACTGCTGTGGCGTTGACGACTCCTAACGGCGCGTTGCCGCCCAGTTCGTTTACGATTTCAATGGTGAGTTCAGCCAGTTACCTTGTCAGTTTCCCGCAGCAGACTGCCGTCGGAAATTATGTATTGACAGTCGGCCCAAATATCAATGACCTCTATGGCCAGCCGATGTCGGTGGCTTACACGGGAGGGTTCAGCATTTCGCTGCCCGTCGTTCAAGGCGCCATCACGAACGCCAATGGCCAGCCCGTTGCAGGTGTCTTGCTCCAGGCTTCTGGCGGACTCTCCTCCACCACCACCGGCGTGAATGGCAATTACGCACTCGGCTTCGTGCCGGGATCCAGTTTCATCGTGACGCCGTCGCAGGGCACTCTCATGTTCGTGCCGTCGTCAATGTCCTACTCAGATGTCTCGGCCTCCGTCTCCAATCAGAATTACCTTGCGGTTCCCACCATTGCGTCAGTATTGACAGCCGGACGCAATTCCACCAACTTCTCCATTAATTGGCAGGCCATTCCCGGGGTGAATTACCAGGTCTATAGTTCCACGAACCTCACCAACTGGTTGCCCTACGGTGGGGCTTTATCTGGCAGCAATGGATCGGTCCAAATCCTTGTGCCCATCGGCAGCAACACGGTGCAGTACTTCTCCGTGCAATCGAGCGATTAAACCCAGCCGTATTTCATCACTGCGCCTCGCGTAAGTAGCGCAGACTCTCGGGAATTTGTTGCTCAGAGACGGCCGATTCGTCCTCAATGAAGTACCACTTCACCCCCACTTTGCCGGCCGCGCGGAGAATGGCGGGCATATCAAGCTGGCCGGTGCCGAACACCACATCGTTGCTCACCGGGGAACTGCCGGTCAACAGGCCGGTCGGCGTGCCTTTTTTCATGTCTTTCAAATGCATCAACGCCCAGCGTCCCGGATACCTCAGCAACCACTGCACCGGGTTCTCCCCGGCGTGAGCGATCCAGAAAATGTCCATTTCATACTTGACGTAAGCGGGATTGGTTTCACGGATGAGCAAGTCGGCCAGGGTTCCGTTCTCGAACGGTTGAAATTCAAACCCGTGCGGATGATAAAAAAAGTGCATGTGATGCTGGGCCGCCAAAGCGCCCGCCCGGTTAAAAACCGCAATGGCTTGCCGGCATGCCACTTCGTCAAACGCCCCCTGGTGCGGAATCCCCGCGCATCCCACATACTTCAAACCCAATACTTCGGCCTCCTTGAAAACGCCCTCTGGGTCATCGCGAAATTTCTCGAAGGAAAAATGGCCTGAGACGGCGACCAGGCCGTGCTCGGTCAGTTGCTCCTTGAACTCGGCGGGCGTCAAATGATAAGTGCCGGCCAGTTCGACATATTTAATTCCCCAACTCCGCACCTCGGCCAGCGTGCCGGGAACATCTTTGTCCAGTTGCGCGCGCAAGCTGTACAATTGCAGCCCGACGTTGCCTTTGACCAGATGTCCGCTCAAACCGGTGGCGCAGCCCGCCAGCGACCACATCACGCAAACCACGGTCCCCAACACAGCGCCGGTTCGGGAAAAGAGCCGCCGACACAAGTCAATTATTTGTTTTGATTTCATAAGCGGCCATGATTGCCCCGGAACCGCTGCCTTGTCCACCAATTTTGGCTTGCCAAAACCCCTGTCTGCCTAAAAATATCCCCATGCCTGAGCACGCCGCCAGAATTGTCACCCCTTTGTGGCTCCTGATGCGGACGAGTTCCTTGCAAGGCTGGCGTCGGCTCAAATCCATCCACTCAACCTCGGCGCCGCTGGCGTTGACCATCGGCCTGTTTGTGGTGGCTTATCTCAGCGTATCCTTTGTGCTATTCCGTCACGGCCTGCAGTTTCTCAACAACTTCCCCGCCCTCGGCTCGCTCCTGACCGAGCGGCTTTTTTTTCTACTCTTCGTTTTTCTGCTGGTCTTGTTGCTTTTCAGCAATCTGGTCATCGGTTACACCAATTTTTTCCGCAATCGGGAAACCAGCTTTTTGATGAGCCTGCCCATCTCCGCGCAGACCATCTATCGCTGGAAATTTATTGAGTCCGCCCTGCTGGCCTCGTGGGCTTTTATTTTTCTGAGCGCGCCGCTCCTGGCCGCGTACGGATTGACGCGCGGCGCGCCGTGGTATTTTTATTTGATGACGGTGGCGGCGCTGGCCCTATTCATCGTCTTGCCCAGCGTGGCCGGAGCGTGGGTGGCCCTGAATCTCGCCCGATACCTCGACCGCCGCTCCTTTCAAGTCGTGGCCATCATCCTTACCATGGCCATTCTGACCTTGATGGGAATTTGGTTTCGCCCGGAAACCTTGACCGACAATTCGACCGACACCCGCGTTCTCGCCACGCTGGACAAACTGCTCATGCGCACCCATTTCGCCGAATGGCCCTGGCTGCCGAGTTATTGGCTGACCACCAGCGTTTTGCAATGGTCGGAAGGCGCCTGGACCGCCGCCGGATTTTTCCTGCTCGTCCTGCTGAGCAACGTTCTTTTCTTCGGCTGGCTTACCTTCAACTGTTCCGGAAAACTTTTCTACGAAGCCTTCTCCACCGTGCAAAGCCGCGAAAGCATCTTCGTGCGCTGGAATTGGTTTCGCCGCTGGCGCCAGCGCCAAGTTCATATTGACTACGCCGGCGGACCGGTCGAGAAATTTTTCCGCTTGGTTTACAGGGGGCCGCCCGATGTCCTGGCCCTGCTGGTCAAGGACGCCCGCATGTTCTGGCGCGACACCACGCAATGGGGGCAAACGCTGGTGCTCTTCGGCCTGCTCGCCGTTTATGTCATCAACCTGCGCCATTTTTCGCAGGAGTTGACCAACGCCTTTTGGCTGCACCTGATTTCCTATTTGAACTTGGGCGCTTGCGCACTGAACCTGGCCACGCTGACCACTCGCTTTGTCTTTCCCCAATTCTCGCTCGAAGGCAAACGCCTTTGGATTGTCGGGATGGCCCCGATGGGTCTGGTGCGGGCGTTGCAGGCCAAGTTCTGGCTGGCCAGCCGGGCGGCGATGCCAGTTGCCATGGGCTTGATTTTGCTCTCCTGTAACATGCTGCAAATGCCGCTGGATCGCACGCTCTACCTCGGCGTCATCATCGCCGCCATGACCTACACCCTCGCCGCGCTCGCCATGGGACTCGGCGCGATCTTCCCCAATTTCCGCGAAGACAACCCGACGAAAATTGTCAGCGGCTTCGGCGGCACTTTATGCCTGGTCCTGAGTTTTCTTTACATTGTCGGCTCCGTCACGCTGCTGGCGGTCGGATCGCCCTGGGGCGAACACGGCGCAACCTCCGTCCGTTGGATATTGATTGCCTGGGTCGGCTTCGCCCTTTTCTCGTTCGTCATCGGTTGGGTTCCGTATTACCTGGGCTTGAAACGGGTTAAAACGTTTGAGCTATAAACTCGGCCAGTGCCTTGAACAAGGCGCTCTTGCCCGGCAAATGGCGGCAGTGTCCGGGACCTTCCACGAGGCCGAAGCCCTTTCCGTAAGCCAGGCCATTGGCCACGCAGGCGTTGGTTTTGTTTTCTTTTAATTGTTGCCCGGCCTGGGCAATCACGCTCGCGCGGTCGCCGCCCAACTCATATTTCCAACCCACCAACCGCGCCTTGGGAAACCAGCCGCGCAAGCGCCCGATGATTTTCGGCGTGGGCGTCAACTCCGCCAGCACCGTGCCGCCGCGGGTGGAAATTTTGCGCGATTTTATTTCCGATAATTTGCCGCCTGGCGCGCGCCGCCAGATTTTGCCGAAGGTAAAATCGCTGACCGCCGCCGCATGAAAAACGGCCTGGATGCGATTTGAACGCAGCCCTTTCAGCCGGCGGCTCAAGTCGTTGGTGGTGGTAAAAACCTGGACCTTTTGCGCCTTTGTTTCGATCTGACAGGCGGAATAATATCCGCGCAGCAATTCCACTTCGTGTCCCTGTTCGACGAGATAATTGGCCAACGCCGAACCGAGCGCGCCCGTGGAGAAATTGGTCATGCGCCGGACTTCGTCCAGTTCCTCATAAGTCGGCCCTGCCGTGACAATGCACTTCATTTGTTCCACTCACCTTATTACCACAAGCGAAGGAAGAACACGCAAAAACAATCGGTGGGGCTGTCGAACCTTAACTCGATCTCATCACGACTCGACGGAGTCTCGTATACCAACCGACAAAGCCAGTGTGATCCGTTTAAAAGTGGTGCGTTTATGGGAGGACAAAAAATCCAGTTGCTCGAGCGGTCGCATCTTTCTGCCTTCCTGCCTTTGGTAATTTATGGCTTCATCTCCTGTGATGAGCAAAACTGTTGGCATTGACCTGGGCACGACCAACTCGCTGGTCGCTACGGTGGATTCGGGCATCCCTTACGTCATCGCCGACGGCGAGGGGCGGCGATTGACTCCATCGGTGGTCCACTTTCCAGGCGATGACGCGGCGCCGGTCGTCGGGCAGGCTGCCAATCGCGTGCGCGTGCTCAAGCCGGCTGAAACCGTTTATTCCATCAAACGATTCATGGGCCGGCGCGGCGCGGAGATTTCGCGCGAGGAAATGTTGGTGACTTATCCCGTCACGGGCGAAGGCGCGGGGCCTGTTAGCGTTGCCATTCATGGACGCTCTTTTTCGCCGGACCAAATTTCGGCGGAAATCTTGAAAAAATTAAAGCAGGACGCTGAAGCGGCGCTGGGCGAATCCGTCACGCGCGCGGTCATTACCGTGCCGGCTTATTTCAACGACGCACAACGCAACGCGACGAAAAAAGCCGGTGAACTGGCTGGCTTGACCGTCGAGCGCATCGTCAACGAGCCGACCGCCGCCGCGCTGGCCTACGGTTTGGGCAAGTTGACCGAGCATTCCAAAATCGCCGTGTACGATTTGGGCGGCGGCACTTTTGATCTGTCCATCCTCGAATTGAACGGCGGCGTTTTTCAAGTCCTCTCCACCAACGGCGACACGCGTCTGGGCGGCGATGACCTCGACAAACGCCTGGTCGATTTCATCCTCGAAAAAATCAAGGCCGCCGGCGGGCCGGATGCAACGCGCGATTTACCCATGCTGTCGCGCATTCGGGAAACAGCCGAGCAAACCAAAATCCGCCTCTCGACCGAGCTGGCGGTGGAAATTGCGCTGCCCTTTCTTGCGTCCAATTACAATTTTCACTACACGTTGCGCCGCGAGGAATTGGAGGACCTGACCCGCGACATTCTCCTGCGCACCCGCCCGCATTGCCTGCGTTCGCTGGCCGACGCAAAGCTGGAGGCTAAAGACCTTGATCAAGTCATCCTTGTCGGCGGGCAGACCCGCATGCCGCTGGTGCGAAAAATTGTTGCGGAAGTTTTTGGATGTGCGGAATTCGACGAAGCGCGCGGCGATGTTCGTTTGGGCGCGGAGTATCATCGCGCCGCCGGGCCGCTCCTGAACACATCGCAGAACCCGGACGAAGCGGTGGCGCTGGGCGCGGCCATTCAGGCGGAAATCCTTTCGGGCGGATTCAAGGATGTCCTTTTGCTTGACGTGACGCCGCTTTCCCTGGGCATCGAAACTTTCGGCGGCTTGATGAACGTCATCATCCCGCGCAACTCGACCATCCCGATCAAGGCGGGCGAGATGTTCACCACCGCCGTGGATCATCAGCCCGAAATGTTGATTCACGTCCTGCAAGGCGAGCGGGAGCGGGCCAAAGACAATTGGAGCCTGGGCCGGTTCACGCTCGATTTCCCGCCCGCGGCCAAGGGCCTGCCGCGCGTCGGCGTGCAATTTGAAATCGACGCCAACGGCATCCTGCATGTCCTGGCCCGCGACACCAAAACCGGCCGGCAAAAAATCGTCGAGATGAAATCCGCCGTCGATGTTTCCGATACTGCCGTGCAGCAGATGGTTGAAGAATCGGTCGAACACGCCTTCGACGACTTGAAGGCGCGCCAGTGGATCGAGGTTAAATTGCGCGCCGTGGAAACGCTGCAAGCCGCGCGCAAAGGCGTGGCCGATTGCGCGGGGGAACTCGACGCCGATTACAAAACAAAAGTGGAAGCGGCCATGAGCGCGTTGGAAGCAGCGCTGGCATCAGAAGACCTGGAGAGCAAGACAGGCGACCCCATCCGCCTCAAAGCCGCCAACGCCGCCCTGGACGAAGCGACCCGCCCCCTGGCCGACCTGCTCATGGAAAAAGCGATGGATGCCATGTTGCGACAAAAGGGGTTGATAGGCTGAAGCTGAGCGGACGAATGGCGAGTGAATAAGTGTAATTACACTTTCAGAGAGAACAAGGCTGTTGCTAAAATGGGGCAGTGCAAGTAGAGTGTTGATATGAGTTTAAGCTTGGAAATTCCAGATGAAGTGTGGCAGGCGATGCGTCTGCCTCCGGCGGAGACTAAAGCTCGTATCCAGCTTGAATTGGCTGTTTCCTTGTATGCGCAGGAAATTCTCAGTTTGGGCAAAGCGGCGGAATTGGCTGGAATATCGCGCTTGGAAATGAACGATGCGCTGGCGAAACGCGGAGTGCCGATGCATTACGCACAAGAAGATTTAAGCAACGATCTTGCCTATGCCCGCGGTAGTCAGTGACGCCTCGGTCCTGATTTGCCTCGGTGCCATTCAGCAGCTTCAACTTTTAAAGGAATTTTACGAGGAAGTTTTCGTGCCGAATGCAGTCTGGCGCGAGGTCACCACTGCCACAGGTCCTCGCCCTGGTGCTTCAGAAACGCGGCACGCATTTGAGCAAGGTTGGCTCAAAGTTCAGACACCCAACAATCGCCATTTTGTTTCATCGCTTCAGACGGCGCTTGGCGCGGGGGAAGCCGAAGCCATTGCGCTGGCGTCCGAATTGCGGGCAGGCCTTCTACTCATTGACGAAAGCGACGGACGCAAGCAAGCGAGAGCTTTGGGTTTTGACAATCACCGGCACTGTTGGCGTGCTGCTGCGCGCTAAAGAGGCTGGAAAGCTAAAGAAGTTAAAGCCGATATTAGACATCCTCGTTCAACAGCACAATTTCCGCTTGGCTCGCAATCTATATGACGAGGTTTTGCGGCAGGTAGGAGAAGCTCCCCCACCATTGTAAATTACCCATCACGATGAGCACCAAGAAGGAAAAAATGGCGGGGAGGGTGGAACAGTGGCGCGGCCAGGGCGTTGACCCGCATTACTTCGGCTACTTCGATTGCTTCAATCGCGGGCTGTTTTATGAGGCGCATGATGTCCTGGAACAACTTTGGTTGAAGGACCGTCACGGCCCGAATGGCTCTTTCTACAAGGGGCTGATTCAACTCGCCGGGGCCTTTGTCCATTTGCAAAAGAACCGCCTGCGACCGGCGGCGGCACTTTTCAAACTGGCCGATGCGAACTTCCAAAAATATCCCCCACAACAAGAGCAACTCAACTTGCGCGAGCTGAGAGACCTGATCGCTGGCTGGTTGGCTAAATTGGAAGCGAGCGGGTTCACTACAAACCCGCTCACTGCTGCCAATTGTCCAAAGATTGTATTGTTGATTTGACCGCCGTTTTTATTCAGCGGGTAAAATCAGGGAAAGCCATGGCCATCGTGACCGTCATGCCCCCCATGGCCTATCCGTCCGTGGTCAAATCCGATGTGTGAATCGTGAAATTCGAGCCGTTCCACGCCCACGTCGTGATGAGTCAGAAACCCGATGCGGTCACGACCAATCCCATCAAATACAAATCGGCCGCCGACAAAACCAAAGTGATTGGCCAGAATACTGCCGCGGAATAGGAAAGGCACCCGCCCGAATGGCGCCCGGAACGCCAGATAGTCATGCGCCCAGAAATGATCGAACGGAATGAAAACAAACATGTCTGGGGCCAGACCGAAGTCCGCATCCACGGCCACACGACCGTCCCACATCAAACCGACGCCCGCCTCGAAGCGCGCGCCGGGAGGCAGCGGCGCCCAGCCACAATAACCTTCCGCTTCCGCATTGCGCCAGCACACCCAGGCCGGACCCCAATGATACCCAGGCACCCAAGCCCAGCCGAGGCGTGGATCCCGGAGCCAGCGGCCGTAGTGAAATGTATATTCGCCCCAGGGATAATCGGATTGCCAGGACCAGCCGTCATCCGTGTAAACCCAATGGCCCCCGTTGAGATAAGGACGCCAATCCGGCACAGTCTGCTGGATGGCGGGCACCCAGCACGTGCCGTAGCCAGGCACATCCACCCATGAGCCGTATGGAGCTAATTGGGTTTGGAAATAACTCAAGTTGATGTCCGATCCGGGCGGCGGCGCCTCGGGAACGGACGTCACGGGCTGGCCCGGATATGGGGAAACCGGCGGTTGCCCTGGATAAGGCGAAACTTGGACCTGCGCAGGATAAGAGGAAATCGGCGGCGCGGGTGTGGACGGCGTTGTCACCGGAGCGGGCGCGGAAGCGATAGGGGCGCTGGATTTGGACTGGAGCAGGGCCGAAATGACCGGCTGGGAAACCCCCTGACTGTTGAGATAAAGAATGTCATCCGCGCTCAGGTTGTAGGAGGCGCCGGTGTTTTTAATGTAAGCCACAATCACGTCATCGCTCATTGGCGCCTTCGTCAATTTCACAATTTCCTGCAACTGCGGCGATTGATTGGCCGGGGCGGGTTGGGCGCTGCCCAAAGTGCCCCCGCGCCAACACAGGTATCCAATGGCCAGGATGGCCAAGGCTGACAGAATTTTCAATTTACCATCGGACGGTTCGTTCGTATTCATATTCATATCCTATCTGTTTTGAGATGCTATTCGGCATCTTGTTCAAAATCATTCCATTGACCATTACGGGGCGCCGCTTGAAATCTTGCAAAAAAAGTCGCCGCCGACTTGAAGGGTTATTATTTGTGACCGCCAGGAATATTGCCAGCACGATGTTTCAAAAACCGTCTCCTGCAAAGGCGCAAGCCTGGTTTCCCTGACATTAATTGGCGGGCGGGCTGATCAGATGGGGCTGAACGACAAACTCCAACGGAATATTTTTGCCGATGGCAAAAGTTTCCACCACTTCTCCGCCAGCCCGCGTCGGGTGGATCCAGCGGGTAAACCTGAATTGCTCCCTGCGGCCGCCTGCATGAGGGGAGATACCGCCGGCCGGGTCTCGCCCGGACACAAAGTTCAGGCGCAAGTCCGGCCTGTTAGTCAATAATAACTCTGTGGAAAGATAGCTGCCCTCACCCGAAAACCCGATTCGAAAACGGTAGCCGCCAATGTTGGTATCGAAGTGGTGATCGGGCGAAAAAGGGATGTGGACGGTAATTGTATTAGTTTCCGCAAAGCCCGAGTCTTCCGCCAATTGAGCTTGTATTTTCCATGGCTTCCGCGGATCGGGCGACTGCCAGACGCGGCTGAAAATCCATCCATTGCTCACGCTCTTCAAGGGGCCGGCGGTAGGACCGAACAAAGCCGCGTTTCCACTGGAGTCCTGTATGATCGGATCCAGAAGATTCCAATTCGTTACAAACATGCCCTGATTTATCAACTGCCACGGAATCACCACGTCCCAATTCCAGGGGCCGTCATTTGTGCTGGCTATCGTCGTGACCTCGCCTAGTTTGAACTGCATCCCATCGATAATTCGGCTGACGGGCGGCCGCTCCGGTTGCCACACTTCATCCGTGCCGGGGGCTTGGGTTTGGGTGAACCCGGCTATGGTCTTCCAAGGTGCTCCCTTCGCGTCGCGCTTCTGGATCTGAATTTGCAACAGGCGCGAATCGCGCGGAAATAGGCTCGTATCAAGATAGCCGTAATAATCATGCTTCCCGAAGGGCCAAGAAGAGAATTCCTCAAAAGGATCAAGCGCGCTGGTGAACTCCAGACCATCCTCCCCTGACACAGCCGCGCGAAATTGCCAGTCAAACTTAGCCTTCACCAACCAATTCTTGGCCGTCGCGCCGGAGAGTTTGAATTCCGCGTCCAGGGTCGTGGCCTTGTTTTGGAGGGAGGTAACAAATGTCATCATTGGCTTGTCGCTGCCCGCGAAAAACTCATTGGTCCAGCCGATCTTCACGCTTTGGAGCGTCAGGATCGAACCATCCGCCAGCTTTTGCGATTGGAGCGCCCCATCGTGCGGACGGGTTTGTGAGAAAGTGAGGGAAGCAGTGCCAGCGGCGAGCAGAATGCCGAGGCCCAAGAGGGCGGCGACTTTTAATTTGGCGCAGGTCATCAGTTTCAAGGCGCCCTTAACGAGGGCGGAGGTTGAAGTCGAGCCCGCCGCTCCATGCAATGCGGCGGTGGCGGTGACGGCGGTCACGAGGCTGGCCGGTGCGGCGTGAACGGCGTTGGCGGAGAGAAGGGTGGCGATGGCCGCGATGGAAAATGCCAGGCCCCGCTTGAGGAAAAACTTCCGTAACGATTTCAAGGTGCGGGTCACGCGCATCCGGGCGGCGTCTTCGTTGACGCCCAACCTGACGCCCACCTCCAGAAAGCTTTTCTCCTCAAAAAAGCGCAGCAAAACCGCTTGGCGGTCCTCCTCGCCCAGTTGGGCCAGTCCTTCATCCAGAAACGGGGCAATCTGTTCCCAGGACGCGTCGGTCGTTGATTCATGAAGTGCGGATTCCATGCCAGCCTCCTGTTCGTGCTTGCGGCGTCGCGCGGCGGCGCGGAGTTCAACTGCGGCGACGAATCTTGCGGTGTTGAAAAACCATCCGGCCAGGACCGTGCCTGGCTTGAGGCGGCCGGCCTTGCGCGCCAGAATGATGAAAACGGCCTGGGTGACTTCCTCCGCCATTTGCGGGTTGCGGACCTGCCGCAGGGCCGAGGAATAAACGAAGTGGATATGCCGTTGCACCAGCGCTGCAAAAGCCGTTTCCGACCTTTCCGTCGCGTAGGCCCCCAGCAATTCGCTGTCATCCATCGTCTCCATCTATATACCAATCACCGTTCACGACAAAACCGAACATTTTTGTCCCGTGTCTAAAAGGCATGATCCCGGCAACAAGTTGCCGCTTGTAGCTTTTCGTGTTGCCGGTTAAGTCTTTGACTGTCAGCACTTGTTGCCGTGTTGCCGGTTTTTCGGACTATCTATCAATCTGGCATTTCTTGTGGATACTTGGCGGCTATGGCGTCGGGGAGTTCGAGGCAATTGCCGTGGTAGAGCCAGAGACGGCGCGAGGCGTCGGTGAAAATCAATTCCGGAACGGTAGGGCGACCCCGACTACTTTCGGGAAAGCCGTGACTTACCGAATGCGGGATTGATTTGGGCTCGACGGAGTCTCGCCCCACCGATTGATAAATAGTGCCGTATTCGCGGAGTTCGAAGTGGGATGGGGCAATGCCAGCCGACGTTGTTTTCGGCTGGGGCGGACGGGGGTGGTGTGCGGTAAAAAGGCTTTGATTTGGACGCTTTGGACGCTGATGTTTTCTTCGGCACGCCCAGATCAATTGATCAGGTCCGCGGATCGGTTCAAGCTGAATCGTTGCCGTGCGCAAAGTTTCAGGATTCATTCTCTCACCTCCAGACAGTCCACGGGAAGGTTGCCTGTCAAGGCTTGCCAAACGACAGCGTGCAAAAGTCCGCGCAACTTGTCTGACGTCCAGACCGGCCGCGACGAAGCAAAATGCTCCGCACGGAGGTTTACTACGGCAACTCGGCGCCCGTCCAGGCGAATCTCCGCCTCGCCAAAGCCTGGACCGCTCGGACTCCACACTGTAAAACGAGTGCCGGTAACATTCCATTTGACGCGAGCCTGCGTTTCCTTGGCCAGCAAACCAAGGCCATAACGAAACTGCGGGCCGCTGACCTGGTTCCAATGGTCAAAGTTTTCGCCCGCGCCCAATAGAGCCTCGACGCCAAGGTAATTTATCCGGGCCGGGATGGGCTTCCCTCGCACCTCGAAACGTTCGACAAATAAATGCGTATCGGGCTTGACCCAAAGGCCGAGCGCGCCCGGATCGTCGTTGGTAATTGCAACGTCCGGCGGAGTGGTCCAAAGCTCTTGCCCGCCAGTCTGAATCTTGATGCTCCCATCCATCTTGCGTTCCAGACTCAATGGCCAGTCCGAACCATTCGGAGCTGCGCCGGTGGCCAGCAGCGTTGTGCGCCCTTGTTCGTCCACGCGGATTACCTTCCATTCGGCCGGTGAAAGTTCGAGCGCTTCAAAGCGTGTCCACATCAGCGGATGCAGGGTCGCGCCCGATTGCGGCAGGTCAGGGTCCAGCGTCCCATGGTAGTTCCACATCAGAAGCGCGGTGCCGCGCACATGGAGCGTGGCGTCCAACTTGAACTTGCGAAACGTTTCGCGCAGACAGGTGAAGCTGGGCCCCTCGTGCCCAGTCAACACGAAACCCCGCTTGCGCAACGGTTGCTGCCATGGCCGGCGCGCGAGGTTGATCGTGCCAAAACCACCCGCGTCCCGACTGGGAAACATCGCCCACAACGTGCCGTCCGCGGCGACACGCCCGGAAAACGTCTGGCCCCATAATCCTTTGTTTTCGTTCTCCACATCCTCGCTGTGCCAGAGGTCGCCGTACTGCGCGAGTTCCCACGCATTCGGGTCGGTTGCCCGCTCCAACGGAACACGGAAAAGAACCTCGAAGTTACGATTCATCGCAATCGAAGTTGCTGGCGCGTAAACAAATCCATTGTGGGTAAATGCCGGAAAAAATTCCACGATGGGCGGATGAAACTCATCGGTCTCAACATGCCGCACCAAGCGCCGCTCTGACCACGGTCCCTCCGGTTGAGGCGCAGTCATGACAAAGAGAGCCCATCGGTTTGGCGCGGCATCCATCATGGCGGTAATGAGCCAATCATGCCGTCGGCGGATGAGCGTGGCGGCATAAGTGCGCTGGTAATGGCCGAGCAGCTTCGGCAAGGTGGAATTGCGCGTAATCGGCTGTGGCGCGCGATGCCACGGCCCTTCCGGTTTATCGGCCCAGGCATAGGCGAGCCCTCCTTCTCGGTTGAAGTCCAATTCGCCCCAGTCATAGACCATGTGATAACGCCCCGCCTCATACACCACGCTCACGTCCGGCGTGTGACCTCCTTTGTCGAACAGCGCGGCATCGCCATGCAGCACAACACCCAGATTCGTCCAACTCCGCATGCCGTCCGTGGAGCGATACAAAATACAATGACTGGGCCGCTCAATGTATCCCTTGCAATAATCGCCAACATAAATGTAATCGTATTCGCTGACTGGGTCATGGAAAAGGAATCCGTTGACCGGCCATTCGAAAGGAGGCGCGCCCCGATGAATGGGATTTCCGGGCACGCGCTCGAAGGCGTCGAAAGAAGGATCGCCATAGACCGGATGCCGCAGCCATGAATCCGCATAACGCGACTTGGCAAAATCGGTCGCAACAGCAGAGTGGCACACAACTGTCAAAGCCACGATAAAGTTGATCTTTAGCATCATGGCTTAGTTTTATCACAGGGAATCGAAAAAAGCCTGGGCGATTTTCCGGCCTTGCCGCCGGCGCATAAGCGCCATATTGCGCTGGGACAGAGGGAATTGGGTTTACGAGCGAGAAATGATGCCAAATATATATATTGGAATATGACTTGCATATATCCCGCCATGTCGTAGCTTTGAGTCGCTTTTAGGCAGCTAATCGATTCCATGGCATGGAAGATCCTCAGTTGAACTTGTTTTCAGTGATGATTTGAAACCCGGCGTTCGGGAACAGTCTGGAGAAAAGTAGTGTAGCACTAAATCAATCATCATTATATGAGTACAAAATTATACGTCGGGAATCTTTCCTTCGACATCACCGAAAATGACCTCCGCGATATGATGGCCGCTCACGGCCCCGTCAACGAAGTCAGCGTCATCATGGACAAAGTGACCGGCCGCGCTCGCGGCTTCGCGTTTGTCACCATGAATACCCAGGAAGCGGCCACGGCCGCCATTACTGCCTTGAATGGCAAGGAATTCCAGGGTCGCGCACTCACCGTCAACGAAGCCCGCCCGCGTGAAGAGCGTTCCGGCGGCGGCGGCGGCGGACGCGGCGGTTACGGTGGCGGCGGCGGTGGCGGTGGCGGACGATATTCCAATCGTTAATCCATTTGATCCCAGCAGCGGGTCTCTGTTCGACAGAGACCCGTTTGCTTTTTAACAACATCCATTCTATTCTCCTACCCATGAACATTCTTATTGAAAACGCCGAGACCCTCGAATATCTGGCCGACAACGGCCGATGGACAAAAAAACCTGCTGATGGCACATCCTTCCCGGCAACGCACGCCGCATTAGTCGCCGCTAAAAACGAGCCGATTGGAAAGTTTAACATCGTCCGCTATTTCTCCGATACGGGACAGTTCGTCAACATGGAGCACGGCAGCGGCAAGGGCGCCAGTTAGGTCTGGAAAATTTGCCCGCCGGAATTTATTCTCCGGCGGTAAATGCTAAGTTTTAGAATCTCCCCGCAATCGGCGCGAAATTTAGTTCGTCTCTTGTCGGCGATGATTTTTGGGGTTTCCTGCGCCGCAGCAACCACGAATATGCCAGTCGCCGCCGTGTTTTTGGGCGAATGGCCCGGCGCGGAGCCAGATTTGGCCCGGGAAATCGCCGCTGACGTTCAGGCGGCAGGTTATGTCACAGAAATCATCGGGCCGGATATTTTGACCAATTCCGCCACCCTCCTTTCGCGCAATTTTGATCTGCTCGTTCTACCCCAAGCTCGTTCGTTGCCGGTGGCATCGATGGGTGCGGTGCGCGATTACCTGCACAGCGGCGGACGGATGATGGCGCTGGGGTTGCCCGCCTGGGAATCCCCCACCTTTGCCTTCAATGGCAAATGCCTTTCCAAAGAGGACTACCAACGGATCATCAATGGCCAGACGGCCGACCATGCGATTGTTAATTTTGCGCGCGAGGATTTGTCCCTGTGGAACCGCAGCGCGGACGCCGCCAGCACGAAGAAGACCCGGGCGGACATCGTCACCGATGATAACAAACTAAATGCGCTGCGCGTTACAATTGACAGCCTGATCGGGTGGGACGTTCTGGTTAGCCCGCCCCTGACGAATCCGTTCCCGGACGGACGGACGTTGACTTGCTTTCGAGCGCACGGCACGCGACAGACAACCGAAATGTCCATCGAATGGGATGAACAAGACGGATCCCGATGGATCGCGACCATCGACCTCGGCCCGGAATGGAAATCGTATTGTCTGCCGCCGGAGTCCTTTCGTTTCTGGGAGTCTACGACGGGACGGGGCGGGACGGGCGACCATCTCGACGTCCGGCGCGCCGTGCGTTTGAGTGTGGGTTTGGCCAGATCACACAGCAGCACTTTGCCCGGGACGCATCATGAGTATTGGGTGGGAAATATCGGCTCCGCGCGCTCGCCGTTTGCCGGATTGCCATCGTCCGATGCAGCGGACGTGCCGCAAATCGACACCTTGTCGCCGGGTTGGAAATTTTATTCCATGCACGGTACGGTGAAACTGGCCGCGCCGGAAGGTCTTGCTCTGGTCTCCCCCGCCCGATTGCAACCGCCGGACGAGGGCGATGCCCTGCCGCAAGCCATGCAACCCCGGCCGCGCGCGGTCGGTTTTAACCAGGAACGGCCATGGCGCTGGCAGCCGCTGGTGGAGGCGCGCTCGCCGCAGGGCGATTATCGCGGCGCAATGGCCACACTGCTGGTTCATTTCGATGGTGAATTTCGCGGCGGCATCTGGGCCTGTTTCACTCCCGACAGCGCGGGATTCTATCAACAGGAGCCAGCCAGAAGACTCCTCCGTCAAACGGCTTACGCCATGCGGCGCGGTCTCTTTTTGCAGGAAGGCGGTAGCGAATTCTTCACTGTGTTCGAAGGTCAAAGATTTGATCTCGGCGCACGCGCGGTGAATTTCGGCAAAACGGACCAAACCAATCTCGTATTGCGCATCGATGTCAAACCGAAAATGGGCGGGGCCGCGCTGTTCGCGCGGGATTGGCCGCTGGCCTTGGCCGCCGGCGCCGCGCGGATGGTGCGGGAACAGTGGCAGCCGGCGCGCTGGCCGGACGGCGGCCTGATCGTCACGACAGAACTGGTTCAGGACGGCAAGGTCATTGATCGGCTCGAACACGAATTGAATATCTGGCGGCCCAAGCCCACACCGGAATTCATCGAAGAACGCGGCGGCGGATTTCTTCTGCGCGGCAAACCCTGGAAAGTCAATGGTGTCAACTATATGCCATCGACAGGCATCAGCGTTTCGGGCGGCGATTACTTTGAATACTGGCTGGGCAAGGGGGCCTACGACCCGGAAGCCATCGATCGGGACTTGCGCCGCATCAAGGCCATGAACCTCAATGCCGTCAGCATTTTCGTCTATCACAGCTCGTTGCCGGCGCAGCATCTGCTGGATTTTTTGCGGCGTTGCGAAGCTCTCGGCCTGCGCGTCAACCTGTCTCTGCGCCCAGGCACGCCGCTGGATTTTCAGTGGGACAAAATGAAGGAATTGATTGAGTTCTATGGCATGGCGAAGAATGACACGATTTTTGCCTACGACCTGGCGTGGGAAGCTGAACATGTGGACGAACAAAATTCCTACGGGCGGGACTGGACAACCTGGATCGGCAGCCGTTACGGCAGCATCGCGCACGCCGCCGGAGTCTGGGGCGTGACGGCCCCTACGATCGATGATGCGGGAATCCTGGCCGTCCCGCCCTTGCGCGAGATGGCCAATGACGGCGCCTGGCGGATTTTGGTGGCGGATTACCGGGCGTTTCTCGACGACGAGCTGGCCCAAAAATACGGCGCGGCGCGGCGCCTGGTCCGCTCGATTGACCCGTATCACGCCGTTAGTTTTCGAATGTCCGAAGCGGGCGATCCCACCTTGAATTCAGACCGGCGGCTGCCCTTCGATTTTTATGGACTGGCCGATGCGGTCGATATTTGGGAACCGGAAGCTTACGGGCGAATCGGCGATTGGAACCGGGTGCGCGAGGGAAGGTTCGAGGTGGACTATGCGCGTTTGTGTGATCCCGACAAGCCGCTCATCTGGGCGGAAATGGGTTACTCCGCCTGGGACGCAAGACGCGAAGAGGCGCCCCCGAAAAAGCTGGAATTTGCCGGCACATTTTGTCGCGATTTTTACCGCATGATGATCCAGTCGGGCTGCGACGGCGTTTTTTTCTGGTGGTATCCTGGCGGGTTTCGCGCGAACGAACGAAGCGATTTCGGGATTATTAACCCCGACGGCACCGATCGCCCCGCAACCAAAGTGATTCGCGACGAAGGGCCGAAGTTTTTGAAAGCCGCAAAGCCGCCGCCGCCCAACTGTGTCATTGCCATCAACCGAGACCGGGACGCGCGCGGCCTCTTCGGAATATACCAGGCAGTCAAGAAAGATTATTGGCGGGCCATCGCGGAAGGGAAGACCCCAGCGTTGCAATGGCAGAAGAAACCGGGGCAACGGTGAGGGTGTGTGACCGGAAAGTAACCTAAAGTCAAAAAGAGCCTTTGGCTGCTTTTTTTGGTTGCCATGTTGTATCTGTATAGAGACAACACATGCCATGCCTAATAAAATCGATCAACTGGCTGC
>Ga0182024_10005931_pt1 | contig 27071 bp, 21 predicted proteins | sample P32metaG_FD_120480 | JGI IMG/M metagenome (GOLD analysis project Ga0182024, IMG submission 120480) | Permafrost microbial communities from Stordalen Mire, Sweden - P3-2 metaG (Illumina Assembly) | ecosystem: Environmental > Terrestrial > Soil > Wetlands > Permafrost | place: Sweden: Stordalen...
AGTTGAAGATGCTCGAGTACTTCGCGGTGCCGGCGAGCAATTGCGCGACGAGCTCGTCGCGGGATACACCCAAGGTCTCCGCCGCGCTGTACAGATACATGCCGTGACCGCCCTCGTCCTGCACCTTGGCAATGAGCACCGCTTTGCGCCGCAGCGTCGGCGCGCGGGTAATCCAGTTGCCCTCGGGCAGCATGCCGACGATCTCGGAGTGGGCGTGCTGGGAGATTTGCCGCACGAGGGTGCGCCGGTAGGCATCCGGCATCCACTCCTTAGGCTCGATCTTCTCGTCGCCCTCGACTTTCGCATCAAAGCGCGCGGTGAGCGCCGCCGCATCCTCCGACGGCGTCTGCAGGCAGTCCTTGCCGAGCGAATCCAGGCCTTGCGTATACACGGTAAGCTCCGCGTCGTAATAGCCTAATCTGACACAAGAAATTGCATACAGCAACTATCTATGTGTCACAATTTGCGCCTCAGCGCGCGTGCGGAGCTTGACGTGACCGACCCAATCGACGCCTGCCTGCATACCCTGCGCGGGCGCTTCCGACGCCAGCGGCCGCTGCGCAGCGGCTCGCTCCTTATGACCATACTGGGAGATGCGATCGCGCCGCGCGGCGGCCGCGTGACTCTCGGCAGTCTCATTCGTCTGGCCGAGCCGCTCGGATTGCCCGAACGGCTGGTGCGGACCTCGGTCGCGCGCCTCGCCCAGGACGGTTGGCTCGCCGCGCGGCGCAGCGGACGCACGAGCGAGTACCAGCTCACCGAGCGGGGCCGCCGGCGCTTCGCCGCCGCCACCCGTCGCATCTACAGAGCGCGCCCGCGCACTTGGAACCGGCGCTGGACGCTCATCATGCTGGCGCCGTTGGCGGTGGCGGCGGGCCAGCGCCGCGAGCGCCTGCGCGAGGAGCTGCATTGGTTGGGTTTTGGCCAGTTTGCGCCGGATGTTTTTGGACATCCGAGCTTCGGCAGCGCGCAGGTGCACGCGCGCCTCGCAGAGGCAGGTATCGAGAACCATGTGACGCTGCTCGAGGCGCAGAGCGAGCACCCGCGCGATGACCGGCGACTGGTACGCTCGGGGTGGGACTTGGCGGAGCTCGCGCGCGCCTATCGGCGCTTCGTGGCCGGCTTCGCGCCGCTCCGCGCCGCGCTGCGCACGGGCGGCGTGCCCACCCCAAAGGTCGCCTTCGTGGCGCGCACATTGCTGATTCACGAGTATCGCAGGATTCACCTGCGCGATCCCGCGCTGCCGGATGTGCTGCTGCCCCAGGACTGGGTGGGCACGGCGGCATACGAGCTTTGCCGGGAGCTTTATAGAGCCCTGTTCCGCGCCGCCGAACGGCACCTCACGCTACAGGCGCGCAGGCTTGCCGGAGTGCTGCCGGCGGCATCGCGCGAGGCGCGCGGCCGATTTGCGCGCCACGGCAGCGCGAGGATCAGGTCGGATTCTCGAGGCTGAACGACTGACTCTGATCGTCGTAGGCGAAGGCTTCGGCGTAACGGCCCCAGCTGATGATGGTGCGTAGTGTCTCTTCGGCAGCATCCTCGGCCATGTGGTCCTCAAGCTCGTCGAAGAAGCGAGTCTTGGGAGCCGTGTGGCTCGCGCGCTCATCGAGCACCCGGCGGATGTGTGCGGCGAGCGGCACGTACTTGAGCAGGTGCAGCGAGAAGAGCCGCTTGCGCTCATCGGTCTCACCCTTGGCAAACTGATCTCCCGCCTCGGTCAAACGGATATCGCCGCCTGCAAGCTCGGCGAACCGCAACATCTGCAAGGCCTCCGCCACCGGAAAGAGCGCGTCGGCTTCCATCCGCAAGTCGGAGGAGATCGCCGGCAGATCCGCATGACCGTTGTAGGGCGCCGTGCTGACCGCCTCCAGCAAACCCGCGAGCAGGTTTGAGGAGACGTGGGCGAGCATCGTGCCGATGCCGGCGCCGGCATACCGTTCGATGCGCGCTCCGGGGCGTGCATCCGCCCCCGGCCGTGTGGTCATCTCCACGTAGACCCGGTCGATGATCGCGCGAAAGCGCGGGTCGATCGCATGGCGGGGCTTGGGCAGATCGATGGGGATTTCGCTGACGATGCGCCCCGGTTGCGCGCAAAAGAGCAGCAAGCGGTCGCACATGAGCACCGCCTCCTCGATGTTGTGCGTCACGAGGAGCACGCCCTGTATCGGCAGTTGCCCCGCTGCCCATAGGTCGAGGAAATCATTGCGCAAAGTTTCGGCCGTCAGCACATCGAGCGCCGAAAAAGGTTCATCCATGAGGAGAATGTTCGGGTGCACCACGAGTGCGCGCGCGAAACCCACTCTCTGGCGCATGCCGCCCGAGAGCTCACGCGGATAGGCGGACTCGAAGCCGTCGAGCCCAATGAGGTCGATGGCGGCGAGGGAGCGGCGGCGGATCTCGGTAGCCGGGACGCGCAGAGCCTCAAGCCCGATCTGCACGTTCTCGAACACCGTCAGCCACGGAAAAAGCGCAAAGCTCTGAAACACCATGGCGATACCCGCCGCGGGGCCCGCAACGCTTTGGCCGAGATAGTTGACAGTGCCCCCCGTCGGATTCGCCAGGCCGGCAATCACGCGCAGCAGTGTCGATTTGCCCGAGCCCGAACGCCCGAGGAGCCCGACGATCTCGCCCGCACGCAGCGTCAGGTCGACGCCGTCGAGAACCAGCAGCTCATCGCCATCGGGCTTATGAAAAGCCTGCCGCACGTTTTGCACGTCGAGAAGCACCGGCGCATTCATCCCCAGGACTCCATAGCTTTAGGCCATCCGGAAGCGGCGCGCGGCCTGCGCATAGAGCGGACGCCAGAAGAGCCGATTGAGCAGCACGACGAAGAGACTCATCACCAGGATCCCGAGGACCGTACGCCGCGCATCCCCCGCGGTCGTTGCCTCTGCGATGTAGGCGCCGAGGCCGGTCGCGACCAGCCGCTCCTTGCCCCAGGTTGCAAGCTCCGCAACGATGGCCGCATTCCACGAACCACCCGAGGCCGTGATCGCGCCCGTCAGGTAGAACGGGAAAATTGCCGGCAATGCGATCCGGCTCCACCATAGCCACCCGCGTATATGCAGATTCTCGGCCACATTGCGCAAATCGGGCGCCAGCGAGGAAGCGCCCACGATGACATTGAAGAGAATGTACCACTGTGTGCCCAGAATCATGAGCGGACTCAACCAAATGTTGGGACTCAAGCGCCATGCCACGATTCCAGATACGACCACGGGAAAGAAAAGATTCGCCGGGAATGCCGCGAGGAACTGCGCTATGGGCTGCACGATGCGCGTGACGCTGGGCCGCAGGCCGATCGCCACTCCAATCGGCACCCACACGAGGCTTGCGATTGCGATCAGGATGATCACGCGTGCCAGCGTAGCTAAGCCTAAGAGCACCACGTGGCCGATTTCCGCGCCCGTCACGCCGGAGTGCACGAAAACGGCAATCTTCCAGATTGCCGCAAGGGTGAGGAGAAAAATCCCGGCATACCACACAGGATCGACCCACGCGGGCGCAGGCTTGCGCGCTGCGGGTTTTCTCTGCCGCTTCTGCAGCCTCTGCAGATTCTGTCCCCAGCGGGACGCGCTGCGCAGCGACGCGGCGAGACCGCGTCGCAGGAGCCGCAGTACGCGCGAGCGGCGCAGCATCGTCAGCACCCAGGAGCGTGAGGGCGTGAGACCCGCCTCCTGTTCGAGAGTGAACCAATCGGCGCTGGCGATGAGCGGACGAAATAGGAGCTGGTCGTACATGAGGATGACGACGAACATCGCCGCGATCGCCCAACCGATCGCGATCAAGTTGCGTTGCACGATGGCAAGTGCGATATAGGAGCCGATGCCGGGCAGCGTCAGGGTCGTATTGCCGATGCTGATCGCCTCGGAGGCCACTACGAAAAACCAGCCTCCGGACATCGACATCATCATGTTCCAGATGAGCGGCGGCATGGCAAACGGCACCTCCAGCCGCCAGAAGCGCATCCACGCCCCCAGACGAAAGCCGCGGGCGACCTCGTCGAGCTCGTCCGGCACGCTGCGCAGCGACTGGTAAAAGCTGAAGGCCATATTCCAGGCCTGGCTTGTGAAAATCGCGAAGATCGCTGCGAACTCGGCTCCCGCGATACGTCCCGGAGTGAGCGAGAGGAAAAACACCACGGTGACCGAAATGAACCCGAGGATCGGCACCGATTGCAGAATGTCGAGCAGCGGCACGAGCAGCGCTTCGGCGCGCCGGCTCTTGGCGGCCACGGTGGCGTAGGTAAACGTAAAAATGAGCGATGCGATCATCGCGATGAGCATGCGCAGCGCGCTGCGCGCGCTGTAACCGATGAGCTTCCACGGGTCGAGCGAGATCGGCGTCGCCTCCAGACCCGCGAGCGGCTGGGTAAGCCCATGCGCGGCTTCGCCGAGATAAACGAGCAGGCCGAAGACCAGCGCGATCGCGACCACATCCCAACGACCCGGAACGAGCCGGCTCTTGAGAACGGAAATGGGCAGCCGATCAATGAGCATCCGCGCACCTTACCGTAACTGCACGGCGATCGGCTTGTCTTGCGAGATGAAAATCTTTGTGCGCTTTGCGCTTGAGCCGCGCGACCCTGCGGCCATTGCGAGCCGCGTGATAATTGCGTAATGTCAATGAAGGAGAGGAGTTGGAAGATCAGTATGCTGACGCGACGAAAGTGGATCGCCGCTTCCACGGGAACCTTGATGTTGAGCGCGTTGGGCGGCGCGGGCGGCGAGGAATCGTCGGGGCGAGCAGGTGCCCGCGAAGATATCCTCATTGCCCTGCCCGGCAAGAAACCGCTCATCAAGCGCAGTTTCCGCCCGCCGAACTTCGAGACTCCTTTGGCTGATCTGCGCCGCCCGTTCACCGCGAACGATGCTTTCTTCGTTCGCTATCACCTCGCCGTCATTCCGGAAATTGACGTCCGGACCTGGCGACTGCGGGTGGGCGGCCCGAGCACCGCGCGGCCGCTCGAGCTCTCACTCGATGATCTGAAGCGCGGCTTCGAGCGCATCGGCCTGCCTGCTATCAATCAGTGTTCGGGCAACCGCCGCGGCCTCTTTACCCCTCGAGTCCCCGGTGTCCAATGGGGCAATGGCGCGATGGGCCATGCGACCTGGAGTGGCGTGCGCCTGCGCGACGTGCTGCGCAAATGCGGCCTGCAGGCGGATGCGCTGGAAGTCGTGTTGGACGGGGCCGATAGTGCCCTTCTGCCGCAGACCCCGGACTTCCAGAAGAGTCTGCCCATTGACCGCGCGCTCGATGAAAACACTCTCATCGCCTTCGAGATGAACGGCCGTCCCCTGCCCCATTTCAATGGCGCGCCCGCGCGTCTTATCGTGCCGGGCTGGACGGCGACTTACTGGGTCAAGCATCTCACCGACATCCGCGTTCAGGCGCAGCCTTTCGACGGTTTCTGGATGAAGAGCGCATACCGCATCCCCACGGGTGCATTTCCCGGCGTCCGCTTTGCAAGTCAGGAGACACCCGAGACTACCCCGATCACGCAGATTCTCGTCAACTCGCTCGTCACGACTCCGTCGCCCGACACGCACCTTGCGCACAACAGGCCGGCAGAGCTCAGCGGTTGGGCATGGGATGGCGGCACGGGGATCTCCGCGGTCGACATTTCACTGGACGGCGGTCTTAACTGGCGCGCAACGGCGCTCGACAAGGATCTTGGACGCTTCGCCTGGCGCGGCTTTCGCTTCGCCCTCGACACCTCGCGAACCGGGCCGCTCGCGCTCGCCGTGCGCGCCACCAGCCGCGGCGGCGAACAGCAGCCTGAAAAGCTCACCCCCAATCCTGCCGGCTATCATGACAACAAGATTGTGTCGCTCGCTCTGGAGGTCGCATGAGGCGCGCGGCGCTGCGGGTCGCTCTCGGAGCCTATGCCGCCCTCTCCTGCAGCCGCGTGACAGCCGGTGAGGAGAGCATCCACTTGATCGACGGACCCGGACGCGATCTCACCGCCGCATCCTGCGTCACCTGCCACAGCCTGGATTACATCCCGATGAACGCGCCGGTCATGAGCCGCGCCAGCTGGGATAAGACGGTCCACAAGATGATCGATAAGTTCGGCGCACCCATCAGGCCCGAGGATGTTGATCAGATACTCGCCTACCTGACTGCACACTATTCCAGCTGAGGCGCGACGCTTCTGCGAGTGCTCCTCATCACCGGCTTGCCGGGCAGCGGCAAGACCACGCTGGCGAGCCTCTTGGCACGGCGCTACGGCGTGCTGCTCTTGAGCAAGGATCTCATCAAAGAACATCTGCTCGATGTGTTGGGCGCGGGCGATGCGGCGCATTCGAAGCTGCTCAGCGATGCGAGTTTTGCAGTGCTGTTTGCCGTTGCGAGGCAGGCCTTGGCGGCTCGTCTTGAAGTAATTCTGGAAGGCAACTTTCGCCCCGGCGAGCACGAGGAGATGTTGCCTAGGATCGCCGCAGTGCGCATCGTGCAGGTGCTCTGTCGTGTCGATGAGCCCGCAAGGCTTGCGCGCCTTGCGCGACGCCGGCAGGATGCGGCGCGGCATGCAGGCCATGGTGACACCGATCCCGCAGTCAGAGCGCAAAGATCGGGCGATGCCTTCCTTGAGCTACCTGGAAAGCGGATGACTTTTGACGGCGGCGAGACTGCCGACGCGGGTCAGGTCGAGGCCGTCGACCGCTGCTGGCGAAGCGTCTAGCGATCCCGCCGGGCTGTCTTGGCGCCACGGCCGAGTGGCACTGGGTTCGATCAGCATTTGAGCGCGCAGACCCGGGTGATTGTCTGTGAGCACCAGTGCGCCGCCATGGAGCTTCGCGACGGCCGCGACCAGACTCAAACCTAGTCCGACGCCGGGTGTCCCGCGGCTGGTATCGCCGCGGTAGAAGCGCTCCGGCGCTTTGAGCTTTTCTGTGTCGCTGATTCCGGGGCCGTCATCGGCCACGGTGATCTCGACTGCGCCTTCGGCGCGGCGCAGCACTTCGACATTGACGGTGCCGCCGTCGCGGGCATATTTGAGTGCATTGTCGATGAGATTGCTCACCGCCTGGGCGAGGAGCAACGGGTCCCCGGCTACGGGAATCGGGCCGGTGTCACGGCAAGCGAGGTTGATGCCCTTGAGCTCCGCCGCAGGCAGGTAGAGCTCAACCGCCTGTGCCGCCAGTTCCGCAGCGTTCACTTGCACGAAACCCGAACGGCGCAAGCCGGTGTCGATCTCCGCCAGGCGCAATAGGGCATTGAAGATCCGGATCACGCGATCGACATCCGCTACCGCCGCGTCAATCTCGGCGAAGGTCTCGTGGGGGGACGGGCGCGTGAGCGAGAGCTCTTCGAGCCGCGAACGCAGTTCGGCGAGCGGCGTGCGCAGATCATGGGCGATGGCATTGGACACATCGCGGATGCCGTGAAAGAGCTGCTCGATCTGGTCGAGCATGCCGTTGATGGTGCGTGACAGCGTATCGAGCTCATCACCGCTCTGCGGGCTCGGCAGCCGATGGCTGAGGTCCCCTTGCATGATCGCCAGCACCGTCTGGCGGATGCTGTGGATGCGGAAGAGGAGCGTACGGCGGATGAGGACGCCGCCCAGCACCCCGACGATGCACAAAATGGCAACGGCTCCGGCGAGCCCATACCAGAAGCGCCGCTCGAGTGGCGCGAAGCGCGAGAGATCGCGGCCAACCAGCAGATTGTAGCCGCCGGGCAGCGCCGCGCGCACGAGCACCGCCTGGGTCGCCTCCCCGGCGAGATCCATCGTGATGGTGGAGATGCCGGGCTTCACCGGCACGCCGCGGGGCCAAGCGGGCACGTTGCCGGCGAGGCGGTGCAGCGACGAATCGGTCAGCAGCAAGATGCGCTCGCCGGCGATCTGCAATCCGACGCGCGTGTCGATGAATGCCTTCAGACCCTCGGGACCATCGCGGCGAAATACCTCGACGAGCCGCTGCGTGTCCGCCTGCAGCAGTTCGACCCGTCCGTCCTGAATGGTGACCTGCCAGGCGTACCAAAGCGGCGCCGCGAACAGGATGAGCGCCGCAATTCCCAGCGCGACATAACCGAATGCCAGGGTGAACGCCGACGATTGAAGCATGCGGTTCATTGAATTTCAGCCGGCGTTGTCAGCGCTCGCGCTCAGCATGTAGCCGGCGTTGCGCACCGTCCGCAGCAATGGGCGCTCGAAGTCGCAGTCGATTTTCTGCCTGAGTTTGCTGATGTGCACGTCCACGACGTTGGTTTGCGGGTCGAAGTGATAGTCCCAGACGTTCTCAAGAAGCATGGTGCGGGTCACCACTTGGCCGGCGTGGCGCATCAAATACTCCAGGAGCTTGAACTCGCGCGGCTGCAGCGTAATCACGCGCTCGCCCCGTACCGCTTTGCGCGACAACAGATCCATGCGCAGATCGCCGACGTCGAGGGTCGTCTCGGTGCTGTTTCCCTGAGCGCGGCGCGCCAGTGCGTCGAGCCGCGCCAAGAGCTCACCAAAGGCGAAGGGCTTGGTCAGGTAGTCGTCGCCGCCGCTCTTTAAGCCACGGATGCGCTCATCGACGTCGGAGAGTGCGCTTAAGATGAGGATGGGAGTGCGGTTACCCGCCTTGCGCAGCGCCTCGATGATGGCGAGGCCATCGATCTGACCCGGCAGCATGCGATCCATGATGATGACGTCGTAGGGTTCGCTCGCTGCGAGAAACAGGCCATCGCGTCCGTTGTCCGCATGATCCGCGGTGTGCCCGGACTCCTTCAACCCCTTGACCACGAATTGGCTGACGCGTTCGTTGTCCTCGACCAGTAACAGCTTCATGGCATCCCTCGTTCGCCCGCATCCATACTCACAGCGCCTCAATCGCAGTTGGCGCCGGCGGCGACGCGGAGCGTTCATCGCGGCGCGCGGCGGCAGCGGCACGGCGATTTGCAAAGCGCATGCTGAAACGGTCGAGATACAAATAGATGACCGGGGTGGTGAACAAGGTCAACGCTTGGCTCAGGAGCAATCCGCCGACCATGGTATATCCCAGCGGCTGGCGCAACTCGGAGCCCGTGCCCCGCCCCAGCATGAGCGGCAGCGCAGCCAGTAGAGCGGCCATGGTCGTCATCATGATCGGCCGGAAGCGCAAGAGACAAGCCTGGCGGATCGATTCTTCGGGCGAGAGGTGCTGTTCGCGTTCCGCCTGGATGGCAAAGTCGACCATCATGATGCCGTTTTTCTTGACGATGCCGATCAGCAGAATAATCCCAATCAAGGCAATCACCGACAGATCGAAGTGAAAGATGATCAGCATCAAGAGTGCGCCAACGCCGGCCGATGGCAGCGTCGAGAGAATCGTCAGCGGGTGAATATAGCTCTCATAGAGCATCCCCAAGATGATGTAGACGACGACGAGCGCCGCCAAAATGAGATATGGCGTGCTCTTGAGAGAGGCTTGAAAAGCCTGCGCAGTACCCTGAAAAGTCCCCGTGATTGTCGCGGGCATGCGGATGTTCGCCGCCTCCTTTTGAATGGTATCGACGGCATCGCCGAGAGCCACTCCAGGGGCGAGATTGAAAGACAGCGTGACGGCCGGGAATTGTCCTTGATGGTTGATCGAGAGATACGTGACGTGCTGGGTATCAAACTTGGCGAAGGTCGACAGCGGCACCTGCTGGCCTGTGATGGGTGACTTCACATAGAGTTTATTGAGACTATCCGGATCGCCCTGCAGCGCCGGTGTGATCTCGAGAACGACGTGGTAGCTATTGAGCTGCGTGAAGTATTGGGCTGCCTGACGCTGGCCAAACGCGTCGTAGAGCGTGTTGTCGATGACCGCGGGCTGAATTCCGAAGCGCGCGGCCTGATCGCGGTCGATCGTGAGCGATACCATCGTCCCGCTCGTCTGCTGATCCGAAGCCACGTCGCGCAACTGCGGCAGCTTCTGCAGCTGCGCGAGCAGGCGCGGCGCCCAGTCATTAAGCTCGTCAAGATCGGGATCCTGCAGAGTGTACTGGTACTGCGTGCGCGATGTGCGGCCGCCGACATTTATATCCTGCGCAGCCTGCAGAAAAACTGTTGCGCCCGGGACCTTCGCCAATTGCGAGCGCAGACGCGTAATAATCTGATCGGCGGTGACCGAGCGCTGGTCGCGGGGTTTGAGTCCCAGGACGACAAAGCCGTTATTGATCGGCCGGGATCCGCCGATAAAGGCTCCCCAACTCGCAACGGCCGGATCGCGGCCAATCACGTCGGTCAGTTTGTGCTCCAGGAGCACCATCTGGTCGAAGGAGACATCCTGTGCGGCATCCGTTACTCCTACGATGATTCCCGTATCCTGCTGCGGGAAGAACCCCTTGGGGATAACGATGTAGAGAATGCAGCTTGTGGCGACGGTCGCGAGAAAGACAAAGAGGGTCGGCCGCTGATGACGCAAAACAAAGTCAAGCCCGTACGTGTACGCATCGAGCATCTTGGTGAAGCCGCGCTCGATCACGACATAAATACGGCCATGCTGGGCATGCTTCTCGTCTCGTAGGAACAGTGCGCACATCATCGGGGAGAGCGTCAGCGCGACGAAGGCGGAGACGAGGATCGTCATCGTCACGGTGACCGCGAATTCACGGAACAGCCGCCCGACAATCCCCCCCATCAAGAGGAGCGGAATGAACACCGCCACCAGCGATAAGCTGATCGACACGATGGTGAAGCCGATCTCCCCTGCCCCCTTCAAGGCGGCCTCTTTGGGCGACATCCCGGCCTCGATATGGCGATAGACGTTTTCCAGCATGACGATCGCATCGTCGACCACAAACCCGACTGCAATCGTGAGACCCATGAGGGAAAGATTGTCGAGACTGTAGCCGACGATGTACATGAGCGCCGCGGTGCCAAACAACGCCAGCGGCACCGTCACGCCGGGAATGATGGTTGCCCAGACGTTGCGCAGGAATAGGAAAATCACGAGCACGACGAGGGCGATCGTCAACATCAAGGTAAATTCCACGTCGTGCACCGAAGCCTTGATCGTCGTCGTCTTATCGACGATGCGGTCGAGCTTGATCGAGGGCGGAATCGATGCCATCAAGTGCGGCATCAATTCGTTGATGCTCGCCACGGCATCAATGATGTTCGCACCCGGCTGCTTGTAAATAAGCAAGAGAATGCCATTCTTGCCATTCTGAAAAGCGCCCAGCTGCGCATTTTCCGGCCCGTCGACGGCGATGCCGATATCGCGAATGCGCACCGCTGCGCCGTTCTTGTAGGCGATGATGACGTCGTTCCAGGGTGCCGCTTTAAGCAGCTGGTCGTTGTCATAGATGGCAAAGTTGCGGGTCGGGCCGTTGATCGATCCTTTGGGGGAATCCACCGTCGCCGTGGTGATGACGTTTGCCACATCCTCGAGCTGAATGCCCAGCGAGGCGATCTTGGCCGGATCAATCTGGACACGCACCGCTGGCTTCTGCTGACCGCCGATCTGTACCTGGGCGATGCCCGGGAGCCGCGAGATCTGCTGCGAGATCACGTTTTCGGCATAGTCATCCACCGTGGTCAGCGGTAAGACATCCGAATGCGCCGAAAGGATCAGGATTGACGAGTCGGCGGGATTCACCTTGCGGTAGGAAGGCGGGCTGGGCAAGTTTTTCGGCAACTGTCCACCCGCGGCATCGATCGCCGCCTGAATGTCCTGCGCCGCCGCGTCGATATTGCGCCCGAGGTCGAATTGGATGGTGATCTGCGCCGTTCCAAGCACGCTCGTCGACGTCATTTGAGTGACGCCGGAAATTTCGGAAAATTGATACTCGAGCGGGGTTGCGACCGACGAGGCCATGGTTTCGGGGCTCGCGCCGGGCAGCTGGGCGGTGACCACAATTGTCGGGAAGTCCACTTGCGGCAGCGGCGCCACCGGCAGCAACGGGAAGGCGACGAGCCCCACCAGGAGAATCCCCGCCATCAACAATGATGTGGCGACGGGCCGTTCGATAAACGGAGTAGAAATATTCACCGTGCAGCAGCGCCCATGACGGCCGGCTCCTTGCCCGCCACCGCGATGCGCAGCGCGATCGGATCGGTCGCGCTTGTTCGGACTTGAGCGCCAGGCTGCAGTCGATATTGATTACTGGTGACGACGACTTCACCGTCACTGAGCCCCTTCGCGACGACCGTGACCGTTCCAGTTTCCGGGCCGATCTGCAAGGGCCGTGCTTCGACGGTGGAATCACCCTTGACGACGTAGGTAAAGACGCCCGTCGGGCCGCGCTGCACGGCAGCCGACGGGATGATCAACACATTGCGGGCCGTATCGACAAGCACGCGGGCGTTGATGAACTCCCCGGGCCAAAGCTTATTGGCGGTGTTGGGGAAAATCGCCTTCAGGCGCGCCGTGCCGGTCGCCTGATCGATCTGGTTGTCGATTAGCGCCAACGTGCCATGACCTAATTCGGTTTTGTTGTCGCGGGACAGCGCCGCGACGGCGACCGGACCTGCGGCCAGAGCGCTGCTCACAGCAGGCAGCTCATCCTCGGGCAAGGTAAAGATAAAGGAGATGGGTTGCACCTGCGTCAGCACGACGATACCGGTGGTGTCGCTCGCGTGCACAATATTGCCGGGGTCTACAAGGCGGATCCCGGTACGCGCTTCAATCGGTGCGGTGATCGTGGTGTAGGCCAGCTGCGTCCTTGCATTTTCAATGTTCGCCTCGTCCGCCTTAATCTGCGCTCGCAGCTCGCCAACCAGCCCGCGTTGCGCATCCAGGGTCTGCTTGCTGGCTAGATCCTCCGGGGCGAGAATTGTGTAACGCTGCAGATCTTGTTCCGCGCTATGCAATTGGGAGCCATCCTTTGACTTCATCGCAATCGCCTGATCGAGCGCCGCCTGGTAGGGACGCGGGTCGATCTGCGCGATGAGTGCGCCCTTTGCGACGGTCTGACCCTCGACAAAGCCCACCTTCTGCAACTGCCCATCAACGCGTGCGGTGATCGTCACGGTGTAGAACGCCTGCACCGTCCCGAGGCCCTCAAGGTAGATCGGAACGTCCCTGCGCTTCGCCGTTGCCGTTTCGACGCGAATGGCGGCGTGTGTATTTGGATTTGCATCGGCCGTGGCCTGACCCGTATGCCAACGCCAGGCAATGAGGAGCACGACGACTATGGCGGCCCCCAGCATGACCGCACGCGTTCTGCTTTTTTGCGCGGAGCGCGGTGCCGTCTCCAATTGTGTGTTCAACTTTCGGCCCCTACGGTTTGCCAGCCGCCGCCAAGCGCGTTGAAAAGAGAAATGAGTGCCGCAAGATGCGCATACTTCACTTGCACCAACGCATCCTCGGCCGTGAACAGCGCAGTCTCGGTGTTGAGCACTGTCAAGATATTGATCGTTCCGACACGAAACTGCTGCTGTGTGATTTCAAAGGCGCGTCGCGCTTTGGCGACTGCAATCTCTTGACGCTGATGTTGCAGGGCGGTTTGCTGCAGCATGACGAGTGCGTCCTCGACATTGCTGAAAGCGGAGATGACGGTCTTATGATAATTAGCCAGCAGCTCCGCGTAGCGGGCCTTGCTGTATGCATACTGCCCAGTGAGCGCGCCGCCTTCAAAGATCGGCTGCGTCAACCCACCCGTCAATGTAAACACCCGGCTGGCCGGGTTGAACAACGAAGAGAGCGCGGTGCTCGCGTATCCCCCGCTTGCAGTGAGCTCTATGCTCGGGAAAAAGCTTGCGCGCGCGACGGCGATGTTTGCATTTGCGGACATGAGCTGCGCTTCGGACTCGGCGACGTCGGGGCGGCGTGCAAGGAGCTCGGAAGGGAGGCCGGGGATCACTTCGGGCTCCGCCAGAGCCTCGAGCGTGCCGGTAGTGACGGTCAGTTCCTCGGGAGGTTTGCCGACCAAGATCGACAGCGCATCGATGCTTTGCAGGAGCTGCTGCTGCAAGGGCGGAATCGCGGCATTCAGGACGGCGACGGTCGTTTCCTGCTGCGCGACGTCAAGCGATGTGACCGTGCCTACGGTCAACTCGCGGCGCAGCCCCTGCAAAATCTTCACTGCGCTCGCGAGATTATCGCGCGCGACGGTCAGACGATCATTCGCCTCGATCGCTTGGAAATAAGTACTCGCCACACTGGTCATCACCGTCAGTTCAATCGTCACGCGGTCGTAGCGGCTGGCCGCGGCCGCCAGACGGGCGGCATCGAGCGCGGCGCGGTTCTTACCCCAAAAATCGAGCTCATAGGTCGCGTTCAAAAGAGGGCTGAAGACATCCGCGGTCGTGGTACCCGGCGTCCCCAGATTCAGTTCCCGCTCCCGCGTAGCTGCGGCCGTGCCGGAGATCGCCGGCAGCAGCGGCGCACCGGCAATTCGCGCCTGCGCATCCGCCTCGCGTACGCGGGCGATTGCCGCGGCGATGTCGTCGTTGGCGTGCTGCGCTTCGTCGATGAGGAGGTCGAGCTGCGGGGAGCTGAATCCGTGCCACCAGTCCGCCGAGGGCCATGCCGCCTGGCCGCTCACTTCGTCAGTGCGCCAGGCAGCGGGCGGTGGGATGTCCGGGTGCCGATAGCGCGGCCCCAAGTTGCAGGCGGCGAGCGCCAGGAAGCCCGTCAGGGCGATCCAGCGTGACACGGGCCGCGCACGCCTAAGAGCGGCGCGGACAAGAAGAGCGAATGTGCGAATGACGCGAGTGCCTTAGAAGAGCCGCTTGCCCCCGGGCCGTAACAATGATGGTTCATTGATTCACCGTAGATTGGCGAATCATTAAATTCCGTTAATCGGCAGCGCGCGTGCGTCTTCGAGGCCGATTACTTGACGGGGGTCACACGCCAAAGGGTGTTGGAGGCGTCGTCCGAGACCAAGAGCGCGCCATCGCGCGCGCCGGCGACTCCGACGGGGCGCCCCCAAACATGATCATCGTCGACCACAAAGCCGGTCAGGAAGTCCTCGTATTCGCCCGTCGGTGCGCCATCATGCAGGCGCACCCGCACAACCTTGTAGCCGGTGCGATGGCTGCGGTTCCACGACCCGTGCAGCGCAACGAAGGCGTCGCCCAGGTATTCGCGCGGGAATGCCGTGACGCCCGACGTCGCCTCGTAAAAGGCGAGCGTGAGTGAGGCCGAATGCGATTGAAACAGCACGTCGGGCAGCGTCACCTTGCCCGCAAAGTCCGGTCGCTCGCCGGCATGGCGCGGGTCCTCATGGGAGCCGAGGTAGTACCACGGCCAGCCGTAGAAGGCGCCTTCGTGCACGCGCGTTGTGTAATCCGGAACGAGATCGTCACCCAACCCGTCGCGCTCGTTGGTCGTGCACCACAAATCGCCGGTATTTGGTTGCACGGCAAGCCCGACGCAATTACGAATCCCCGTCGCAAAGATCCGCGCGGGCGCCTTGCCGTCAACATCAAATACGAGCACGTCTGCGCGATTGGCCTCTCCTGCCCAGGCCGCGCCCAACCCATGCGCGGCTTCCCAATCGCGAATCTGCGCGGGAGTCTTGCGCGACTCGCCCTCCGCGACATTCGATCCCGAACCGACGGACACGAACATGCGCGAGCCGTCCGCCGAGAACACAATGTCACGCGTCGAATGACCAGTCACCGAATCCGCCAGCTTAGCGACGAGGATTTCGGCGGCACCCCGGGCCTGCATGTCGCCCGGGCGGTAGGCAAAGCGCACGACTTGATTGTTTGTGGCGATGTACACCCACTGGGGATGCGGGCCAAGGGGATAGAATGCGATGCCGAAGGGTCTGTCGAGCCCGGAGGCAAAGACCTTCTTTTGCGAAGGCTTCTCCGCGCCAGCAGCTGCCCGCAACACCCTCACGCGACCCGCCTTAGTTTCGGCAACAAAGATGTCGCCGTTGGGCGCAATACCCACCCTGCGTGGGCCCTTGAGACCCGTTGCAAAGGCTTCGACCGCAAAGCCACGCGGGACGGCAAGCTTGGCCACTGAAGGTCGACGCACGATACTGGGTCCATTCGCACTGGATTCGGTCGCGTACGGCACGGGCAGATCCGTAGCGCTGAGCCGGCGAGCATGTCCGGGTGAATCGATGCGCCAGTCATCGATGCCGCCTGCAGAGGAGTTCTCAGCCGCGACTGAGGCAATAAGCACAACCGCGAGCGCCTGAAACATGAGCGGCCAGACGCGTGCGCGCCGCCCATAAGCGCGTAGGTGCTGCGATCCGCCGTTGCTCGGGATCAACTTGCGCTCCAAGTCAGCAGAATCGGAGCACGGGCGTATAGCGTAGATTTTCTCGCGAGTCGATACTTAACTCAGGGCTCAAGAGCCAGCGCGGTTGCGCGTGGCATCCTTGACGCGGGAATCAAAAGCCTTGGGGGGTCAGCGCTTCAGCCTCGTGCGACGAGGAGCCAAATGAAAGCCTAAGACAATCCAACGAAGATCTGAAAGTCTTTTTATTACTAAATAGACGACGAATCGGATGCGCCGTCGCGAACACGGGCGAGCCTCAAGCGCAAAGATGCCTTGAAGCTCCGGGAAGGAAGCCGGGTATTCGGTGCACCGGCGCTGAAAGAAGGCGTCGTGCTGACGCGCTTGCAAATGCCCGGCGGCGAGACGAAATTCGTGTCGTCAGCCTTTCGGGGTCATGCCATCTGGCGACGGCTGGGCTCTGGCAACGCACTCGATGCGACGTCGGCCGGCGGTGGGCGCGACACCGCCGGACCGACCCCCGCAATGGGCTCAAGCATGGCATTGACAGTGGGCTCGAAGCAAAACGACATCGAAAGTCGATGCGTGTCCGTACTGTTTCTGACGCGATGCGCAGCGGTTACATAACGCCCGTTGGTGAGCCGTGCGAGTGTCTGCCCGACGCTGCAGATGAATGAGTTCGGCATGGTGGGTAGAGTGCCCCACCGTTCCCGATACATCAGTTCCAGCCCACCGCCTGTGTCCTGCTTCAATATGGTCAGCAGTCCGGGCTCCTGACGGCGGCGAGCCGCATGGTCTGTGGCCGCACGCGCATCTGCGACCCGCGGATAGTTCAGGATTCGAAACGACGTGGCCGGGTTGCCCGTGTAACGGTCGACGAAGTAGCTATCCTCCAGTCGCAGTCCGCGAGCAAGCATCGCCATGAGCTTGTGGCTCAAGCCTGTAAGCGAGCGCATGTAATCGAGCACTGGCTCGCGCAAGCCGGGGACGTTCGGCAAGAAGGTCTGATGGGGTGCAGACGTGCCGGCCTTCACGTGGTCATGCGCCAACGTCAGCTGCGCCTCGAAAAAAAGATTCTTGAGGTCCGAGCTGCGTGCAGCGAGCTCCTCTACCGGCGCAAAATCGCCCTGCCGTGCGCGCGCATGATGTTCCACCTGCACGCGGCGCTTCACCGCATCCTCTGTCGCGAAGAATCGGCGGCCGGCTGCCATGAGCGGCTCCACGACCCCCACGTCGACCCCGTGCCCGACAAGACAGAAACAACCAAACTCGCTACTCGCCGCGTCGATTTCTGCTGCGACCAGGCCCCGCCATGGATCGCCCAAATCAAAGAGCGACAGGTCAATCACTGGCAAACGCGGCAAGTCGATGCTCGAAACCATCAGCGTGTCACTTCACTCCGTGGCAGGCGCGCCAGTCGTCAGCATTGTAAATGCATCTGGCTCACGCCATAGCGCACGAGTGTGTCGTGTGTGAAATATAGAATTGTTATGTAAAGCGCCACAAGCACCGATGGTCACGCCCGTGGAAATTTTCGGGGTCCGTTTCACGGGACAAGGCTGCGGCAGGGGTTGAGATAGCGCAAGACAAAATTCCTAAGTGGCGAAGGTATATCCGGAGCTCATGATCCGCGACGGGACAGGTCGGATCGACGCCGTGCGCTCCGACGAACTGCCACCCATGCTCTTGAACGAAGTCCAGCAGCGGCAAAGGAAAATGACGACTCAGGAAGAGAAGCATGCGGCTCAGGATGAGCACATTGCAGCCCAGGCTGCGGAAAGCCGCGATCTTAAGCGGCAGCAATTGGCACGGCTGACAATGCTCAACCCAGCGGCGCAAGCCGCTCTACGGAACCTGCAAGCGAAGGAGGAGTTTTCCGCCCGGCGCTGCGGTCAACAAATTGAGGTCAATAAAGCCAACGAAAATGAGCGGCGGGCCACGACTGTGCGGTAAAGCACTTATGAGCCGAGATAAGCGTCCTTCGGAATAAGCGTCGGCGTCGCTGCAATCATTCCAATTGATCGCACGCGTCGCGACGGAACTTCGATTGCTGACGATCTTGACCCGGGGTTATGTCCTCTCCTCCGCCCTCATTTGTCGAGCATCGGCCGACCTTCGTGACTCACCAGCAGATCGTGCATATCATTCGCATGCTCTTCTTCCTGCGCGAGGATGCCCTCGAGCATCACGCGCGTCGTGGGATCCTTCTCGCCGAAGTAGCGCACCATGTCGCGGTATGTCTGGATGGCGACACGCTCGGCGACCAGATTCTCCTTGATCATGTCAACCAAATTGTCGCCCTCGACGTATTCAGACGCCGACCGGGAAAGCAGGCCCTCGGGATTGAGGTTGGGTTTGCCGCCGAGCTGGTTGATTCGCTCGCAAAGAAGGTCAAGGTGCTGCTCCTCTTCCTTGGCGTGCTGGGCAAACTCCTGTTTGACGGCTTCGCTCGCAAGCCCGGTCGCGGTGACCGCGTGGAATTTATAACGCAGTACGCACACGATCTCGGTCGCCACGGCATGGTTGAGTAGCGCAATCGCATCTTCGACCTTGCCGTGATAGTTCTGTGTGACAGCACCCTCGTTCAAATGGCGGCGGGCGCGCTGCCGAATCTTCTTGATATCGCTTAAGAACTTTCCCGTTGAACTCATGACCTGCTCTCCTGTCGCCGTGGCGGTTAATGCGCGTACGTGCAAATTTTACTCTCTAAGCGCGGCCCGCCGCCATCGCAACCGGCGCCCATGCGACGCCGCTGGGCGGTGCTCGCCGCCCGCGTGAAGGCTGCAACCTATGGGTGCTCCGGCGCATTCAGCGCTAAGATGGCGACCTAAGATACGGCGCATTTGCGTGGAGTCACCATCCTAAGCCTGACAGGCGCGACGATACTGTCCGTCTTGCACTTGCTGCTGGCGGTGGGTGTGACCGGCCACATACTCCTTCATAAGCGCGATCCGGGCTCGGCCGTGGCTTGGATTGGCATCGCGTGGCTCTCGCCGGTTCTCGGAAGCCTGCTATACGTGCTCTTGGGGGTCAATCGCGTGCGCCGGCGCGCGCTCACGATGCGCGCGCCACGGCTGTCCGCCCCATCCAGCGCCGCGGTCGGGGACGCGGGCGACGATGACCACTTGGCGATTCTTGAGTATTCGGCGCAGCGCATCACGGGCCGCCCCGCCAAGAGTGGCAATGCCATCGCCATCCTGCGCAATGGCGATGAAGCCTACCCGAAGATGATCGCCAGCATCGACGCAGCGGAACACAGCGTGGCTCTTTCCAGCTACATCTTTCGCGCTGACGCCGCGGGTAGACCGTTTATCGAAGCTCTCGTGCGCGCGCACCGACGCCACGTGGAGGTTCGCGTTGTGATCGACGGGGTGGGCGGCGGTTACTTCTGGTCGACCACGTACCTCAAGCTGCGACATGCCGGCGTTCCGGTCGCGCGCTTCCTGCATTCGCCGCTGCCGTGGCGCATGCCTTTTCTGAACTTGCGCTCACACAAGAAGCTACTCGGAGTTGACGGCCGCATCGCCTTCATCGGTGGGCTCAACATCGGCGCAGAGAACTTGATCCGCAGCGGACCCGTCCATCCGGTGCTCGATACACACTTCGCGCTGGAGGGCCCCGTCGTTGCGCAGATCATCGCCACGTTCGCTGACGATTGGTTCTTCATTACCGGTGAGCGCCTGGCGGGCGAGCGCTGGTTTCCGGCACTCGGGGCCGTCGGCGAAAGTGTCGCGCGGGCGGTGACCTCAGGACCCGACCAGGATCTGGAAAAGATCGAGCTCATGATCCTCCAAGCGGTAGGCGCCGCACGCTCGTCGGTGAAGGTGATGACGCCCTACTTTCTGCCAGACGACCGGATCATTACGGTACTTGCGCTGGCCTCCATGCGCGGGGTGGAGGTCGACCTGATTCTGCCCGCACACAGCAACCATCCCACTCTCGATTGGGGAGCGCGCGCCCATATCGGCCCGTTACTCGCAGCGCAATGCCGAGTCTGGACGCACGATGTGCCTTTTGATCATTCGAAGCTTATGACGGTTGATGGCAGGTGGGGTCTGGTCGGTAGCGCAAACTGGGACATGCGCAGCTTCCGTCTGAATTTTGAGCTGAACGTCGAGGTTTATCATTCCGCTGTCGTCCTGCGGCTGGAGCAGTTCATCACACAAAAGCAGGAGGTGCGGCTCAGCGCGGACGCTCTGGAAAAGACTTCCTTGCCGATCACGTTGCGCAACAACGCCGCGCGGCTGATGCTGCCCTATCTTTAGCGGCTGGCGTCTTTGAGGCGCGTGCGGTAGTAGGCATCCGCCGCCATCTTGATCGCGTCCGCCTGCGTCGGATAGGCATGAATGACGCGTCCGAGCTCTCCGAGGCCAATTCCCGCGGTGATCGCGAGACACAGCTCATTGATCATCTCCCCCGCGTGGCGCGCAACGACGGTGGCGCCGAGTATCTCATCGGTACCGTCCTTCACATGGATTTTAAGAAACCCGTCCTCATCGCCGTCGGTCACCGCGCGATCGACGTCGTGCATGAGAATCGTGAAGGTCTTCACGCGTATCGCTTGCTCGCGGGCTTCGCGAACGTACAGGCCCACATGGGCAATTTCCGGATCGGTATACGTGCACCACGGCACGGTAAGAACGCTCAATCTTCTGCGGCCCCGCAACAGCGCGTTGTGCAGCACAATTCGGGCAGTCGCGTCTGCCATGTGGGTGAACTTGCGCACCAGGCACACATCGCCTGCCGCATAGATCCGCGCATTCGTCGTCTGCAGGAAATCGTTGACGCGAATTCCCGCCGTGGTGTCGTACTCGACTCGCGCTGCCTCCAGGTCCATATGGTCGACATTCGGCTCGCGCCCGATTCCCGTGAGGATCTCATCAACCACAACGCTGGTCTTGCTGTCGTCGCTGACGAGATCGACGACCTTCTGCTCGCCCTGCCTGCGTACGGCGACGACCTGCGTGTTCAGATGGATCTCGAGACCGTCGCGCGCCAGTGAATCGGAGAGGATTTGAGCCGCGTCACGCTCCTCGCCCGGCAGAAACATCGGGTCGCCCTCCGCAATAATGACGTGCGCTCCGAGCCGGCAGAAAGCCTGCGCCAATTCGCAGCCAAGCGGGCCACCGCCGATGACCAAGAGGCGCTGCGGCACTGCGGCCAGATCGAAGACGTCTTCATTGGTCCAATAGCCCGCCTGCATGAGCCCGGGAATCGCAGGTGTCATCGGTCGCGCGCCGGTCGCAATGAGCGCTTTCTTAAAACGCAGCACGGCGCCCGCAACCGTGATTTGGGTTGGTCCGGCAAAGCGCCCCGCGCCGAAATACACATCGACGCCGTGCTCACGCAAGCGCGCTGCCGAATCGGCGCGGCTCAATCGCGCCTGCAGGCGGTGGATCCTCTGCATGCCCTCGGCAACATCGATGCGAATGCTCTCGGGCCGCGGCACGCCCAATTCTTGCGCGTCGCGCATGCTTGCATAGAGGCGGCTGGTGCGAATCAGCGCCTTCGACGGCACACATCCGACGTTCAGGCAATTGCCGCCAAGAAGATCTCGCTCGATGAGCGCGACCTTCTTTCCGAGCGTCGCAGCCCCACGTGCTGCGAGTAACCCGGCTGGCCCCGCACCCAGAACCAAAAAATCGTACGTGCCCGTAGGCTCCGGATTGCGCCACGCCGGCGGCCGGACGTTGTCGAGCAGCGCAACATCGTCAGCATCGAGCCGCCCCGCGCGCGCGCTAGATTCATGTTGCGCCATGAGATACCCAGCCTTTGCAGAAGATCATGTCACCCCCAACCAACCGCCGGCAAATCCCGCGCGGCGCAGCCCGACAACAATAGATGGACAGCGGCGCATGAGCTGCCAGATCAAGCGCGAACGGTAGTTCTCGATCATTAAAACGATCACGCCTTGGTCGAGGCCGAAATATCCTTCGGATACCCAGCCTTGCGGGCCGTCGCCGGGCAATGTCGAATTGAAACCGTCGGGCAGCCGCGACGCCTGCGTGATTTGCGGGTAGCGCTCGCACAGTGCACGCAGAGCCGGTAACACGATCTGCGGCGCAAAGGGCAGCGATGCGAGTGCGGCACAGGGGGCGAGCGTGCCATCGTCAGGTCCGTACGGAATGCCGCGTGCGGCGTAGCCAAAGAAGCGCCGCTCCACGTTGTCTACAGTCAGGGTCTTAAAGCGTGGCCCCTCGTTGGCAGAGATACCCCAACAGTCCGCCGCATAGGCTTTGAAGTCGTGTGGATTGCGCTGCGCGAATTCGCGCTGCACGTAGGTTGCGCGGCAACTGTTTTGGAAATAGTCGCTGCCCTTCTCGCGCATGAACTGATCCTGTATGCCCTCGAAATCGATCCAGGCGTGGGAGAACTGGTGGATGAAAAGCGGGCCGGCATAAAGAAACTCACAGTCGTAGATATTTTCCCATTGATAGGTTGCGGTCCATGCGCCGTAGCTCGCGGGCGATAGCGGATGCGTGGGGGAAGCCAGGCCTAGGACATAAAGAATGGTCGCTTCACTGTAACCCTCCCACCCGTAGTGGAAAAAGCCGCTGTCCGGCTTCCATCCCTGCCGCACGGTCGCACCGCCGCCTTGCGCCCACTGCCAATCGACTCGCCGGTAGAGCGCTGCGGCGAGTTCGCGAATTTCGCCTTCGACGCTCGTGTCTGCGCTGAAATAGACGCTCGCGGTCAGCACTCCGGCGAGCAAAAACGTGCTGTCGATTAGTGACAATTCCGATTGCCAGACACGGCGCCCGCTTTGCATGTCAAGAAAATGGTAGTAGAAGCCCTTGTAGCCGGTTGCATCGCCCGCTTCGCTTTGCTCACTGCTCCAAAAAAAGCGTAGCGTCACAAGGGTGCGCTCCGCCGCATCCGCGCGCGCCATCCAACCGCGCTCCACTCCCACCGGGTAACACGACAGTGCAAATCCGACCACGGCGATGCTCGCGGGCGCGCCCGCCCGACTCGTATCGGCGACGAGACCATTCGAAGGATTGCAGTGCTTAAGAAAATAATCGAACGCGGCGCACTGAAACCGCTCGAGGAGTGCTTCGTCCGATTCGGTTGCGCCGTTCAATCAAACAGCCGCGACGTAAATTGCACTGTCACTGCAGCCACCCCCAGAGGAGGCAGCATAATGTCGAAGTCGAGTATGCCGTCGGCGTAGCGGAAGGCTTGCATGTCATGGTGCAAGGCAGAAGCGGCGTGCAGCTGCGCAAGCGCACTCGGATCCGGGTATGTCGGTTCGCCCAGATCCTGCCAGCAGCGCTTGGCATTGGCGTGATGTTCATCGATCCTCTGGATCGTCGCTTTGATGGGCACATCGGCATTGCGCAAACTCACGCGCACTTGCGTAGCGGTTATCGGGTGCCGCGGCAGCGCGAAGTTGGTGAGCAAGATCGTCGCATCCCCGGCTCGCCGGATGACCCAAGCATCGACCGTGGCATGGGATCCGTCCACTTGCAGAAGCTCGGTACCCACGTGATGCAGGAGCTCAAAGGCGCGGTAGGTGGGCTTTGCGATGCCATGGAGACTTAGCAGCCCAAAGCCGCCGTGAAAGGGTACGGAAGGGAAATAGTTCTCCTCGAAGATGTCGGAGAACGTCCAGTAGCTGTAGCCTTGAACGAGCCCACTTGCTTCCATGACGGTTTTGATCACGAACGCTGCCGCGAAAGGTTCATCGTGCAGCGCATCCCGCGGATTCGACGAGGAACTCCACTCCGTATAGTACACAGGCATGGCGCCGGCCTGTGTGCGCACGCTGCGCGCCTGCTCGCGCAGCACGCTGCGCCGGCTCAGTGAGAGCTGCGTCTCGGTGTCGTCGCCTTCCTTGCCAAACGCGTCGGTCGGATAGTGATGGGTGCTGATGAAATCAACGGGAACGCGGCCCTTGGCGCAAAATTCGCGGAAATCGGCGATCCAGGCGTTCATCGCCGTGGCTGGGCCGCCCACCCGAAGTTCGGCGTCGACTGCCTTGATCGCCTGGGCAGAATGGCTGTAAAGCGTGAAGTAATCGTTCTGCTTGCCACTGCCAAAATACTCCAAATTCGGCTCATTCCAGACCTCGAAGAACCAGGCACGCACTTCCGCAACGCCATAGCGCTCGACCCAATGCGCAACCAGCTTGCCGATGAGCGTTGCCCATTGTCCGTAGTCTTTGGGGGAAGTGACGTTGCCCCGGTAATGAAACACGGTCTTGTCGCCCGAAGCGAGCGCGCCGGGCATGAAGCTCAGCTCGACAAACGGCTTCATTCCAATGGACAGCAGAAAATCGACTATCTGATCCGCATTGAAAAAGGAATAGAGCAGCGCGTCGTTGTTGCAGATCAGCGTGCCGACATCGTCCGACAACAGCCCATGAAAGCGCACATGGCGAAAGCCGAGTTCATCGTGGCAGCGCTTGAGCTGCTCTCGCCAGTCGGCCCGCAGCGCCATAAGAGCGTGATCGCTGCCGACGGTGTGCTCCCAAAAATGAGCAAGCTCAGTGGTCGCGCCTTTGAAATCGCAGCGGAACAGCGCGTCCATGTTCAAGCCAGCCAGGGCCACGCTGAGATCAACCGGCGGCTCATGCCTGTACCGCTGCGCCGAGGACGCCCGCGCCTGGTGCGCTTCTCGAGCGCGCGCCGCGCAAGGCTCGAGGAGTACTCAGCGCGAGCGCGAACGGCTGGGAATCGAAGGCATGGAGCGCGACGGCGCAGCCGGACGGTAGGCAGGCGCAGCTCTTCCGCCCCCGTCGGGACGATGGTCCCCGCCGCGCGGTGGGCCGACCCGATAGCCCCGGCCCCAGCCGCCATAGTCGTAGCCGTAAGGCTCGTAGTAATCCGCGCCGTAGGTCACATCCACACCGCCGCCATCGTAATATCCGCCGCCGCCGCCGACTACGCAGCCCTGCAGCAGCGTAAAGAGTGCGATACCGAGGGCAGCTGTGAGGCCGCGGTTCAGCGCGGCTTTCATTGCATATCCTCCTTGCTCTGGCTCTCCGGCCATTCAAGGAGTCCAAAAGGCGCCCCGGAGGGGTCGGCTACGACCGCCACCTTGCCGCCGTGCCGGTCCACGCGGGGCTCAACGAGCACGCGGCCGCCGAGCTGCGTCGCCGTGACGGTCATTTGTTCGGTGTCGAGGACGCGCACGAAATTGAGCCAATGGGGGTGATGATGGCCCGTGCTCTCGGGCAAGGGATTCACGCTCGCGCGCGCGTAGTCCTCCGTCGAGAGAATCAGGTGTTCGCTGCCGTCGTCGTTGGCCGAGTCGAATACCTCGTAACCGAACAACGCTTGGTAGAAAGCGGCATCAGCTCCCGGATCGCTTGCGATGAGCGAACTCCAGATCCACTCACCGGGTGAAGCCAGAAAGTCCGGCGGGTCGCCGCTGCTGGAGGCGAGAATGGCAAAGACCGCCCCCTGAGGATCCGCGAACACGGCCTGTCGCCCGCGCTGCGGGTACGCGTGGGGCGCGGCGAGCACCTGACCGCCGTGCTGGACGACGAGCTGTTTTGTCGCATCGACATCATTTACGGCAATGAAGGTGAGCCATGCGGGCTGCCGATGCTCTCCCGCCAGTGCGACGTGCTGGATGAGCCCGCCCACGGGGCGTCCATCGAGCAGGGCCACCGCGTAGTCTGTTGAACGCGTATGAATCTCGCGAAAGGTCCAGCCGAATAATCCGGCGTAGAAATGTTCGGCGGCGGCGAGGTTGGGTGTCACGAGATCCACCCAAATCACTTTACCGACATGATGTTCGCTCGTCGGCGGCTGCATGAGCGGCGGCAATGGAACCGGCGCCGCCACGAGCGGCGCTGCGCAGGCGATGAACAGCACGGCAAGCACTACGTGGGCTGGAAACGCTCGGACCGGATTCGCTCTTCGCGGCATTAATGGATTCTCCTCATACATAAACCACTTTGATGGCTCAATGGTTCCGTGTCCACCTCACGGGGATCTACCTCCGGGCGTCGCGCGCGCCGCAGACGGCGGCAGCCGGCGTCGCCTCCGCGGTGTCGCCCCGGGCGAGGCCGGTCGCCGCCTTGATGCCGGGGGTCGTCCGGTACCGGTCGAACCATGCCAGGATCGCGCTCGTCTTGGCCGCGGACTGCGAGGGACGTGCGGCAAGACCGCCGTGAGAGGCGCCGGGAACCTTGACGAGTGCGGTTGGGACACGGCGTAACTGCAACGCCTGATAATACTGCTCCGCGTCGCTTGCGGGCGTTCGAAAATCCTGGTCGCCCACGACGACTAGTGTCGGGGTCGATACACACCCCACGAGCGACAGCGGCGAGTGTTTCCAGTACATGTCAGGATCCTCCCAGGGCGGCTTGCCGAACCAATACTTCGGCATGAAGGTATAGACGTCCGTGGTCAACACCTCACTCGTCCAATTGATGACGGGTTTCTGGGTGGCAGCCGCGCGAAAACGATCATTGCGGCCGACAATCCAGGCGGTCAGCACACCGCCGCCCGAACCGCCGGTGACGAACAGATTCTGCGCGTCAATAAAGCCGCGGGCGATCGCGGCATCCACGACGCTCATCAGATCGTCGTAATCGTGGCTCGGATAGTCATGGTGAATGAGATTTGCGAATGTCTCGCCGTATGAGGTCGAACCCCGCGGGTTTGCATACACGACGACATATCCCGCTGCGGCATAGAGCTGATCATCCGTAGAGAAGACCGGACCGTAGGCCGCGAACGGCCCTCCATGGATTTCCAGGATCAGAGGATATTTTTTCGCGCGATCGAACTTTGGCGGTAGCACAAGCCAGGCATCGATCGGTGTGTGGTCAAAGGACGACTGCACCGGCAGGGGCTCAACCTTTCCCAGGGACTTGTCCGCGAATAGATCCTCGTTCAGTCGCGTCAGTTGCTTGCTGCGGCCTCGGTAGGCGATGGACAACTCGGACGGTCGGTCCGCAGTGCCGCTGGTGAATGCGACGGTGCCATTGGCTGCCAATGTGAACTCGCCCCCGGTATACGGTCG
>Ga0182024_10005932_pt1 | contig 27070 bp, 20 predicted proteins | sample P32metaG_FD_120480 | JGI IMG/M metagenome (GOLD analysis project Ga0182024, IMG submission 120480) | Permafrost microbial communities from Stordalen Mire, Sweden - P3-2 metaG (Illumina Assembly) | ecosystem: Environmental > Terrestrial > Soil > Wetlands > Permafrost | place: Sweden: Stordalen...
AAAGAACACAAAGGAATACGAAGATGATTAGGTGAATCGTAATTCTTTGTGTCTTTGTGGTGAATAATCTTATGGATCATTTCCAATACCGTAACCGCACCCTCCATTGCGAAGACGTGCCCATCCGCGCGCTGGCGGAAATTTACGGCACTCCCCTGTACGTCTACAGCAAGGCCACGCTGTTGCACCACTTGCGCCAGTTGCAACAGGCTTTCGCCGCGGTTGATCCGCTTATTTGCTACGGAATCAAGGCCAACGCCAACCTCTCCGTTTGCCGCGTCCTGGCCGAGAACGGCGCCGGCTTCGATGTCACCAGCGGCGGTGAATTATTCCGCGCCTTGACCGTCGGGGGCCGCGGCGACAAGATCGTCTTTGCCGGCGTCGGCAAGACGGACGCCGAGTTCCGCTACGCCTTGGAAAACGACATCTACCTCTTCAACGTCGAGAGCGAAGACGAGCTATACGCCCTGGCCGACGCTGCCAAAGCGCTCGGCAAAGTCGCTCGCGTAGCGCTGCGCGTAAACCCAGACCTGCCTCCCAAGACGCACGTCAAAACCGACACCAGCGTCAAGGGCGCCAAGTTCGGCCTCGACATCGAGACCATCCTCGACGCGGCCCGTGGCGTCCTCGGCAATCCGCACCTCCACGTGATCGGCCTACACATGCAACTCGGTTCGCCGATCCTCAGCGCGCAGCCATACAAGGACGGCGCGGCCAAGGGCCTAACGCTGATCGAGCAGTTACGGGCGCAGGGCCATCCGATTAGCGTCCTCAATATGGGCGGCGGATTCGGCATCCACTACCGCAAGCAGGAAGCTCTGCCCGCCTCCGCTTTCGCCGAGGTAATCGTGCCGGTCGTGCAAAAGGCGAAGTGCCGGTTGGTACTGGAACCAGGCCGCTTCATCGTCGGCAACGCCGGCCTGCTGGTCAGCCGCGTCCTGTACAATAAAGAGACGGGCGGAAAGCGCTACGTCATCCAGGACGCCGCCATGAACGATCTGATTCGTCCGACGCTGTACGATTCGTTCCACCGCATCTGGCCGGTCGAGCCGCCGCGTGGGTTCCCGGCCCCGCCCGAGGACTACGAAGCGGACATTCCGGGGACGGTCAAGCAGGACGTGGTCGGGCCGGTGTGCGAATCCGGCGACTTTCTGGCGAAGGAGCGTCGGCTGCCGCCGCTGGCCCGCGGCGACCTGCTGGCGATCTTCAGCGCCGGCGCCTACGGCATGTCGATGAGTTCCAACTACAACAGCCGGCCGCGCGCCGCCGAGGTGCTCGTGGACGGGGCGGACCACCGCCTCATCCGCCGGCGCGAGACGTTTCAGGATCTGGTGCGACCGGAAGTCGAAGTGTAAGGCGAGCGGGGGGCGTAAGCCCCCTGATTTTGGAGCTGATCGGTGATCGCATTCTAAATCAGGGGGCTAACGCCCCCCGCTCGCCACGGTTCAACCCATCAAGTAAGGATCGCCGCGCAATGCTCCATCATCTCTTGCGAATCGGCGCCGCCGTCGGTTTTCTGTTCGCCCTCACGGCCCCGGCCCCCGCGGCCGACCCGCCGCCCAAGAAAGATGCGCCCCCCGCGGCCGCGCCCGCCGACGACGCCCACCGCGGCGACGACTACCGCCAGTTCTTCAAGAAGCCGGAAACGACCGAGGAATACTGGACCGCCCTCCAGTACGAAATCGAGGTCGGCCGACTCGACCTCGCCTCCGGCCTCATCCACGCGCTTCTGGCCAAGTCGCCGACGGAAGAGGAACTGCTGGCCCTGGAAGACAAGTACGGCATGGCGGCGTTCCTGACGCTGCACACCATCCCGAAATGGTCGGACGACCCCAAGATCGAGGAGCAGGCCCGCAAGGACGCCACGCAACTCATCGACCTCGTCCGTGAAGCCGTCAAAAAGAAGTTGAGCGACCCGAAAAGAATACAACTCTTCGTCAAGAACCTCAACGGCGAGCCGGAGGAGCACGACTTCGCCCTCAAGGAACTCTACCGCTCCGGTGGCCAGGTCGTGCCCTACATCATCGACGCATTGCGAACCGGCCCGCCGGAGGACCGCCCGCAGCTGCTGGACGCCCTGCGCCGCCTGGGGTCGGAGACGCTGCCGCCGCTCTACGCCGTGCTCGACAGCAACATCCCGAACCTGCAATTGGACGTACTCGACGTTCTGCGGAAGCGCGGGGCGGTGGACGCCGTTCCGTTCCTGTGGCGGCTGGCGGGATCGAACGAGCCCGAGGCGGTGCGCCGCAAGGCGACGCGCATCCTGTCCGACTTCCTCGGCGTGGAAGAATCGAACCTGCCGCCGGCCAAGGTCGCCCTGACCCGCGAGGCCGAGCGCTATTACCAGCACCGCGTCCCGTTCGCCGACCCCAACGCGGTCACGATCTGGCGCTGGGACGACGCCGCGAGCAGCCTGGTCCGCGGCTGGCCGGGGGCGGAGACCGTCAACAAGGACAAGGCGGAGGAGTATTATGGCACGCGCTTCGCCAAGGAGGCGCTGGCCCTCGACCCGTCCTACGCGCCGGCCCAAAACGTGTTATTGAGCCTGGCCCTGGAGAAGGGGGCCGTCCAGGCGGGTTCGCCGCCGGGCAAAGAGACGCCGGCCGTGCGCGACCTCCTTTCCACGGTCAATCCGGAGCTGATTACGTCGGTTTTGGGGCGGGCGCTGGACGACCGGCGGCCGTCGGTGATCCTGCCGGCCGTCCAGGCGCTGGGAGACATGGACGACGTGCGCGCCGGCCGGCCGGGCGATCACGGCGAGTCGGCCCTGGAACGCGCCCTGAACTACCCCGACCGGCGCGTGCAGATGGCCGCCGCCGACGCCCTCCTGCGCATCCCCGGCGAACCGGCGGCGCAAACGGCCGGGCGCATGGTGGAAATATGGCGGCGCGCCCTGGCCGCCGACCCCGCCGCCGGCAGGGTCGCGCCGAAGGTGATCGTCGGCTACTTCGGCGAGGCCGTCGGCAATCGGGTCGCCGACGCCGTGCGGAAGGCCGGCTACGACCCCATCCAGGTGCGCACCGGCCGCGATGTGCTCAAGCGACTGAATCAGGCGGCCGACGTGGACCTCGTGCTGATGGACGAGGCGCTGCCCGACCCCGGCCTGCCGTCGCTGCTGGCCCAGCTGCGGGCCGACCTTCATTACGGCCGCGTGCCGGTGGTGCTGACGGTGATGAAGGAACGCGAAGACGCCGTGCGCCGCTACGCGGAACGGGCGCCCAACGTGTCGGTGCTGCCTTTTGCCTTGGCCCTGAACGCCAACGAGTTAAAGTCGTTCCTTCAGGGCCGGCTCGACGAAGACGGGCCGACGCTGTCCGACGCGGAGTTGAAGGAGTACGCCGAAAAGGCCGTGCGCCACCTGGCCGAGTTGGCGAACGGCTCGCGGCCCGGCTTCGACGTGCGGCCGGCGGCGGAAACCGTGTACACCGCCCTGCGCTCCACCGGTCTCAGTCCCGAAGGCCAGATCGACGCCATTCGGATCGTGGGCCGGCTCGCCGGGACGCCGCCGCAGACGGAGTTGGCCGACGTGGTGCTCGACGCCAAGCGGACGCCGAAGGTGCGGACGGCCGCCGCGGCGGCGCTGGTGCGCCACATCCAGGAACACGGCCTGACGCTGCAAGGGACGCAGATCGACTCGCTGGCCGCCCTGTACGCCGCGGCCGGCGACAAGGAGTTGAAAGAGGAAATGGCGCTGCTCATGGGCGGCCTGCGACCCAACGCCCGTCTGACGGGCGAACGGCTGTTGAACTATCAACCGCCGACGCCCGCCGGGCCGCCGGCGCCTCCGCCGCCCGCGCCGCCGCCCGGCGCCCCGCCGGCGCCTCCGCCGCCCGCGCCGCCGCCCGGCGCCCCGCCGGCGCCTCCGCCGCCCGCGCCGCCGCCCGGCCCGCCGGGGCCGCCCCCGCCGGCCAAGGATAAGTGAGAGACGCGCAACGACGGAGCCGCGACCGTCAGGGAGCGGGAAGAGGTTCTTGGACCTCTCCCCGCTCCCTGACGGTCGCGGCTCCGTTTTCCGTTGGGTGAGAAGGAATAAAGAGGATAGGCCGGTAGTAAGAGAGTTGCGGTCCCACGGCAAGCGAATTGCATGGAAAACGAAAAGTCCGCTTGGATGTTTCGGACGGCTCAGAGGATTCGGCCGCTGTTTCGCCCCTGAAGGAGAGAGCATCGTGAGCACGGCACCCCAGAATGGATCGACGAGGCGGCAGGCGACCACGGACGTGCATTATTTCGTGACCCACGATTCGTTCGATCTGCCGGAGGCCGAGGCGATCTACGGCCCGGCCCGCCGCGACGACCGGCAATTTGCGGCCACGCACATGCCGGACGACGTGACGCGCGACCTCGCCCGACGGATGCACTACGCCGCATGGCGGCTGTCGCGCACGGCCGACTCCCGTCGGCGGGCCTACTGGAAGCGCGAATACTACTCGTTCCGCGACCGGGTGGTGCTGGGCAACCGCAAGCTGATCTACCGAGCGGTGGGTCGCTGGATGCCGGCGGGGATGTGGGCGGACGACATGATCGGCGACTGCCAGATCGTGCTCATCCAGGCGGTGGCGGCGTACAACCCGTGGCTGGGCATCCGCTTCAGCACCTACGCCTTCACCTGCCTGATGCGGGCGCTGTCGCGGCTGTCGCAGCGGCACGCGGCGGATCGGCTGTCGAAGTCGCTGCCGCTGGAATCGCTGCCGGACGGCGAGCCGCGCGACTTGAGCACCGTCGAACCGTCGGCCGGCCGAATGCAACGCATCGACGAATACCTGCGCGAAGACCACGAACTGCTATCGGCGCGGGAAAAGCAGGTGTTGGTGAGGCGGTTCAGCCTCGACGAGCGGCCCAAGGCCGGCACGTTGGAGCAGGTCGGCCGGGAACTGGGGTTGTCGAAGGAGCGCGTGCGGCAGGTGCAGGCCAGCGCCCTCGGCAAGCTGCGGAAGGCCTTGGTGGAGGGGGACGACAGCGTTCTGAACGCGGGCCGGCCGGCCCCTGGTTCCCACGCTCCGCGTGGGAACCCACGCCGGGACGCTCCGCGTCCCGTCCGGTCGAAGGGCCGGCCACCGAAGGTTTCGGGACGCGGAGCGTCCGGGCTTTGCTCCCACGCGGAGCGTGGGAGCCAGGAGAAAAAATCCGCCCGTCCCGTTTGCACGGCCCAAAAACGTATTCTACTGTTGGAGTGTGCCGGGGACGCCCGCCCCGGAACAAGGACGAGCGACGGTGAAGCTTAGGCCGTCGTCCTCGACAAAGGCAAACCCGCCGCGAGGCGGGGACGCAAAGTCATGGGCTCTTACATCGTCCCGAGGGGGGACGATTTAAGGCTGCCAGGCTACCGAAGGGATGGACGGGACCCGTAAAGTATGCTTGGTCGTCCGGCGCCTCCGCAAGGGGGCGCCGGATTTTTTTGCGCGCACCGGGTCGCGCGGTGTGCTGCCCCGCTGTCGCCTTGGCCGCTGCGGAGCTTGCTGATAGCTGTGGCGTCGGTAAGAATACAGAGAAAGAAATAGTAGGGTTTCTTCCACGCATGGGAAGTGCAGGGTCGGACGCAGCCGGATGTACCAACCATGCAACCTGTACGACTGTAGGAGGCGGAAAAACTCCATCCGATCCAATCGGTTGTGTGGAGGCAGACTGCATTGTGCGTTAAACTGGGCGGCACCCGCAGAGCAGAGCGGGGTGCGTCGCCAGGAGTCTTGCGATGGCTGTCGCGGACCTCGTGAAAGCCTTGGGGTACGAAGACTCCCCCAACTTCCTCCGGGGCAGCAACCTTGAGGAAGTTGCGGGGTATTCTTACGTTTTCAGGCGCGCCAAATCGACCTGCGAGCTCCACGGCGTCTACACGCTGAGTGACAAGGGGCAAGAAAACGCCGGAGGTACACTCGTCCCCGTCGTGTACGTCTGCGAGGCCAGCGACGAGAATCCCGCCCGCCTCATCCACCAGCGGGTGTGGAACCAGAATGTCGCCCCATTTATTCTCGTGGAGACGCGCGGCAACGTCTACCTCTACTCCGGCTTCCGGTACGAGAGCCCTTCGGAGGACGAGGCGGAGCAGGCCTCAACAACCGGGGTGCTGCGTTCAGTCGCAGAATTCAACCAGAATATGCAGGTGCTGGAGAGCTTCAAGGCCGAGGCGATTGACGACGGCGCCTTGTGGCGCGAGTGGGGGCCGCAAGTCAACCCCCAAACGCGGGTCGATTGGCTCCTGCTCGACAAGCTGACGAAACTCGAAAGCTGGCTAGGGGGGAACCACCTGAGAAAGAGCGCGGCCCACGCCCTCATCGGGAAGTACGTCTTCCTGCGGTATTTGAGGGACCGGCAGATCCTCTCGGACGTTAAGTTCGAGGAGTGGGGGATCGACCCGCAAGCCGTTTTCGGGAGGAACGCCACACTCGCCGGGTTGCGCGATGTGGTGAGGCGCCTGGACGAATGGTTGAATGGTTCAATCTTCCCACTTGACCTCGCCGGGCAAGGCGCGCCGTCCTTGGAGCATCTCCGGCGAGTCGCCGGGGTTTTCAATGGCGACGACCCGATCACGGGCCAGCTGCACCTCGACTTTCAGCCCTACGACTTCTCCCATATCCCGGTCGAAACGCTGTCCGTCATTTACGAGCAGTTCCTCCACGCCGAGGGGCGCGGCCAGGAGTCGGGGGCGTACTACACCCCCGTTCCGCTCGTCGATTTCATGCTGCAAGAACTTGAGGACCGCTCCCCGCTACAGGCGGCCAAGAGGGTGTTCGACGCGGCTTGCGGGTCAGGCGCGTTCCTCGTGCAGTGCTACCGCAGGATGATTGAACAGCACTTGCGCAAGAACCGAGGCGAACGCCCCAAACCGAGCGTCCTACGGGAGTTGCTCGTCAGGAATGTTTACGGGATCGACAGGGACGAAGACGCCTGCCGCGTAGCGGAATTGAGCCTGATCCTGACGATGCTCGACTACGTCGAACCGCCGGACCTGAGTACGAACCCGGACTTCAAGATACCCAACCTGCACAACACCAACATCTTCCACGGAGACTTCTTCGCGCCAGAGTGTCCCTTTTCGTGCGAGTCCGAGGTCGACAAGTTTGATTGGATCGTCGGGAACCCGCCCTGGGTGGAGGTGAGCGAGGACCGGACGGAGGATCTGAATGTCCTCCAATGGATCGAGTCGCATCGCAAGGACTGCCCGACGGGCGGGCGCCAGGCGGCTGAGGCCTTCGCGTGGAAGGTCGCCGACAACCTTGCCGAGGGCGGGGTTGTGGGCCTCCTGCTGCCGGCCATGACGTTATTCAAGTATGAGTCAATGGCATTCCGACGCCAGTTCTTCACGAGCCTGAATGTCTGGTGTGTCGCCAACTTCGCCAACCTGGCGGAGGTCCTTTTTGCGGGACGGTCGCGGGTTCCCGCCGCCGCTTTTTTTTACGGTCTCCGCAACGGCACGGTGGAGAACCACCTCGCGGACGGTATTCTCACGTTCGCTCCGTTTGTGGTGAACCAGGAGGCGAACCGGCCCGTCGGGAGGAATAGGCAGGTCACCTGGAACATCGTCGTCAACGCAGGCGAGGTGCAGACCGTACCGGCCGACCAAGCGTCGAAGGGCGACCAGCTGTCCTGGAAGATCGCGATGTGGGGGTCGGCGAGGGATCAGAGATTCATAACGGCGGTCAGCAAGCGATTCCCCCGGCTAGATGTGTTTGCAGACAGCCGCGCGATCCTGATTTACGAGGGCTTCCAGTTGCGGGACCGGGACGAGCCGGGCGCCGAATTCAGCGAGGAGCTGATCGGAAAAAAGCTCTTGAGAATGGATCGACTGCGACGGTGCGGAAATATCTTCTCGTTCCCGAAGGATGCCTTGGAAGCGATCCCGAAGGAACGGGCCTATGTCAGGAAAGGTAGGGGGGAGCTTCCGCTCCTAATTTCCCGCCCACCACACATCATTGTGGACGCGACGCGGCGGTTCGCTGTGTTCAGCGAGCGGTTCATCGCCGTGCCCGCCCGGCAAATCGGCATCGCAGGGCCTGCACCTCAAGCCGGGGTGCTAAAGGCTCTTTCGCTCTTTCTAATGTCCGATTTCTCCATGTATTTCCAGTTTTTCGCCTCGCCTCAGTGGGGCGTGAAGCGCGAGGTTGCGACGCTGAGCGCGTTGAAGGAGGTGCCGATTCCGTTTGAGGACGTCTCGGCGGAGGAGTTGAGGACCTGGGGAAAACTGCACACAGACTTTCTCAAACTGTCCCGCCTGCCGTTGTTCAGTAAGGCTTCGGGGTCTAGGCGCGGCTTGGAGGATTTGCTGCGGGAGTTGAATGACAGGACTTTCCACATCCTCAAAGCCGGGCGTTCCGAACGGTGGCTGGTGGAAGATTTGGTAAACGTCCGGCTGTCTCTGGATGAGGGGAAGCTAGGGCGAGAAGCCGTCGAGCCGCCGACGACCGGGGGACTGGAGACCTATGCCGCCGCCCTGGAGTCGGAACTCGACTCCTTTCTGGGCGGAGAGTCCCACTTGCGCCATGAGACCACGGTGGTCCACGATTCACACTCCGCAATGGTGGAAATCAAGCTGGGGAAGGAGTCGCAAGCCCGACGGAAGCCCGCCGTCCGCCAGGCAGACGCGCGGACCTCGAAGGAATTCGGCCGGGCCCGCGTCCTCTTGCGGAAGAAGCACAGCCAATGGGTCTACTTCGACCGCGGCCTCATTCTGTTCGAGGGGAACCTGACGTACTTGTTCAAGCCGATGCAGAAAGTTCATTGGACCAGGAGCCAGGCGTTGATCGACGCGGACCAGATCATCAGCGAAACGCTCACCTCGGGAGGCGAGTGAATGTCGATCAAGTCCAAGTCGAAGAGGCAGCCGGGCAAGAACAGCAACCAGCCCGTGTACCTTCAGCGCTTCGTGAAGGACGTGCATCGGCTGGTCGTCGCCGGATACAAACGCATCGACCCGCGAAAGCAGTGCCGCACGGACGAGAGACAAATCACGGAGAGACTTGTGGTCGCAATCAACGAGGTGATACGAGAGGCCAGCGCCCCAAGTGGATGGAGCGCTACCACGCAACAGACGACAGGCCGGTGAGTTATCCTGGCAGAGAGGGCCACAAACGACCCCGCGTGGACATTGAGGTGATCTTGTGCAAGGGAATGCGCCCACTCTTCCATTTCGAGTGCAAGCGGCTGGGGGAAGGCAATCCGGTCGGGAAGTACCTCGGCGACGACGGCCTTGGGTGCTTTTTGACAGAACAGTACGCGCGCGAATGCGGAGAGGGCGGCATGCTGGCGTATGTGCAGTCGGATGCTTGTGCGTCATGGGCGAGCAAGATTGCAAGTTCGATGCTGGCCGAAAGAAGCAAGTACAGGATTCAGGCGGGCACGACATGGGAATCCTACGCGATCATCGAAGAACTCCCCGACTGCTTTCGCACGCTGCATACAAGACCAAGCCTGGGCCCTATCACCATCTATCACAGCTTCTTGCTGTTCTATGAACCTAGCGCCTCCTAGATCTCGCTTTGACATGGATAGATGGTGGATCAATGTGCTCGGTTCATTTTAGTTTCAAGAACTCTTAACGATAGTAATAATCTCCTAGAAGGCGAAACGCGCCTCTACGTCGGTCGGTCGCCCTCCCGGTTGATCAAATCGATGAGCAGCCGCAACCGTCCCATGCCGTGGCGGTCGAAACGGAAGCGTAGCCGGGCCAGGTCGGCCATCGCGGCCTCATTGGCCTCGGCCGGCAGCGGCCCACTCACCTCGAACGTGCCGGTTTTGATGATGTCGGCGAACTCCGTGCGGATGCGTTCCAGCAGCGACGGCGCCGGCGCCTTGCGCAGCCGCAGCACAAGGTCCGGCCCGACGTAGCGCATACTGTGGTAAACGCGGTAAAAGCCCAACACCTCGTCAACGGCCTCGTCGAGCGAATCCGTCACCTTGAACAGCGCCAGGTCGGCCGGCGAGATCAGGCCGCGCGGCAGCAGCACCTCCGTGATGTACTTCCGCCACAGCACCCAATAGTCGCCGCCCGGTTCGTCCACCATGACGATCGGAAAAATCTGACTTTTGCCGGTCTGCACCAGCGTCATCACCTCGAAACACTCGTCCTGTGTGCCGAAGCCGCCGGGGAAGAGGGCGACGGCGTCGGCCTCCTTCACGAACAGCAGCTTGCGCGTGAAGAAGTATTTGAGGTGCATCAGCTTGAGGTCGCCGCGGATGACGGGGTTGGCCTCCTGCTCGAAGGGCAGCAGGATGTTGACGCCGATGCTCTTCTCGCGGCCGGCGCCGACGTGGCCGGCCTCCATGATGCCGCTGGCGGCCCCGGTGATGACCATCCAGCCGGCCTGCGCCACGCGCCGGCCGAACTCCACCGCCTGTTGATACGCGGGGTTCGTGGCCGGCAGACGGGCCGAGCCGAAGACCGTCACCTTGCGCACGTTGCGGAACGGCGTGAAAATCTTGAAGGCGTAGCGCAGTTCCTTCAGCGCGGTGTTGAGCAGCTTCACGTCGCCGCGCGTGGCACCGTCGCGGAGGAGCTTGTCGGCCGTCTCGCGCATCTGCTGGACGAGCTGTTCGATGCCCGGCGGGTGACGCTCTTCGGGTTGCGCGTCTTCGTGGATCTGCTCGAAGGAGCCGGTCCCGCGGCGGGCGCTTTGGTCGGGGTCTGGCATGAATTCCAAGGGGTCAGGGGTCAGGGGTCAGGGGTCAGGGAAGAAGAGGAACAGAGACACACAGGAACCCGCTCTCGTCTTCTCTGACCCCTGACCCCTGACCCCTGACCCCTTCATTTCAATCGCCCGTCAACGCCGCGATGGCCTCGGCCCGGTCGTCGTACAAGGCCCAGAGCGTGTCCAGGGCGGTCATGTGCAGCAGCTCGCGCGCCCGGTTGGAGGCGCCGGCCACGACGACCTCGCTGCCGTGCTCCTTGACGCGCTTGTGGCAGCGCAGCAGAAAGGACAGGAACACGGAGCCGACGTAATCGACCTTGCTGAGGTCGAAGATGAGGCCGGCCGGCGGGTCGGCCCGCAGCGGGGCCAGGACCATCTGGGCCGCCTGCTCCATCAGGTTTTCCGGCAGCTTTTCCACTTCCGGCGACGGGACGATCACTGCGATGTCGCCGTGCCGCTCGATGCCGATGTACTGCGGTTTGCTATGTTCGGCCGCCATGTTATCCATCGCCTGCCAGGGACAGAAGGGGGACACCCGTATCAGGCTACCGCGCCGGCCGGGCGATTCAAGCGCGACGGCGTTATTTCCCGAGGTCCTTGAGGAAGGTCGCCGGGTCGCCGCGCAGCTGCAACGTCAGCCACGGCCCCTCGCGCGCCGCCTTCCAGTCCGCGTCCGCCGGCTTCGCCGTCATCAGCCGCGTCTCCAGCGCCCGCGCCGCGTCGGCGTCGTCGCACCGCACGGACGCCAACAACTTGGCCGGACGCTCCGCTTGCAACTGCAACGCGAAATCGCGCACGTGTCCCACCAGATCGGCGTCTTTCTCGGTCAAGCCGCCGAGCAGCAGCGCCACGGCGGTCTTGCGCCAGTCGGCGGCGTGGCCCACGACCCACGCAGGCCCGGCCGAGTCCAACCGTTCCTCCAACAACGTGCGCACCTCGGCCGGCAGGCGTTCCAAACCGGCGGCGGCCTTGTCGGGGACCGCCTCCAGCTGCTTGGCCCAAAGGCCGAACACCAGCGTCCGTTCGTCGGCGCACCACAAATACGGCCGCAGTCCGCCGTCGCCGGGCTTGCACCTGTAGAGCGTCTTGCCTCCCGCGGCCGGGGCCGGCTCCGCGCCAAGGGCGGAGCGCACGGCCTCGGCGTCGAAAGGCCGAACCGTCCGCACCACCAGCACGGCGGGCGGGGGAATGCCCTCGTCGGCCTTCACGCCGAGGACGACGTGATCGATTTCCTCCGGTTTTAGCCCGGTCCAGCGCTCCAACAGGTCGGCGTTAATCTCTACTTTGCCGACCCGGAATAGATGATCCATCAGGTCGCGGCCGGCGTCGGTCTGGCGCAGCTCGGCGACCTGGACCCCGGCGACGACGGTGACGCCGGCCGGCAGCCAGCGCAGCGCCTCCAGGGCGGCGGGCGCCGTCACGGCCGGCGTCGGCGCCGGCAGGTCTTGCAGCGGCGAGCGGCGGTGCGGCGGCGGCATGGCGGTGTCGTGGACGCGACGGTCATGGACCGTGTACAGGGCGAAGGCCAGGCCGACGGCCGCCATCAGTCCCATGACGCCGAGCACGGCCGCCGCCGTGATGCGCTTCCGGGAACCGACACGCTGCCGCCGGTCCACATCGAAATCGACGCCAGGCGGCGCCGTGAGGACCGGCGGAATGACCTGCACGCCGTTAGTCCCGACCGGCGGCGGCTGGCGCAGGGTGAACGCCTCGCCACAGCGCGGACAGGGGACGCGCTGGCCGGCCTTCGCACCATCGGCGATGAGGACATGGGCATTGCAGTAGGGACAGGTCGGCAACTCGTTGCTCATGCAAGGACTCGGGATCGGATGGCGGGCATCCGGTTCATTCTTGGCGTCGGGGAAAGACCTGTCCAGGGAAGTTTGGAGCGACTTCCCTCGGCTTTTGAAACCAAGGCGTGGTCCCGTCCGTCTATAGATGAGAACGGCTGTCGAATTGACAGCCGGGCCGTCGGCAAGGTATAGTCTTATAACCGCATCGCGGTTTGCGCGCCTTTCCCCGTCTTCACATCTTGACGGGAAACGGCGCCGAAGGTGCTCGCATCAATGCTGATGCAGGGATGGCGGAGGCGGGGCGCCAAACGTACTCAGGGGGCGGGCGGGGATCACCCGCGCGGATGTCATGTCCGAATCGCAGCACACCGCCCCGCCCGGCGGTACGCCACAACCTGGCGACCCAACGACCGCCGTCCCGGCGGCCGACGCGCTCGTCGCCCTCAACGGCCACGCCGAACCCACCGACGACACGCCGACGATTATTTCCCGGACGAGTTCGCGTTCCATTCAGGAGGAACCCTCCGGCGGACTGCGCGGCCGGCGGTTGGCCCATTTCGAGCTGATCGAACCGATCGGCGTCGGCGGCATGGCCGCCGTCATCCGCGCCCGCGACACCCAACTCGACCGCCTGGTGGCACTCAAGATCCTACCGCCGGACATGGCCGTCGATCCGGAAAACGTCCGCCGCTTCCACCAGGAGGCCCGCAGCGCCGCCCGCCTCGACCACGAGAACGTCGCCCGCGTCTTCTTCTGTGGCGAGGACCAGCGGCTGCACTTCATCGCCTTCGAGTTCGTCGAGGGCGACAACCTGCGCACCATCCTGGAGCGGCGCGGCCGGCTGCCCGTCGCCGAAGCGTTGCACTACATCCTCCAGGTGGCCGCCGGCCTGGCCCACGCCGCCCAGCGCGGTGTCGTCCACCGCGACATCAAGCCGTCCAACATCATCATCACGCCCACCGGCCGCGCCAAGCTCGTGGACATGGGCCTGGCCCGCAGCCTCGAACGCCAGGACGACCAGGCACTCACCCAGTCCGGCGTCACGCTCGGCACCTTCGACTACATCTCGCCCGAGCAGGCTTTGGAGCCGCGCGAGGCCGACGTGCGCAGCGACATCTACTCGCTCGGCTGCACGCTCTACCACGTCCTCACCGGCCACCCGCCCGTCCCGGAAGGCACCGCCGCCAAGAAACTGCACCACCACCAGCACGTCAAGCCGCGCGACCCGCGCGAACTGGTCCCCGGCCTGCCGGACGATGCGGCCGTCATCCTCGACCGCATGATGGCCAAGAGGCCGCAGGACCGCTACCAGGCGCCCGAACAGCTGGTCCATCACCTGCTGCTGGCGGCGCGCAAGCTCGGTTCGGAGGGGCCGAACGTACCCGAAGGCGTTTTGAGCGTCGAGGCCGCCCTGCCGCCGCCGCCGGGCGGCCGGCCGCTGCTGCTGGCCGGCATGGCGGCCGTCCTGGTCGTCGTCCTGGTCGTGCTGCTGGAAGTGTTCAACCGCACGCCCGCCGCCACGCCGCTTGTGGACCCGGTTCGGCCTGATAAGCAAACGGTCGTCAACCCACCCGCGAACCCCGACCCCGCGCCGCCGTCGGCGGTGGTCCGGGACAAGCCGCCGGTCCCGAAAGACAAGGACGCGGTAGACCCGACGCCGGCCGTGGCCGCCTTCACATATGACGACTCGAATCCCGCGCAAGCCGCGCTGCCTTTGGTGGAATGGCTTAAAAGCGTCCCGCGGGACGCCCCGAAGGACATTCACCTGAGCCACGATGTAGACCTGTCGATGCTGGACAACAGTGAGATCGGCGCCACCTTGGTCGGCTCGCGCGTGACGATCCGCGCGAACGCTTCCGGCCGTCGGCCGACGATCCGCTTCACCGACAACGACGCCCGGCCGCAGGGGACGGAGGCCTGGGCGGCCGTGACGATCGACAGCCCAAGCGTACTCGTTCAGGGCGTGCGCTTTCTCGTGGACGGCCGCACTTCCAACGTCAACATGATCGGCTTGCGCCTACGCGGCGGAGACGGCCCGGAAGCCGCGTTCACGGTGGACAATTGCGAGTTTATTCAGGCCCGACCGGGCGGCGGCGACAAGCGGCTGGCTTCCCTCGAAGCGGCGGGCGCGGGCGGCGCCGCGACGGAGCTGAAGCTGACGGCGTGCCGCTTCCTGAGTTTCCAGAAATTGGAAGGCGACAGGCTGGAAAACGACCAATTCGCCGGCGGCGACGCCGTGGTGCGCGACGGCCCCGTCGGCATCACGGCTTCCGACTGCGCCTTCGGCCCCCACGCCGTGGATTTCCGCCTCCAGGGCGGCAAGGACGCCGACCCGACGCTGACGCTCGACCACTGCTCGGTGCTGGCCGGCGCCCCGTCCGCCGTGTTCGATGTCCAGCCGGCCGGCGCGGCCGATCTGAACTTCCACGCCTGTCTGTTCTCCCGTCCCAACGGCCCCGGCGCTTCGCCGGCCGACCGTGCGGTCCTCATTCGCCAGGCCGACCCGGTCGGCGTTCGTTGTCAGGACAACGACAGCCGCTACTCCGGTCTGGACGCCTACTGGGTCGTCGGCGGGGATCCCGGCCCCTCCGGCTGGGCCGACTACCTCGCCCGGGTCCCGACGGCGGCCAAGACCTCCCTTTTGGTCGGCTTCCCGTGGAAGAGCGGCGATCCGTTGCAGCCGTTCCGCGAATACAAGTTCAAGGAGGGCTTGGCGGACAACCATTTCGTCGCCGCTTTCCAGGTGAATGAAACGCGGCCCGACCTCCGGGCGGCGGGCGGCAAGCCTTCGGTCCCCGTGGGCGTCCAGTCGTTAGGCGCGGTAAATTACGGGGAAGTCCTGGCGGGGGCCGACCGGCAGGCGGAATCGAACCTGTCGAGGCGGCGGTACGTCGATCCGTTGAGCGGCAGCGACACGACGAAGCACATCTACGCCACCCTGGAGGAGGCGCTGGCGGCGTCCAAGCTGGGCGACGAAATTGTAATCCGCTTCGACGGGTTGCTGCCGGTGGCGCCGATCCGGCTCGATAAGCAGAACCTCCAGGACGTGACCATCCGCCCGGAGGCCGGCCGCCGGCCCGTGTTGCGGTTGGTCGGCGGCGCCGACAACGACGCCGAGCCGGCCCTGTTCCACGTCAACGACGGCGCCCTGAAGTTGGAGGGGTTGGAGTTCCTCTTGCAACCCGACGACAAGTTCAGCCGCCAGACGCTGGTCGATTTGGCGGGCCAGGGCCGGTGCGTCCTGACCAACTGCCTCATCACCCTGGACGGCCGTTTACAGCCGCAGACGCGGCTCGCCGTGGCAACGCTGTCCGACCCCGGCAAGGCCATGATGCCGTCGGCCGGGCCGACCGGGGCCGCGCCGCAGCTGAGCCTCGACGGCTGTTTCGTGCGCGGCGACGGCGACCTGATCGCCTGCCAAACGAGCCGGCCGCTGAACTTCAAGGCGGTCAACTCGCTGGCGGCGCTGAAAGGCTCGCTCCTGAACGTCGAGGTCGCCGCGGACGCGCCGGCGGCCCCGACCGGACAGATCACGCTGACGCTCGACCGGGTGACCACGTACCTGGCCGGCAACCTGATCCACCTGCGCCCCGGCAAGGACTTGCGGAGCCTGACGGCCGTCAGCTGCACGCCGAGCCATTGCCTGTTCGTGGCGGCGGCCCGCGATCCGCAGGCCTTGATCCACCTGGACAATTCCGATGCCGACGAGAAGGCGGTGCAAAAACTGGTGCTCTGGGCGCCGGGCGACGGCCCCACCGCCTACGGCAACTACGCCGCCATGCTCGACCAGTCGCCGCCCTCGGACTCCGACGCGATGCCGCAGATGACGGCGGTAAATCCGGACAAATGGGAGTCGGCGTGGGACAATAACACCGGCAGGCTGCAAAAGCCCTTCAAATTCGCCGGCGCGAACCCGCCGCCCGACTCCGGGTCGTTCGGCGCGGTCACGCCGCTCCAGTTCCGGCAGCCATCGGCCGCCAACGACTGCGGCGCCGACGTGGGCCGGCTGCAGACCTTGGTGCATCCCGCCGGGCCGGCCGACGTCAGTCCGAAAAGCTCGATGGAGTAGGGGCGGAGTCTCCCCGCCCTTTTGGAACTCGAAAAGGCCGAAACGGAAACGCCGCCCGTCACTTCGTGGCCGACGGGGTTTTCTTCTTGGCCTTCGTCTTGCCGGCGCCGCCCTTCTTGGCGGCCGGCTTAGCCTTTTTCGCCGGGGCCTTCACGTCTTTCTTCTTGCCGCTGAAGATGGCGTCGTAGCCCCCGGCGAAGCCCTTGGTCTCGGCCAGCCCGATGCGAACGATGCTCACGGTTTTTCCCCTATAGTCACTCCAAAAACTCTTCGCGCCCCGCGTCCCTGGCGCCGTGGGGGTGGCCGCCGGTGTGAGTGGGCCGGCCGCGCCCCGCCGCCGTCCGTGATGGTGTTAGTGTAATTCGCGGGACGGCGTTTGTCACGCGCGAGTCGGTCCCGCCGTCATTTCATGCACGCCAACCGATACAAAATCTCCGCGGCTTGCTCCACCTCTTCCAGCGGGACCCATTCGTCGCAGGTGTGGGCCAGCGCGATGTCGCCCGGCCCGAACACCACGCACGGCACGCCGGCCTGGGACAGCGGCCCGGCGTCGGTGCCGTAGGGCACGGCCATGACGCGCCGCCGGCCGGCGACCGGCTCGGCGGCCCGCAGCAGGCGGACGACGAGTTCCTCCGAACCTTCCGGGCCGAGGGCGGGGGCGCTGAGCCAGGGGTCGCCGAAGGTGAAGGCGACGCCGTCGCCGACGCGCCCGCGCAGGTAGGCGAACAGATCGGCGGCCGCGGCGTCGGCGTCCTCGCCGGGCAGCAGGCGGCGGTCGATCTCGACGCGGCAGCGGTCGGGCACGGTGTTGACGCTGACGCCGCCCTCGATGCGGCCGACGCTCAGCGTGGCCGGCCCGAGCAGCGCGTCCACGCGCTTCGCCCGCAGTTCCGCGGCGTAGCGCTCCATGTGCTGAAGGAGAGCGGCCATGTGGTAAATGGCGTTGACGCCGCGTTCCGGCGCCGAGGAGTGGCACGACTTGCCGGCCGTGAGCAGGTCCCAGCGCACCGCCCCCTTGTGGGCGTGGACCACGTCCAGCCCGGTCGGCTCGGCGACCACGGCCTCCAACGGCCCATCGCAACCGGCGCGCAAATCGGTCTTCGCCAGCCGCCGCACGCCGAGGAAGGTAAATTCTTCGTCCACGGTGCAGGCCAGGACGACGCGGGCGGCGCCGGCCGGCTTGTCGCGGACGAGACGGGCGAAGGCCGCCAGCATGGCCGCCATGCCGCCCTTCACGTCGCAGGCGCCGCGGCCGTGGAGGCGGCCGTTCTCGACGTCGGCCGCGAAAGGGTCGATGGTCATGCCGTCGGTGGGCACGGTGTCCTGATGGACTTCGAGGACGAGGGTTCGTTCCGCGCCGGCCGGCTCGTACCAGGCGAGGATGTTGTCGCGCCGCGGCGCGACCGGCTGCCGCTCGAAGCGGACGCCGAGGCCGCGGAAGAAGTCTTCGAGGTAGGCGGTGACGCGGTGCTCGAAGACGTGCGGCCCCCGGAGGTCGCGGCCCATCGGATTGACGCTCGGCAGGGCGACGAGATCGCGCAACAGTCGGGTGGTTTCGTGCATGGGACACCAGAATCGTTTAGCCGCGACCCGGAGGGGAGCGCGGGGGCAGAGCGCTCCCCTCCGGGTCGCGGCTAAACAAACCTTTCTCACACCTTGAGCAGCTTGCACGCCTCGGCGTAGCCCGGGGCCGGCCGGCCGTACTCGCTGGCGGTGACGCGGGCCAGGCTTACCAGCTGCCGCCACCGGAAGGCCGGCCGCGTCGCGGCGAACTCCTCCGACGTGGTGCGGTAGTACTTCTCCGCGTGCAGCGCCCCGTCCTCGCTGACGGCGAAGCGCAGCAGCAGGTCGAACACCGGACGTTCCGGATGGCCTTGCTCGCCGTAGCGCTCGACGGCGGCGCAGGCCGCGGCCTGGTCCTTGTTCTTGATGGCGTCTTCGGCCGCGGCCAACAGGGCGGCGGCGTCGCCGGCCTTGAGCTTCTCGCGGGCCTCGGCGCGGGGGTACGGCTCCCATTTGAGGAAGTCGCCGCCGCGGTCGGTGCGGTCGAAGGCGCACTGATAGGCGCCCAGGATCAGGCAGGCGACGGCGTTGGCGGGGTCGGAATAGCGGGCCATGTTGCGCCAGGCGTTGGCCGAGTCGCAGGCGTGGACGCCGATGCCGTCGCCGTGGACGCTGCCGGCCGGCTTGGCGTCGCCGTTCGCCTTGGGCCGGCCGTTGTCGCGCAGCACCAGCTGGTTGGCGGCCAGCGACAGCGACTCGCCGATGGCGTCGGGGGCGATGCCCTCCGCCAGGGCGGCGGCCACGGCGTCGGCGGCCTGTTCCGGCGTCGAGCCGAATATGGTCCGGCTCAACTTGTCCACCCAGGCGTCTTCCGCAGGCTTCGCGCCGAGCGCCTTGCCGGCCAGCTTGTACTGGTCCAGCAGCTTCGGCAGCACGACGCGGGCGGCCGGGCGCGTCCGCTGGTTTTGGCCTCCGCCTCCGAACGCATTCCTGACGCAGTAATGCACCGACTGGCGCAGCAGCACGCTGGCGTAGTCCACGCCGATGATGCCGGACAGGGTCCAGGCGCGGTGCGGCAGCACGACGCGGTGGACCTCCAATTCCTCTTGAACGGAGGGGAGAAGTTGGTTGAAGGCGTCTTCGGGCTTGCCGGCGGCCATGGCGGCGAAGGTCCGGTCGGCGGCGGCCATGTCCTTGCGGTCCACGGCCTCGCGCAGGGCGTCGGCGGCGGACTTGTCGGCGGCCAGGTCGGCCGGCTTGACGGGGCGGAGCGTGTCGGCCCCCTTGGCGCCGCCGTGGCCCTGGAGGCAGCCGGCGTTGCGAACGAGGACTTTGAAGACCGGCAGGGGCCGGCGTTCCTCGGGCAGCTCCTGCGCCATGTGGAAGGCCGGGGCCAGGGCCATCATGGTGTGGAAGGCGGTGTAGTCCTCGCCGCCGAAGGCGCGGGCGTTGGCCAGGGCGGCGGCGGCGGTGAGTTGGGTCAGGTCGGCGCCGTTGCGCAGGCGTTCGACCAGGAGCGGCAGGAGTTTGTCGGGGCCGGTCTCCTGCATGAGGGCGACGAGCGGGTCGAGTTTGCCGAAGGTGAGGCGGTCGGGCGCGTCGTCGGCGCGGAGTGTGCCGGGGAACAGGTCGGCGGCCAGGGCGGGGCCGACGCTGGCGATGAGCATTCCGCGGCCCACGTCTTTCAGAAAGGCTCGGCGGTTGCGCTGCATGGGATCATCCTTACGCGAGGGGTGAGAGGCCGCCGGTTCCTCGCCCGGCCGGCGGCCGGAATGGGAGAGTGAGGTGTGAGGAGCCGCGCCGAGGGCGACGGATACCAGCCGGTGGGGTCGGAGGCCGGTCACACCGCCATGAACGATTACCAGCGTACCGCGCGGCGGCGGCGGTGCAAAGGAAAAAGGTAAGGAGCAAAAAATTTAGCGAATGATTCGCGACGCTTCGCGGAAACGTTTTCGACGACAACGCTACCCCCCCCTCGTCCCCTCGTTCCCAAACTCCTGTTTGGGAACGCGAGGTTGCGAAACTCCGTTTCGCGTCCGGCCCCCGCGCGGGACGCGAAACGGGAGTTTCGCGGAGTGCGTTCCCAAACAGGAGTTTGGGAACGAGGGAAAGAGGGAAAGCAGACGAACTGATCTCACTCGGACGCAAACTATGTTTCTGATTCCGTCGGGGCGACGTGGACGCCGACGACGTAGCTCCCGTCGGGAAGGGATTCGATCCGCAGGACGGTGCCGTTGACCGTGCCCTGCCCACCTTCCACGACCACGGCCCGGCCGACCTCCAGCCCGCCGGCGTCGAGGACGCGCAGGCCGTAACCGCCGGTCGATTCGTCCACGACCTCCGCCTCACGTCGTTCCGCGCCGAAAACAAGCGTAACCGACCTCGATCTACCCAGGGCCGAATAGCGAACGTGCCGACGCATGCTGTTCCGTTCCCGAGAGGAAAGTACACCTGCCCCATAGGTCCCGCCGCTCTCAGCTTATGGCGCGGGGGAGCGGCAGGCCCAGCGCCTGCAACCGTTCCAGGAATTTCGGCCGATAGCCGGTCGCCCGGAAGTCGCCCACCACCCGGCCGCGCACGGCGTCGATGCCGCGCTGCTCGTAGATGAACACGTCTTCCAGGCAAAATGCCCCGTCCCGCAGGCCGCTCAATTCGGAGATCTGCATTACCTTGCGTTCGCCGGTGCTCAGGCGTTGGACGTGGACCACGAAGTCGATGGCCGCCGCGATGAACTCGCGGGCAGCCCGGCCGGGCAGATCGACGCCGCCCAGCGCGACCATCAGCTCGATCCGTTGCAAGGCCTCGCGCGTGTCGCTGGCGTGGATGGTGCTCATCGAACCGTCGTGGCCGGTCATCATCGCCTGGAGCACGTCGAAGACCTCGCCGCCGCGGCATTCGCCGACGATGATGCGGTCGGGCCGCATCCGCAAGGCGTTCTTGAACAGGTCGCGCACCAGCACCTCGCCCTTGCCCTCGATGTTCGGCGGCCGGGCCTCCAGGGCGATCACGTCCGGCTGCTGCAACTGTAACTCGGCCGTCTGTTCGATGGTGATCGTCCGTTCCGAGTGCGGGATGAACCGGCTCAGGGCGTTGAGCAGTGTGGTTTTGCCGGCCCCGGTGCCGCCGCTGACGATCAGGTTGGCGCGCCCCTCGACGGCCCGTGAAAGGAACTCCGCCATCTCCGGCGTCAGCGCCTCGGTACGAACCAGGTCTTCGATGCGCATCACGTCCGGCCGATGCCGCCGGATCGCCACCGTCGGGCCGCGCAGCGACAGCGGACGCAACACGGCGTTGAGCCGCGACCCGTCGGGCAGGTGGACGTCCACCATCGGCTGGGCCGTGTCGATGCGTCGGCCGGCCCGCTCCGCCATGCGCGTGATGAACGTCAGCAGACTTTCTTCATCGGGAAAGGACACATCTGTGCGGTAGAGGACGCCGCCACGCTCGACGCAGACGTTGCGGTAGTCGTTGACGAGAATGTCGCTGACGTCCGGATCGCGCATGAGCGGTTCGAGCGGGCCGTAGCCGACGATCTGGTTGACGACTTCCTGGGCCAGTATTTCGCGGTCGTCGGGCGAGAAGGCGACGCCCTGTTCGGTGCAAAGGCGGGCGAGGACGCCGATCAATTCCTGGCGCAATTCGGCCGGGGTCAGCCCGAAGACGCGCGGCAGGTTGGCCGGGCTGGTGGCGGCGCGGTGCAGCTGGGCGCGAAGGCGCTGGAGGGTCTCGGTGCGGGCGCCGCCGTTGGCCTGGGTCGGATCGAGGGACATACGTTCTCCGTCGGCCGGGCGACGGCCGTGGGGCGGCGGCACGGAGAAAGGATAGCTCGCGGTTGGCGGCGAAGCGCATTAGCCGATGGGCGGCAGGTCGTCCCACTCGCCTTCCTGGGCCACCGGCCGTTCCAACGGCTTCCATCGGCCCTCGCCGAGCAGGCCGGACGATTCGTCCGCCAGCGGCAGCGGTTCGTCGGGGGCCGGCGGTTCGTCTTCCGGCAGCCGGTGCCACTGGAGCGGCTTGCCGTCCTCGCGCACCAGCCGCTGCGAGCCGTCCGGCAGTTCGGCGAAAATGCGCGGCATGTCGAGGAGGTCGGCGGGGGTGAATTGCTCCACGCGACGTTTCGCCTCCTCATAGGTGGCGTGAGGTTCGCAAATCTTGCCCGTCTTCGTGGTCAATTCGATAATGAACACCGCGGCGCACCCCCGGTCAACGCAATCGGAGCAGTTTCGGCATCCGTTCGCGGAGCCGTCGCCAGGCCTCGCCGTCCGGCTCCTCCGCCGGCCCCGCCCCTTCCGGCAGGCCGTCGGGCCGGCCGGCGTCGTCCACCTGGGCGAAACCGAGCAGCGCCTCCAGCCACGGACCTTCGCTCGGGGACAGCGGCGATCCCACCAGTCCGGCCACCAGATAGGCCTGGGCGCGGTGCAACACCACCCCCTGGATTTCGATGACCGTACCGACCGGGACCGGCCGCAAACATTCCAGGTTGAGCACGCGCCGCAGGACGAGGTTGGCGTTGACGCCGACGTGGCGATAGGCCGTGGCGTAGCCGGCCTCCAGGGCCAGCCGCAGAAGCGAGCCGGCGTACAGCGTCGCGTGATGGTTGGCGTCGGCGGGCAGGATGAGCCGGTGGTAATGGGTCATGGACGTAGGTCTCGCGCCACGATTGTTTTATTGATTCGGGCCGACAAAGGGTTCCTCAAAGATGATACGCCGGCGCGGCCGGGTGCAGCTGCCAAGGGGTGGCGGATTCCGGCGATTCACGCGGCGGGGCGGAGGTGTTGGCGCCACAGCTGGGCATACGAACCGTCCTGAACCGCCGCCCGCAGCCGCAAGACCCCTTCCGCACCGGCATACGTCCAGTTGCGCATCCCCGCCAGCTTGCACCGAGCCCCCACCAGCGTTTTGCACTGCGCCTCCACCTGGCCACTGCCCACCGGCAGGCCTAATTCCTGGTAACGCGGGTAGTCCATGCGACTGCGGTTGTTTTCCAGGTACGTCCGCAACTCGCGCGGGGCCGCCCGCTTGCCCGGCGACCGCACCCGCGTCGCCTCCGCCTCGACCGCCGCCCGGGTTTCCTCCGCTCGGCCCTCCCATAACTCCGTCTTGCGCGCCTCCGCCCAGGCCTTGGCCCCCGCGCCGCCCTCGCCGAACACCGCCGCAGCCGCCTTGTGGACATGCTCGGCCAGGTGGTACCAGTCCAGGATCTGGACCGCGCTGGGGAAGTAGTCCTCCGCCAGCTTCCACAGCCAGTGGGCGCCGTCGGCGATGAACGCCCGCAGCCGCGCGTTCTGGTAGCCCACCGCCCGCGCCAGAAGCAGCGGCACCCAGGCGAAGTCCGCCACCGGCAGGAAACGCGCCCGGCTTCGGCGGGCCAACGATTCGCCCGCCGCGGCGGTCGCTGTGGCGGTGGCGACCCGCACCTCATGCCAGTCCCCCTCCGTATGCACCGTGGTCCCGTCCGCGAACGGGCAGGCTCGATCCGGCCGAAGCGCGCCGTCGGGCAACGGCTCCTGCCGTCCGGCCACCCGGTGGCGGTGCTCGTCCTCCTGCCGCAACGCCTCGCCGCCGGCCGCCTCGGCAACGTCCGTCACCGTCTGCTTGGCCAGATGCACCCCGTAGTCGTCCGCCAGGGTGTCGCGCGCCTGCTCAAACGGCAGCAGCGCCGACAGCCGGCCGATCACCTCGGCCAAGGGCCAGCTGACGGCGTGGCCCAGGAAGCGGAGGCGTTCGTCGTGCGGGTAGCACTCGTGGCCGCAGACCTCGCAGCGATAGCGGGGCCGGCGGAAGCGGACGGGGCCGAGGGTGGTTACGGAGGCGCCCTCCTTGTAGCCCTTGTGGCGCATCGGCAGCCGGCAGTGTGGGCACTCGGGCCGGGCGGCGGCCGTATCGGCGGCCCGCCCCCAGGCGGCCAGGAGCAAGCGGGCGGCAGCCAGGGCGCCGGCGCGGACCTGCCGCTCGGCTTGGGCCGCGTCGAGCAGCGAGTCGGGCAGGGCGGCGACCAGCTGTTCCAGGACGGGGACGACCTCGCGGTGCAACTGCTCCAGCAAGGCGCGCTTGACGGGGGAGGCGGGGGGTGCTGTACTCATGGGTGGTTACTCGAGAAGGCGTCGGGGTGAGGCAGCGGCTACTGCCCTACTTCAGACGCCTTCCCTTTTACCCGATCCCCAATCGTCCGCCACCCATTTTCAGTCGCACCCGGCGCGGCCTTGACGCCCGCCACTAGAATGGGGTTCAGAGCGACCTCCCTTCGCAGGAGACCACCCATGTCCCGATTCTGGCGGCACTTCATCAGCAACGGCGCCGACTCCGGCCAAGGGCCGGACCTCGGCGGCCCCGACTCCGGGGAACGCGACGCCCTGGACGCCTACTCCAACGTCGTCGTGCGCGTGGCGGAGCGGCTGCGCCCGGCCGTGGTCAACCTGCGCAGCGGTCGCGGACGCCACGAAGGCTCCGGTTCCGGCGTCCTGTTCACGCCGGACGGCTTCCTCCTGACGAACCATCACGTCGTTCAGGGCAACGACCGCGTGCGCGTCCGGCTCGGCGACGGCCAGGAGTTGGCCGGCCGCGTCGTCGGCGCCGACCCGTGGACCGATCTCGCCGTGGTGCAGGCGGAATCTTCGGCGCTGCCGCACGCCGAGCTGGGCGACTCGGCCGGGCTGCGCGTCGGCCAGCTGGTCGTGGCCATCGGCAGCCCATACGGCTTTGAATCGACCGTGACGGCCGGCGTGGTCAGCGCCCTGGGCCGCACCCTGCGCAGCATCACCGGCCATCTGGTGGACAACGTGATCCAGACCGACGCGGCCCTGAACCCCGGCAACAGCGGCGGCCCGCTGGTCGATGCGCGCGGCCGGGTCATCGGCATCAACACCGCGATCATCGCCCCGGCCCAGGGCATCTGCTTCGCTATCCCGATCAATATGGCCAAGCACATCCTGCAGCAGCTGATGAAGCATGGCAAGGTGGTGCGCGGCTATCTCGGTCTCCACGCCCGCAACGTGCCGCTGCCGCCGGCGCTGGTGCGGCGTTATAACCTGACCGGGACGGGCGGCGTGGAGATTTTGTCGGTGGAAGAGGGCGCCCCGGCGGACCAGGCCGGGTTGCAGGAGGAGGACGTGCTCGTCGCCCTCGACGAGCAGCCGACGGCCAACGTGGACGACCTGCACAAGCTGCTGACGAAGCTGCCGGTCGGCGTGCCGGCGACGGTGACGCTGTTGCGCGGCGAGCGCCGCCTGGAACGAATGGTCGTGCCCACGGAGTATCCGAATCCCGCGCCGCGGGCGTAGCTTTTTGGCGAGCGGCCGGCGTAAGCCGGCTGATTGAATGGGGAATCAGCCGGCTTACGCCGGCCGCTCGCCGAAGACCGTCTGTTACTTCTTCTCCCAATGCAGGATGGCGATGAGCGGTTCGCGCGGCGGTTCGGTTGTGGGGTCGATGGTCAACTCGTTGGTGTTGTCGAACTTCTTGATGAGCGTCGGCTTCTGGCCGTCGAGAAATTCGTCCAGCGGCAACAGGTCGTCGAAGACGTGCGTGCCGTAGTGCATCGGCAGAACGTAGCGCTTCGGCTTGAGCTGTTCGATCACCTTCTTGGCGTCGGAACCGTTGAGCGTGTAGACGCCGCCGACGGGGACCATCAACACGTCCACCGGCCCAATCTGTTTCACTTGCTCGTCCGACAGAAGGTGTCCCAGATCGCCCAGGTGGACGATGTGCAGGCCGTCCATCTCGATGACCCAGATGCCGTTGAGGCCGCGCTCCAGGCCGCCGACGTTGTCGTGGTAGCAGAGCACGTCGCGGTACTTGACGTCTTTGAACTTTTCATCGACTTTGTTGAACTCGACGCGGCGGCCGTCGCCCTTGGGGTTCTTGAGGGCGTTGTACGTCTTGACCTTCCGGTAATCTTCGACCACCTGCACCTGCGTATGGTCGCTGTGCAGGTGGCTCATCAGAATGAGATCGCCTTTGACGGAAATGCGGCCGTAGGCCTCGATGGCGTGGGGGTCGAGGACGACGCGCGTGCCGGCGGAGGAGACGATCTCGAAGAAGGATTGGCCGTGCCAAATGATCTTGGGTTGCGCCTTCTCTTCGGCGGGGGCGGACAGCGCGGCCGCCAGGAGGACGGCCAGGGCGGCGAGCGAGCGTTTCATCACGGGGACTCCCGGTGGCTGGTGGAATTCACACCTGCAATCATAACGCGGCCCCGCAGGACACTTCAAGCGGCCGACGCGACCTGTTCGCTCAAGACGGGCGCCCGGCCGCACCGATGCGTACAAAGATGCCGCCGGCGTCGCCGGGCGACGGCGGGGGTTCGCAACCCTGGAGACGCAACGTGACGTTCCTCCCCCGCCCCGCCCGGCGCGGCTGGCTGATCGCCGCCGCGCTGCTGGCGGCCGTCGCGCCCGCCGCGGAGCCGGCGCCCGGCCGCGTCCTTCCCCTGGCCGTCCGCGACGGCCGCTGCGAATGCGTGCTGCCGACGGCGCGGGCCGACGACCAATACCTCCTCGTGGTCGGGGCGCTCGGCCGCGGTTCGGGGCCATACCGGATCCACATTCGCACCGAAGCGACCGGGGACGCGATTTCCCTGCCGGTCGATGACGCGCCCCCCGACGACGCCTGGCGGCGCCACACCGCCGACCTCGCCGACCGGCAGGCGCGGGCGCGGAAGGACCGCCCCCCCTTGGACGAATACCCGGCGGCGGACCAACCGCCGCCGCAGCGCGTTTTTCACCTGTTCGTCCACGGCCGAGACTTCCAAAATCCCGACGGTTACATCGATGTCCCGGCGGACCTGCGGGCGACCGGACGCCGGTGCCAGGTCTACGTCGATCACGCCTTTCCGCACCCGGAAAGTCTGCAACCGACCATTGACGACGCGGTGCGCACCTTCGATGAGGCGGTGTACCCCGAAGCGCGGCGTCGGCTCGGCCGCTGCCTGGACGTGGACCGCGACGGCCGCTTCACCCTCTTCTTCTCCGGCCGCCTCGACCGCCTGGCCGGAAACTCCGCCCTGAGCGGCTTCGTGCGCTCCGCGGATTTCTACCGCGATCTGGCGGCCCCGTTCGGCAATTGCGCCGACATGATGTACTTAAATA
>Ga0182024_10005933_pt1 | contig 27069 bp, 20 predicted proteins | sample P32metaG_FD_120480 | JGI IMG/M metagenome (GOLD analysis project Ga0182024, IMG submission 120480) | Permafrost microbial communities from Stordalen Mire, Sweden - P3-2 metaG (Illumina Assembly) | ecosystem: Environmental > Terrestrial > Soil > Wetlands > Permafrost | place: Sweden: Stordalen...
CATCGCTGACAAAGAGTTCATGTCGTCGAGCCATTGAAAGGTCTCCTTTCAACAGCCTTGATAACGTAACTCCAAGCAGGGCGCAAGTTTAATTCAAGCAGGTTTTGAAACCAGCTCTAGTCTCGCACACCCAATTAAATTAAGATTTTGACTAGTAAATTGACTGAATGTCGTAATCCACGAACAACGCAATACAGTCAGCCGCAATGGTTGCGAACCCGGAATCGTAGTGGCCAGGGAGTGAGGCATCTTGCCTTTCCAGGTGGGTATCCGACAGCTTTCGGTGTTTGGTGGTAATTACGACGAACATCCTTGCTCGAAACCAAATTGAAAAGCCTTCAATGCTGGATTGAATGGGCTGTAATTTCCGGATCCTTCCGTGCCGGTCTAGTCCCACCACCGGCGTTGGTTTTGGTTAGACGACTGGGCAAAGACGGCGTCGGCGGCGTTAAAGGCGCTTGTGGATGGAGTCGTTAAGGCCACCCAATTCGATGCTGCAGAGCTGGTGTTGTTAAAAGCAACCACCGCGAAATACGTGGTCGAACCTGCTGCCAAACCTTGAATCGACACTGCCGTAGTTCCGCTACCGAATGTGCCAAGTAAGACAGCACCAAAGCCATTCCAATAATAAATGGCGTAGCCGGTCGCTCCGGCCGATGCACTCCAGGAAAGCGTGCCCGTATCGGCTGACGTCGCCGAAGCCATCAAATTCGTGGGAGGGGCGACCGCCGGCGGTGTGGGCATGAGCAGGCTTACCCATCCGCTCGAAGCACTTGATGTGGCATTGTAGGCAGTGACATAAAAATACTCTGTACTGCCGGGAGATTGGCCACTGATATTCACTGACTTCGCGTTCGCGCCAACGCTGGCCACTTGCACCGCCTGCGCCCCATTCCACTCGTAAACGTAATAGCCTGTCGCGCCAGCTGTCGCGTTCCAGGAGATATGCGCAGCGGTGCTGGACGAAGCGATCACGTTGACACCCGTCGGCACCGAAACGCTTGCGGTCGGAGCGGACGTGGTTGCTTGTACCCAACCGGTGGCCGACGAGCCGGCCGAATTGAAAGCAGTTACTTCAAAAGAGTACGTCGTGCCGGCTAAAAGATTCCCCACCGTAAACGAAGTGACACCGGAAGCAAGCGAGCCGAGAAGCACCGCCTGACCGTTTTCGAGTTCGTAAATGTCGTAACCGGCGGCGCCACTGGAAAGCGACCAACTAAGACTAATCTGGCTGGTCGAAATCGCTTGCGCCGAAAAACTTGTCGGCGCAAGCGGCGTTGTAATTGTCGTCGATCCGCCACCGGTTGACCCGCTATTGCCATAACTCACAAGATAGGGAATGAGCAGGTTGGCTACGGGGCTTCCGCGGCCAGTGGCCAAATCGTATCCAGGTCCGGCGGATTGAAACTGTGTGCTGCCGGCAGTAATGTCATGGAAATCCGAAGTGGAAGCCGCATAAATGGCGGCCAACGTCTGTGTGGCGCCATTCAATGTTCCAAGGCCGACCAGGGCTCGTCCCTCATCGGCGATCGCCACGAGCGCTGACCATTGCGGTGCACCGGCGCTGGTGCCCCCGAACGAGACCCATCCATTATCGGGGCCGAAAGTATCGTAAACCGCAATCCCGACCCCAGCGTTGTAGGCAACATCGGGCACTTTGCGTCCTGGAAACTCCTGGCTCACCCCACCGCCACCGCTCCACGTTTGCCCGCCACTCGTCGTTGGAGTCCAGGCGGTTTCGCTAGTAATGGCACCTGAGGAGGTCAGATGTAAATCAGTGCCGCCGACGGCGAGCACGTTGGGCGATTCCGCCGGGAAACTTGGATGCCCGTCGTCACCAGCTGAAGCGACAAAGGTGATTCCTTGGTGACCGCTCGGGGTAACTAGGTAGGTATTGCTTAGGTTTATATCGGTAGTCGCATTACTGATGCTGTCATCACTTCCCCAGCTCATCGAAATGGCCGAAACTCCTGCTTGTTGCCGAGCATAGTTAACGGCCGCAAATAGACTCGTATCCGACGCATTATTGGCTTCCACAAGTAGGATGTTCGCGCCTGGAGCGATGGCATGAGCCCATTCGACATCGAGGGCTGTCTCTCCTTCCCAGCCTTGACTCGGATCGGTTCCCGGCAAACTCGTGCCGCCGTTTTGATTGACTATTTTGAAACTCGTTGGTGCCGTAATCCCGAAATTGGTATCAAAAGCAGATAGATCCGAGACGATATTCGGGTCGTTGTAGGCGTCGATAATCGCAATCGTCTGGCCTCGGCCGTCCGCGGCCGTTGACCCAAACGATACATTATTAAATCCATAGGCTGCGCGGATTTGAGCCGGTGTGTAACCGCTGACGGCGGTGCCCGCATGCGGGATCAAGTAATAATCCGGCTTGAAACTGCTGGCCGTAAGGAGCTGACGCTGCTCCAACTCTTCCACCAGGAGCGTACGGCGAGCTCGAGTCGCGCGGCGAAGACGACGACGGTGTAACGAAACAGTCGACGATTTGTTTTTTCGGAACATGGAGGTTCTTCAGGCGATGGTCCGCTGCCGAGGGGTTTCACTCGGCCGTTCGACTCGCCCTGGTCCCAAAACACAACTCGATTCCCAACCCATCTTCCTTAATCATAATTTAGGTTAGCCTGCGGTGTCAGAGGCCGCTAGTAGGAGCGATCACTGACCCCAAGTGCAAGTTGGTTTTTCGATTAGCTTTACGTGAGGAATAGCCCACGCTCGAGGGCTAACTCATTTATAATGCTGATTGTAGGCGGTACCGAGCGTCCTTGAGGCGCTATGAAGTAGAACGTAATTCGCGGCGTCAAGCGCGCGCAAAAACTCCAAAAAATTAAATCCTCGTGCCGTTGTTCTTATGAAGAACCTTCGACCAGTCTTCCGGCCAATGAATTTAAGTTGCCTCCTGGCAAGAGGTTATCGGTTTTCGTTCAAGCCGTTGAGCGGTTTCGATTCTGTTAAAGGCGGTCCAGGATGGCTTCGCGGGGGCATGTCGCGGCGGCATTAAGTGGCCGCGGTCAAGTGAGTTTTCTGGGAAGTCCGGCTGCTCGGGCGATCTCGCACCTCGCCGGTCGCACCGATGACCGTTCCTCCATGGCCAACTTCCGGTCGTTCCTCGAACGTCGCGACGGCGTCCACTTCAAAGCGGACGAAGGCGAATCGGCCGCCAACCAGGTCGAACCGTACCAGCCGTTCAGTTGGCGCGCGACCTAGTTTTCTATCCGGCCCGCGTCGCGGAAATGTCCCCGGCGGCGCCATCCGCTGCAGCCGATGACCTGATTGACCGAGGCTCCGCACAGCTAGGACCGCTGCCTTGTCTTCCGCGCCATGGGTCAACCAGGATTGCCGGCAATGTCGCGGAAACGCTTCGCCAGTTTGGTGGGCGTATTATATGATCGCGACCGAATAGCTATCGGAACTGTGAGAATCCGACTTCCAACTGGCAAAGGAGTTAATAGCTTGCACACACACGCGGACTGTACGACTGTCGGACGTGAAGTAAGCGCTCTCATCACTCGCGTGTCCGATGCGAGGCCTGTTAGGTTCAAGCAGTTCGGCCAACATGGCAATTGCGTGGAGTGCGGGCGAGTAGCGCCCTACCGCGACGCAACATCAGCATCAAGCTACCGGTGACCAACAACACTAACGACGCCGGTTCCGGCACCGCGCCTGCTGATCCGCCACCGGATTGGATTAAGTTAATCAGCGCTTGCAAATCGGCGTTGTTGATCACACCATCGCCGTTTAGGTCCCCGATGGCCAACAGTTGCACTGCGGAAAGACCGTTGGCGGTTTGGTAAGCGGGCAAATTGGTCAGGGCAGTTTCCATGGCCAGAACGTCGGCGGCATTCACATGCCCATCCCGATTAAAGTCTCCCGGCAATAACGCGTGGTAACCAATCACATCCATGGCGGTAATATCGACCGAGGAAAGACCGTTCTCGACCCCAGGACTCGCAAACGCATTATAAGCATCTGGCCCTTGACCATCGGCCCAGTCCTGCAGATCGCCGCCGTTGCCAGGAGGGTTGTAACCTTTCAAGTTAGTATGGCCGCCGTCGATGGAAAAATAGACCCCGGAGTCGGTCGTGTTCAGGCTGCGGACTCCGGGCGCGGTATAGCGGAACAAATCGTAAGGCATGTAGCTCGCCGGGCTGCCGGTGCCCAAATTATAGTTGCGCCCCATGATCTCGGAGATTTCATGCTCGGCAACGCCGATGAAGTCATACTGGCCGGGCACCGCTCGGTTATTCGGATCGAAGGTGTAACTGAGGCTCGTCCCGAACGTAAACGTACCGGCACTTTGCGGATCGGTGGCACTGTCCAATCCCAACGCTTGCGCTTCCGCGACGGGGATTAAAAAATTAGCCCCACCGGTCGGATCCGTCGCACCCAAACTGGCCACCGCGACCGCATCATTCGCGGTCGTGGCATTGGTCATTAAAGCATTTCGCACTTGCGAGTACGAGTATCCCGTCAAAAGATTGGTGTTACTTTCACCCAGCACACTGGAATTGGAAGTGGCGGCGATGGTGATGTTGATGGTAATCGGATCTGAAAACAAGCTCTCGTATTCTCCAATCACGTAGTTAACGGCGCTCTCCACCTGCGCAGCATATGGGAGCTGGGTCACGCTGCGTCTGAACGTTGGATGGATAACAAGCGCAGCGCGTGCCTGGGCACCAGCCGCCAACGAGAGGATGGCGATCATCCAATAACGGAATCGAGTCTTTGCGATCGCCAATGTCATATTCGTCATCTCCCGAGCATCGACGACTTAGCTGACATTGCCCCTACGGACCGAGCCGACAACCATTCTTGGCTCGCAACAGCCACGATTGTAACATCGCGCAGCGAGTTTCGCGAACAGTGGAATTTTCCATTTTTTGCCAACCGCCCCAATTCCTTGGTTCGCTCGGCTGGAATTATACTCCGACAGCTGCCTCCTTGGTGTGCGGCGATTGCCACCTCGCCTATGATCGAGAAACGGAAAGTGTTTGCTTCGTAGCAAGCCCCGTCAGGCGTCCAAGGCGAAACCCGCGCTGCAACAATAGATCAACCAGCAGCTTCGAGCACAGCAGATCTCGCTCTGCGCAGCGCATCATGGCCAACGGATCGCACCAACCATCGGTCGCCACCGGGCCACTTGGAAATTCGTTCGGTGCGCCTGGATGAATAGCAATCTCGGTTATTTGCTCTTGCGCAGAAAGTAAGCCATTGGAAATGACGGCCAGCGTCACATGCCCTGCATGGGCTGTGCCGATAAACCTATCGGCAGATGCCAGGGCCGCGGTTCTTAGATAGCAGGCGAATTGCCTGGCGAAGTGTCGTTTAATATGGGCTAAAATCCAAGCTCTCAAACCACGACTTCGCAAAGTCGTGGCAGCGAGTCGACGCTCGACAGGTAGCCGGACGACGCGAATCGAAAAACGTGACAACACTTCTGGCAGTATCTCTCGAACCATGGGAAACAGTTCAACGTACTGATGCCCGTTGGCGTGCGTTGGTTGCACCCCCTGATCGACAATTCGGGAAATCTGCTCATTCAATTCGGATTTGATGGCAGGCAACCAGCGGCGAGGTCGCAGAAGCAGTTTGAAGAATAGTTTGTTGGGACCTGGAAAACACCCCTGGTCGTCAAGCAATTCTGCCGGATAGCGACGGGACGTCAATGGTCGCCCTTGCGTAAGGTTCAAGTGTACGCCAATGTCGAACGGCTCATCTGGGTCGTCGAGCAGCTGCCGACGACAACCTCCATCAAATTCTCGTGACAACCAGGCTACAGACAGTTTACTGACACGGTTTAACGCCTGATCGGCAGTTGGACCGTTAGTGAGAACCGAGGTGCTGGTTAGCACACCATGCTCGAAGGCATCCAATATGCCGTCGTCGACCGCTGAATTAAAACCCAGGTCGTCAGCATGAAAGATCACCCGTGGTGCCGGTAAGGCTACATGCTTTCGATGAAATAAATGCATGCATGCACTACATTGATCGCAAGCGAGCGATCTCAAGCGGCCAACCGCGCCGTCGGCTCGATACTGACTGAGACTTCATTTTCAGCCGTAGACGCGATCAGCTTCCGGTGACGGTATCTCACTTTCACGACATCAACGAGCATCGGCAAGACATGGCGAAGCAGCGATACTGTCGAGGAATGATCATTCACCAGAGAGACTGGGATTCGACGAAAGGGAATGTTCAATCGATGGGTCAGATACACCACCTCAGTATCAAACGCGAAGCCATCCAGTGTCGACCGAGAAAAAATCGCTCGCGCAGCAGATCTGCTGAATAGTTTGAGACCACACTGTGTGTCGGTCACAATGGATGAAATCAGTGATTTTGTGATGCGACTAAAACATGCACTGGCAACTCGCCGCGAGAACCGCCGGGATGTCGCAACCGTTGCACCGAAGAGATTTCGCGCTCCGAACGCCGCTTCGCATTCTCCGTGGCGAATCAATTCATAGCCCTCGACAATATTGCGCAAATCATAGGGCAAATCGGCGTCGGTAAAAGCGACGATGGCGCCGGTAGCCGCCAAAATGCCCTCGCGCACAGCAGCGCCTTTTCCTTGATTGACTGGCAATCGCAACGTGTTAAAGCGCGGGCCGCAATTCTGTGTCATCGTTGCGGTTGAATCTTGGCTGCCATCATCGATCACGAGGACGCGATAATCGATCGCAGTTAGATCAAAGAAGCACCTTAACCGATGAAGCGTGGCTCGTAACCGGTCCTCTTCGTTGAACGCTGGAATCAGCACTGTCAGGTCATGATCAACGCTGTAGAGACGTGGCCGCGCTTTGGACTCAAGACTCCTCGATTGCTTACGGGCAGGGTAGAGCACGGAAACTGTGGCCACGACATACCAGAGGGTCGTGCCCAGCCCCAAGACACCCACACGGCCTGCCCATTCCAGAAGCAGGTAGTGCGTCCATGTCAGAGCGCAGGCGGCCACCGCCAGAGAAGTCGCCAACTGGGTGCGATTGAGGTGCCAACAATATAGTGGCAACAGCCAGGCAGCCGGCAACCACAACACATAGTAGTGTCCGCGAAACACGGGAGAGATCGCCGACATGAGCAGGCAAGCCAATGAAAATACAGCCGCCGTTGCCAAGGCGTCATCCCGTCGCGCTGCGGCCCAACCGGCTCTCAGCAATAGTGCCAGTAAACCAAGCTGCAAAAGTTGTAATGTCCGCTCCGCCCACGGATTATCCATGGGCATGGTTGCGTCGCGGGTAGCAACAGCGTCGATCAGCTGGTCGTCTTGTGTGCCGGCGAATACGTGAGCAGCCCAATTCCCCAGCCGATAAACCGCGTTTGTTAGACTCGGGTTACGTTTGGTGTGGACGCTGAAATCAATGTCGTCGGTTTTTCCCTCTTCATTCAGCAGCATATTGGTGATCTTGGTAACCCATGTATTTAAGTGCTTTGCGTTTGTAGATGGGCCAATTGCCAGGCTCGGAATGACCAGCAGATACAGCAATAGGCCAACCACGGTTCCAAACGAAACGCCAATCGCACGTTTGGTCGAGGGTCCACGCCAGTGATGAAGACCGGCTGCCGCCAGAAGTTGTAGGCACAAAATCCCGACGGGCAACGCAGGAATGACCTTAATGGCGACGGGTAGCGCAAGCACGATGCCTGCGGCGAGCGCGCTCCAAATTGATCGGCTTGTCAGCACACAGCGAAATCCCAACAGCAGCAGATAAGTCAACAGGATGCCCACTTGACCGCGTTGCAGGCAGTTTAATGCGGGCAGTAACACTGTCGCGCCAGCCAGCCAAAAGATGTAAGCGGGCAGCGATGGCGAATTGCGGAATTGGGGAGCGTCGTTCGCCGCGAAGTTCTTAGCTGCGGCATGGGGGGTGTTTGGGGAGCACAACCAGCGCCAAATGCGACGGCTTTCTGTGTAACAACCCCAAAGCATCAACAGGCTGATGGCGTACCAAATGACCGCTTGCCATTGGGAATCAAGGCCCGATAATGGCGCCACTAAAATGGCAAACAGCGGCGGATACAAATAATGCCAGCCGCGCGGATTACTCACCGTGTACGGATCACGGCCATCGAACATTGCCGCTCCCGCTGCGGTATAAACTGTAAAATCGGTTCGATGGGCGGACAGGTGATGTGGATCGGTCCGCGCCCGATGCCGCACATCGGTGAGCCCCCACACAATTAGCACGATTACCAGGATTGCTAGCCAAATAGTTCGTCGATTGAGGCGGTCGGTGAATTGACGCATGAAGTCGCAACCAAGCGTGGGTGGGGACCGCAGACAGGGTGGGGACTATACGAATGCAGCAGTGCCGATGCAAGAGCACGCGCCTCAACCGCCTGAGACAGCGACGTGACCACAACACCGATCTGGAAACGCAGTAAAACTGCAGTGAAGCAGTGAAAGAGAATAATGATCAGAAAATCGGCAAGCCGTCAGATGCAAGCACTTTGACGGTCATTTGACCGACTGACTTCGTGACCTCCTGATTTCCGTATAAGGATTTTCCGTACACTTGCCCCGGCATATTACTTTGGATGATCCAATAATCTTATGCATCACAATATTCTGCATACTTCAGCGGCGATTTTGGGTTTGCGCTATTGCCTAACATAATACTTATCTTCTACTGAAGCCCACGGAAGGATAGTAGGGATAGAAGGCCTATTTGACAGTCAATTCGCGTTCTGATTCTTCATCGAGGTGTCTACGAAATGATGCAACTGGAAAATCATCTTGAAAGCGTGCCCGTCGCCGGCACCTGTGCGGAGATTTGATTGTGGATTGCGAGGACCTCTTCGCGAATGATTTTTCCCTTTTCGTTTTCGCCCGTCGCATCGTACAATTGGGCAAGGTTATCAAGATTTTGGAGATAGGCGGGGTCGTGTGTGCCGAGAATTTCCTTACGAACCGATAGAGCTTCTTGGCAAAGCGATTCGGCCTTTGCATACTGGCCTTGTTGCGCGTACACACCTGCCAAATTATTTAAACTAGTCGCATATTCAGGACTCTTGGCTCCGATAACTTGTTTCCGAATTGCGAGTGCTTGTTCAAAGAGTGGCTTTGCCTTTGCAAATTCATGCATCGCAGCAAACAGCCCACCGAGATCGTTCAGGCTTTCCGCGTAATCTGGGTGTTTCGTCCCGACCATCTGCTTTCGAAGTTCAGTCAGTTCTTCGCAGGAAGCCACTGCTAACTGATAGTTTTCCAACTTCGCATCAAGCCAAATCAGTTTCTTCAAGCTGTTGATGTAGACTGGTGTATGGGTACCTATGGTTTCTTTGCGAATAGAAGTTGCTTCATTGCAGATTGGTTCGGCCTTGGAATAATCGCCCAGTCGTATTTGGATATCGGCCAAGGTCATCAGCGCATCTGCACAAAGAGGTTGTTTTACGCCGACCGACTCTTTTGCATCTGCTGCGTTTTGTTCGGCGAGTGGCAGCGCGTCTTCAAACTTGCCTGCCTGACACAATTGCTTGACCCGCTCTTTCCGTTCGTGAATCCTAGTTATGGTTGCTTGCTGATCAGGAGACGGTTCAGCAGCTGCTTTCATCCAGGTGAGACTTGGCGTTAAGCTGATTATCGCGATGAGTATCGCGGTGATCGGTCTATTAGTACGCCTTTTATCCATTTGCTGTACCTCTAATATTCGATTGTCGGCTCGCAATGATAATTGTGAATGATAACTGCTGCGCAATCGCAAAACCGTGACATAAGATCGAGTTCCGTACGTTTTCGGGTGGATCAAAATTGCAACCATATTTCAATTGACCCATGTCTGAAATCGCAAGCACACACTTTTTAGTGCGCTGAGTGACATCGGGAAGCATTCTGTGGTTAGTGGCTTTTACGAAACTAACGCGGTAACACCGGAGACCCCAGGGGAATCTCTTCGGGCAGTTTGGGGGGACCGGTTTGCGGTAGCCAATTTCGATCCATCTGTTGGGCAGGATCGAAAGCGCTGGGCAAGCAGCCGCACGGCAAAGGGCACAATTGATCCAAATCAGCGATTTGCACCATCATCTGTGGGCCTCCCATAAGAAATATGTCGTCAACCTGCATCAGATTGCCTAAATCGACGACTGCTTGCCAAAGTGCACCTAATGCCGTCACGTAGGAACCAACGGCTGAGGTTAGGCCTTGCTGCGCGGCGACAATATCGCTGAATCCAACGACGTCTGGCTCCTCTTGATGTCGGACGTATGTTCCCCGATACGATTGCACCTGATCGGGCAAAATCGAGGTGTGATAATAATCAACTAGCGTGAGATTGGACTGGTAGCGTTCGTAGGCGTCGGCCAGCCGAGCCGTCAAATTCGAGCGCGCTAAATGAGGCCCCTCCATGGCTTTGGCAAGCGCAGCTTCACTAGCGTGAATGTTTCCTTGGTTTTTATCCCACAGCGGAAGTGGCGCGCTGACCGCTAGGTTGAGAGTTGCGCCAAAGGGAGGCGTGGTGTAGTCCTTTTGGACAGCAGTGTGCGCAGTTAAATCAGGAATGCGGTTTGCTTGAGCCAAACGGAGGTTGATTTGCGCCTGGCGGAGCGTATTCATCGCGGTTACCACGTCTGTATGATTGGTCAGGACAGCAGATAATGCGGCCTGGTAAGGAACCATTGGGACGGCAGCATCAATTTTTCCGGCCAGCTCAGTGGGCGGGAGCCCGGGCAGACCCAGAGCAGCAGCTAATTGCTTCCAGGCAGAAGCGTAGCGGTTACGAGCTTGCAGCAAGTTCGCGCGTGCCTGAAAGGCCAATGCACGCAATTGCAAAGGCTCATAAGCCGCCGCTTGTCCCTCCTTAACAATATCCACCTGGATGGTGTAAATCTCGTCGGAGAAGTTCACCAGAGAGTGCGAAACATGTACGTTTTCTTGGGCCGAAAGGACAGCGAAATAATTGGTCCGCACACTGGTCGCCAAATCGTACTCCGCTCTTTGTAGCGCGACCTGAGCATTATCGACATCAACCATCGCGCTCGCGCGCGATAGCTGAAGCTTGCCACCGGTCTTGATTTCCTGGTCAATGAAGCCACCTTGATAGCCGGCAGTCCGACCGGTGTTGATGTTGTCCGACTCATATCCAATGGTGGGATTTGGATAGAGTCCGGCTTGAATGGCGGCGCCATTGGCAGCGCGAACGTCGGCCATTGCCTGGCGGATTATCGGACTATTAATGCGGGCCATCTCCTCCAAATCTTTGAGTGTTAGTGGTTTGGCCTGCGGCGCAGCAGTCGCGCAAAATTCTTCTCCAACCGCGGGCAGAGGAGGAAACATTTTTTCAATGGCCTGTTGCCGCTCTACTGAGTTCTTTGTATCGACGGACGGAAGTTTAATTTGCGGCGTCTCTGCACCAGGTAGGTCGGAAGGAATTTTGAGTCGCTGCGCGAATGTTATACCTCCGCTTGATTTCGCAATCTGTGTGCTTTCCGCAGTCTGCCGTTTGGTATCTACTGCGTTAGTGGAATCGATTGGAAGCATCCGCACGTCATTGAGCGCGTCGAGAAAGCCAGTCGACGTTTGATCAATCGATTCCGGATTCGCATTCCCCGCTGGCGAATTTAACACTGCCAATCTGACGGTCGAAGGTGACTGAACTGTCGGCGCGGTTGAAGCATCGTTTGCCATTGAACGACTGATCGTTTCCACTCGGGGCGGCGATGGCGGCTTAACCATGTCTGTGGTAAGTGGCTGCAGCGCAGCAGGAATACATGCCGAAGTACTCATTTCCGCAACCGAACTATCGCATGGAATGTTGATCGGCACCGCACATGAAGACTGTTTGGCTGTTGACCGATCGGCACAGGCAGCTGGAATTTGTTCGTCGGACGGCCTGTCCAATTGACATCCGGCCGCAAGGACAAGAAGGCATACGCACACATTGAATCGTCGCTGCAACATAAGCAGAGGCTCATGTGGACCAAGGCAACAAGAAATTCGAACAAATCTCGTGCGCTGGCGCGTCGACTATGATAAGCGTGCGGTCGATTCTTCGACACAGCAGCGAGAACACTACGCTAGGCCGTCATCAGTGACAAAGACGACACGAACGGACGATCCCTTAGCGTTTATCGGATGATGCGGAGTTAATCGCCCACAAATCACCAAAGACCATCGACAAACCTCTTAAACTTATGTAAATCCTCATGCCTACGTACGGAAAATCCGTACAGCGGATTCAGCAATTCGAAGCCCCGATTACACAACAGTACTGATGCTCCGATGATTCTGTACGAAACCTTAGTGATGCACGGCAGCGCTACTGCTTGCAGGCGGCTCGCGGTCACCGTAATAGCTGTACAACACCGGGATGATGTTGGTCAAAAGCAAGGTGACCGTCATGCCGCCAATGACAGCAATTGCCAACGGCTTCTGTGTTTGCGAACCAATGCGGGCCGACAACGCCGCCGGCAGGAGGCCAAAGATCGCGGCTAATGCCGTCATGGTAATGGGGCGAGCAAGTTTTTCGACTCCTTGCACGATCGCGTCGTGCAGTGTGAGGCCCTTAGCTCGAAACTGGTTGAACGTGGACACTAACAGTAGACCGTTCATCACCGCCACACCAATGATCGAAATAAATCCGACGCCGGCCGCGATATTGAAGTTGTTGCCCGTGATTAGCAGCGCCCAAATGCCGCCCATCGAAACCGCCAGGATGCTCGACAAGACCACAAACGCATCGAGCATTGAACCGAAAGCTGTGTACAAAAGTGTGAGGATCAAGATAAGCGATAATATGCTTGCGGCGAGCAACCTCAACTGAGCTTCTTGCATTTCCTGAAATTCCCCGCTCCATTCCGCGCGGTACGGCGCCATGAACAAGGTGGCCGTCTTTTGCTGCGCTTCAGCGACGGCACTTCCCAGATCGCGATCGCGGACGCCGAACTTAACAGCGATCAACCGGTTACCTTGTTCGCGAGAGATAATTGATGCGCCAGTATGGACGAAGCTGCCATTGGAATTCGGACGGCCATCTTTATCTAAGGGCGTTACTAAATCACCCAAGCGGCGGCGCGGAGCGGCACTTAGGTTATTCAGCGTCCCATTGTATTGTCCTCCGGTGAGCGACGGCATCGCCTGACTTGTTCCTAGCGACGCAAAACCAGTCGCCGCGCCAGATAGTGGCGTCGCATTCAAGGAAGCTGCACTGCCGCTGGTTACGGCGTTGCCCGGCACCTCGACCGGAATATCGAGAATTCGGTTTTCATTTTCACGGAGCGCTTCAGGCCAGCGAAGAGTGACATCGAAGGTCTTTTCGCCTTCGATCATCTGCGTGACGGGCTTGCCGCCGATAGCGGTTTGCAGCACGTTCTCCACGTCAACGACATTGATGTTCCAGCGGGAACACTTTTGGCGATCGATCGCCAATTCGAGATTGGTCTGTCCTTGGATGCGATCAATTCCTACATCCTCGATTCCGTGAATGCTTTGGAGAATCTTTTTAGTCTCATTAGCCAATTGTTCAAGCTCGTTCAGATCGGGCCCGATAATCTTGACCGAATTCTCGCCCCCTTTTACACCTGACAGTGCTTCAAGCACGTTATCGCGGATGTTTTGCGAGAAACTCCAATCGGCACCAATTAGGGTATGATTGAGCTCCGCGTTCATCTCCTCGATCAACTCGTTTTTGGTGCGTGGACGGCGACCGCCAAACCATGAACCCCAGCCCTCTTGCGACTTCACCGCTGGCCAATCCTTGAATTGTTTCAGAGGTACAAAGTACTCAACGGAGTAAAATCCACTGTCATCCGTTCCGTCGTCCGGCCGGCCAATTTGGGCAACGATCAGTTCAACCTCGTCGAACTTCCGAAGGATTTCTCGGGCAACCCTCACTTTCTCCGAGGTTTCTTCCAGCGATGCATTACGTGGAAAAATGCTGTGGATCCAGAGATTCCCCTCCTCCAGTTCGGGCATGAACTCCTGACCTAAATATGGCAACGCTGCAACCGTCGCGAGCAATAGCGTAACGACAATCGCCAAAAACGTCTTACGATACCGTAAACACAACTTGGCAAACCCGACGGCCCAAGCTTTCAGCAACCTGATCAAAAGGTTGTCGCGGGCGGTCCCGACATTTTTTAACAACAGCGCGCATAAAACCGGTGACAGGGTGACGCTCAATAATAATGCCCCCCCCAAGGCAAATGCATAGGTGTCAGCCATTGGGCCGAATAACTGCCCTTCGGGCCCTTTCATCGTAAACAGTGGCAATAGCGCGCAAATCAGAATAAGCGTGGAGAAAAACAAACTCCGCTCGACCTCGGACGCCGCGCGAACAATCCTCTGCCGTAGTGGTAAATCAGCGTGCTCGCGGGAACCGAGATAGCGATAAATGTTTTCCACCATAATGACCGACGAATCCACGATAATCCCAAAATCGACTGCCCCAATGGACAGTAAATTTGCCGACTTACCGCGCAAAAACAACACCCCGAAGGCAAACAATAGTGCCAGTGGGACATTGATGGCCACGATGACTGCAGTACGCATGTTGTTCAGAAACAACAGGAGAATCGCACCGACGAGTGCCATCCCGGTAATCAGGTTGTCGTTGACCGTTTCTCGCGTCAAGTTGGTTAGTTCGCGTCGATCGTAATAGGGCTCAATCTTCATTCCCGGCAAAAGACGGCCGGAGCCTGTACGGTTTAACTCTTTAACTTTGGCCGCCACGCTATCCAGAGCCGGTAAGGATGGTTCATTTTTGCGCAACAGTACAATTCCTTCCACTACGTCATCGTTGCTTTGCCACACGCGCTGACCGTCCTTGCGCGTCTCGCGGCCTTCGTCGTCCGTCAGGGGCCGATCGAGAGTCACTCGTCCCAGCCTCGTTTGATGCCCCACGATAACACCGCGGTCGCTTCCATCGGACGCTAACTGGATTCTCCCCCCTTCGACGACATCGCCGACGCAAACCGCCACATTGTTGGTAGCCGCCACACCGACATCGCGAATTTCCTGGCAGCGACGAGCTTCTTCCTCGCGTAAATGATCACGAGCCTGCATGGGATCATTTAGCCCAAGCACGTCCTGAACGGGGTCGCGACCACCGCCCAATAATCCCAGACCGCGCACTACCTGAACCGTGCTGCCTTGCTTGAGATAATCGCCCCCCACGTTGGCGTTGCTGGCTGAGAGTGCCGTTTGCACCTGCGCCAGTGTCAGGCCGAAACGCTTCAGACGATCTGGGTCGGGCAGCACTTCATAGCGTTTCACGGTGCCACCGAAGCTGACCACATCGGCAATACGGGGCACTTTGCGAAATTCGCGCTCCAAGGACCAATCTTGGAGGGCCTTCAAATCGTTCAGAGTATAAACGCCTCGACCGAGCGCATCCTTGGGGTTCGTCAAGGTGTAGCGGAAAATCTCCCCCGTGGGAGTTTCCGGCGAAATCTGCGGCGTCACGCCCTGGGGTAACTGCGCCAACTGCAATCGATTGATGACTTCTTGCTTCACCATGTCGAATTCAAGGCCATACTCGAATTGAATCCGCAAATGCGCCAACTGAAACAGCGACTTGCTGCGCATGTAAGTCAGCCCAGGTATGCCGACCACGGCATTTTCGAGCGGAATGGTCACCAACCGCTCTACTTCCTCGGACGAAGCGCCGGGATATTGGGCGACCACTTCGACAATCGCCGGCGCGGGATCCGGGTACGCTTCCACATTCACGTGAAAAAATGCGTATAGGCCGCCAGCCGCCAATGCGATGGCCAATATTACCACCAGGGCCCTACTTTGGACCGCCCAGGCGATCAACTTGTGAACCATGTGGTGACTCTAACCTGAATTGCCAAACTTGAACTCAGCCCGCGCTTCCCATCTGAATTATGCCCGGCGCTCAGTCGATTCGATATGCGTTCATGCGTAGATTAGCGCGACGCTGACGATTGATTTGCCAACTCGCTAGACAACTGCAAGGCATCGCCAGCGATCACTTGCTCTTGTGGCTTGAGGGGCTGAATGCCCTTCGCGAGTTGTTCTGGCGTGGGTTCACTAACAATGCCGACGATATTGTGTTCACGTTGTGCGACGGCAACACGGCGCTGCTCCACGTGGAAACCGTCGGCCTCGCTATTGCGAACCAACACTACCGTCCCCGCATCGGTGTCGACGACTGCCGCAGCCGGAACGGCGACCAAATTCTTCGGCGGTGGCAGCTGGATCGTGGCCGTAACAAACTGGCCGAGTAGCAGATGTCCTCCAGGATTGGGAATCCAACCCATCACTTCGGCCGTGTGCTGATTAGGATCAATCAGATTGCCAATTTGGTCAAAGGTATAGTCAGCCTCCGGCAGGCCATTGGACGAATCTACATGAATTTTCCAATATCGTTCATTTGCCGGCAACTCTTGAAGCAAGCGCAAAGCATCTTCATAGATGTGGCACATCACCCGCAATCGACTCATGTCGACGATTTTCATAACATCGGTCGATGTGTCGACGATATCGTGGGGGCCGGAATTGATTTCCGCGATTTCGCCATCGATGGGAGCACGAACTTCGACTCGAGACCAGCTTTCATCGGATCGATATTCGCCCGCGCTCTTTTGGTCATCGATGCTATCAGCTTCTTTTTCGATTTGTTTAATTTCGTAATCGGTTAGTTGCCACGACTGGAGTGTGCGGACAGCGCGGGTATACGCAATCCAGTCGGCCTGACGAGCGCGCTCCGCCTCGCGAACTTTCTGTTCGGACGTTGCACCTTTTTGCGCTAGGTCTTGCAACCTTGCCAACGTGACTTCGTCCATCCGAAGTTGCAAGAGCGAGTCAACCAGTTCGCTCTTTTTCTCTCCCAGATCTTTGCACCACACAACCGCTAACAATTGATCCTTTTTTACACTGTCTCCGAATCGAAGTGGAGGAGAGTGAGCGTCGCCTGGCAATGCCGAACCAATCGACATCACCTCTCCGGGAAATCGCGAATGTACCCGGGCGATTTGACTCGGATCGGCAAACAGAGTGCCTTCAAGTTGCAGCACGCGCGGCAATGTATACGGTTTGACATCGACCGTGTTAATTCGGAGAGATTTCATTACCTCCGGTGGCACCTGCAAAGTGAGCGGATCATCTCCGGTCGCTTCAACGTTTGCCTTGGCGGCTGACGCGGCAGGTGAGTTACCTCGACCGATAAGTAGCCAACCACCAGCAACGACAACAATCCCAACGACGCCCGCAACCAGCCACGGTCTCCAACGAAGCATTTGACGAAGTTTCACAGCATGAATATGAATTGCCATCGTTGTCTCGTTCTCCCGCGTCGCGATTCTTAAATTACTAAATACGCTACCAGCCCATCGGAAACTCGCTTCCTGTCCATGGACAACCGATGATGTTATCGACTATACGTCTAGAATTCGGCGACAGTTTGATTTGAGAGAACTGCCGAATGAGATAGCATGCCGAATAAAAGGAGTATCGGCTGCCAGAAGTCATCTTGAATCCAGATCCAGCTTGCGTCCATTGGGTTTGCCCCTCTTGTCGTGTACGGAAATTCCGTACAAGCATATCAATCGCTACTGAATCCTCTCGACGTGACAGTTAAAATCATGAATATAAAGTTGCCGATCTGTTCTTGCGCCATCAAAGACTTCAAGCCATGAATGGTTCCCTTGATTACCGAAAATCCGTGTGGCTCCTGGTCGGCACTACGGCTTATATCGCCACAGTGTTCGCTGTCGACTTTTTGACGCCGCCACTAGTAGATGTCTGGGTTCTCTATTTGCCGCTCATATTGCTTTTGACTTGGCTCAATGCACCCCGACAAATCGTTGGCACCGCCACTGTTTGCACGATACTGATGACGGTTGATATTTTTCTTACGCAACAGGAGCTTGGCGTCGCTTTCATTCTCATTATTTTGGGCACGCGGCTCGTTGCTTTGTGGCTTGTTGCAATCTCCGGGATCATCATTGTTCGCAGTATAGTTCGACGAAAGGAACTAGAACGAGAGGTGCTCGAAACTGCGGCCAATGAGCAGCAACGCATTGGACAGGAACTGCATGATAGCGTCGGTCAAGAGTTAACGGCGCTAGGGCTGATGGTCAACGCGTTGGCTGAACGATCAAGGCGAATCGGCGCGGAATCTCAAATCATCGACCGCCTCATCACTGGAATCATCCGTGTTCAACAGCATATTCGAGATTTGTCGCACGGTTTACTCCCCGTCCCTGTCGAGGCTAAAGGGCTTTATACAGCACTCGAAGATCTTGCCTCAGACACGAAAGAAAAATCGGGCATTCAGGTTCGATTCTCTTCATCTGGCCGACCGTCAGTTTCCAATCATATTGCCGCAACGCATTTGTATCGCATTGCACAAGAGGCTGTAAATAATGCCCTGCGCCACGCAGATCCTCAACATATTACTTTGACTCTGCACGACGATGGACATGGCTTGAGCCTTAGCATTGAGGACGACGGCGCAGGAATTCAATACCCGTTGGATCAGAGTAAAGGGATGGGGCTTCGGATTATGCAATACCGTGCTGAACAAATCGGCGGGCTGTTAAGCCTTCGTCGCCGTGAAACAGGCGGCACTCTCATAACATGTACTTTGATGTCAAATAGCTGGAAGGATTCGCCTGATGACCAGTCAGCAATTCCCGCCGTCGAAGGCGAGAATCTTGATCGTTGACGACCACCCGATGGTTCGCGAAGGTCTGGCGATGCATATCTCCACGCAAGACGATATGGAGGTCTGCGGGGAGGCGGAAGACACAGCTAGCGCCTTGAAGGCTATGGAAACCAGCCGACCCGATTTGATCATCGTCGACATCTCATTAAAAAACAGCAATGGACTCGACCTGATACGCCGAATCCGAGATCGATTTGACGACATGCGCATTCTGATTTGGTCTATGTATCCGGAAAAACACTACGCCGAACGTGCGCTGCGCGCCGGCGCACGCGGTTATCTGAATAAAACCCGTGCCACGCGCGAGCTAATGGAAGCCATTCGATCGGTGCTCACGGGCAAAGTGTACGTGAGTGGCGAATTCACCGAGGACATGCTCGAGCAGTTTGCAGCTGGCAACACCAGCGGAAAGTCGCCAATGCAATATCTTTCTGATCGCGAACTGCAGGCATTTGAATTGATGGGCCACGGCATGGCAACAGATGTAATCGCTGCAAAGATGCACGTAAGTTCTAAGACGATCGAGACCTACCGCATCAGAATTAAGCAAAAACTCGGACTTAAAAATGCAACGGAAGTCGTCCAACGGGCCACCCAATGGGTATTGGAGATGAATTCAGGCGGCTCTCCAATGGCAAACGATAACCAAACTCACAATTTGGAAGGCCAGTAACCAAGGCGGCGCAATTAAGAGATGTCGATACTTGATTGCTGGTGACCGGCCAATTTCAAAGGTTTCTTCTGAGGAAGACCTTAATCCATCAATCCATTTAAACGAATCATCCGAAACTCGGCCCTAGCGGCAGGATATTACCCCATGTTCGTACATTTATGATTTTAAGACCGAAGAGGCAATATACTCGGGATGGATCGAGCTAATCAGATGGTGCCAGGTAATTCCGTACAAAAAAACAAGGTAAAACCTTAAGCGATTTCACACGACGATCCCTAATTGATTGTTACGTCTAACGATACGAATCCGCGATGAGTATGACCGCCGTTCCGGCCGGTGTGGATGAAATTGTGCTAGACCAATTCTGCTTGATAATCTTGAAATCATCGTACCTCGCAAACCAGGAAGTGGTTCGCCGATTTGCGAGTTGCCCCACGCGCAAGCAGCTATATGCCCCCCACTCTCCCATCGTTACAACCGGGTACCCCGGCTCCGTGGTTTGTGGCGCGCTCGGCATCGAATATACGACTCACATTCGGAAACATCGCTGGCCGCTATATTGTCGTTTGTTTTTTCGGTTCAGCTGCCGACCCAGCCGCCCGCAGAGTGCTGGACGATGTGTTGCAAAATCGCCAAGTATTCGATGATGAAAGTGTAAGTTTCTTCGGGATCAGCGTCGATCCTGAGGATGAACAGTCGGGGCGCATTCAAGAGGTGCTGCCGGGATTTCACCTGTTGTGGGACTTTGACCACATAGTCAGTCGCTTATACAGCGCCAGCTGCGATGTGGAATCCGTCGGCATCTACGTCGCGTCAACTGCGGACACCAGCGAGTCAGACACGTTCGCGCAAACTGACTCCAGCAAGTATCGCATGTTTTCTTTGGTGCTTGACGAACGATTGAGAGTTATTGCACGTTTGCCGATTGACAACCGGCCCGAAGAACATGTTCCCCAATTGCTGGAAATCCTCGGCAGGTTGCCTCCGATCGCACCCGAGCTGCCTGCTCATGTACCAGCACCGATTCTCATCGTGCCACGGGTATTCGAAAAGGAATTCTGTCGCACTTTGATTTCCTATTATGAAGAGCACGGCGGGAAGGATTCAGGGTTCGTGCACGACGTGAATGGCAAAACAGTCTTCGTTAGCAATCACAAACTTAAGCGCCGCGAAGATCGCGAGATCTCGGACGAGCGGCTGATCAGAGAGTGCGTGGCGCGCATCAGCGAGCGCCTGCTGCCAGAAATATTCAAAGCATTTCAATTTCTCGCCACACAAAACGAGCGCTTTTTGATTGCCTGCTACGAGGCCGACAAAGGAGGGCATTTCCAGCCGCATCGCGATAACACGACGAAGGGGACGGCCCACCGCCGTTTCGCTGTCTCGTTAGTCCTGAATGCTAATGAGTTTGAAGGGGGAAAGCTGCGCTTTCCAGAGTTTGGCCGACAAACCTATAGCCCGCCCACGGGTGGCGCAGTTGTATTTTCTTGCTCGCTTTTGCACGAAGCGACACCGGTGACTAAGGGCAAACGATATGTGTTTTTGCCATTTCTTTATGACGATGCTGCTGCTCAGATCCGCGCCCAAAACGTTGCCTTTATCCAGAAACCAACGGCACCGTAGGCGATTCCCGTAATTGTGATCCAATCACTGCTATTTGATGCTTGATCGTGAGTTGCTTACTGTAGCAGGTTCCAATGAATGATCCTCATCGACTTGGAAACATTTTGGCGAATTGCCTGCGTTAGGAGCTCGCATGGTCAAAACTGTAATTGCTTAAATCCACCAGGAATTTTTCACGTGTTGGAAATATCTAGCAATGAATACCTTGGCGGATGGATGGTTGCCGTCCGATTTAGGATCGTCTCTGGCCATGAGTTGTTACCATGAGCGCGGATTCATCAGTTGATCCGGTTGTCGCACTTTCTGAAAAGCCCTTACCGTTTCGCCATAAGACTTGGTCCGAAGCTGAGGGCCAACGAGAGATCGAAGCTCCACTAAAAGTATTGCCCGTCGGACTGAGCTTTTCCGATGATTTTCCTGAGCCGATTCGCTACGACTCCGTTCGGAAATTATTACTTTATCGCGGTTTCATGTGTTACGGCAGTTTCCACTACCTACGACAACTTCACTCCGATTCTGGTTATGCCCGGGCACTCGACCAGCTGTTTACATCCAGTAACGGTCAGCTAACCAGCCGCACCAGATCTTGGCGGTGGATTGCACTCTTAGCGGGAATAGGCATCGTTGCTGCTGCAATGGCGTGGGCACTGCTCATTTAGGTGGTCGGATTCCACGCGGCCGACTTTTTCGGCGCCGTCCGCCGTGTCATATTGTGATGTACCTCGGTCCCTCGCTTCGCATAGAGAACTAGCCCAGCAATTACACGCGGTCGAAAACGCGATTGCCAACGCGAAAAAGACACTGGTTCACGATCATATCGACCATTGCCTCGATGAATCAGTCCGTGGCAACCGCAAGTCGCTTGATGAATTCAAGGAAATCACAAAGTACCTGTAATGCCTCAATTCAGCGACCTTATCCAACAAAGTGCGGGTCATGCGTGGTTCTTTATCCCAAGCGCCATCCTGTTAGGGGCACTGCACGGATTAGAGCCGGGCCATTCTAAAACCATGATGGCTGCTTACATCGTGGCGATACGCGGAACCATTACGCAAGCAATCCTGTTGGCAATCGCGGCGACACTTTCTCACACGGCGATCGTTTGGGTGTTCGCGTTGGTAGCCCTCACATACGGCCAGCACTGGAACGCGGAAACCAGTGAACCATATTTTCAGATTGCTTCCGGTGTCATCATCATCGGCTTGGCACTTTGGATGCTATATCGTACTTGGCGTGACCAACAGCGGGCTAAGTTAACCGCTCACCATCACCACCATGATGAGACAAAGCGAATCGACACCGGCCACGGAGTTGTGGAATTGTCGATTTTTGAGCAAGGCGTACCTCCTCAGTTCAGGCTGCATTACTTGGATAGTCGGGGACAGTTTGGAAAACCGGCAGCGGGACAGACAGTGACCCTGGAGACGGTTCGGGATGATGGCAGTCGGCAGCTATTTGCATTTGCCGACCAGGACGCCTACCTGGAGTCCACGTCAGAGATTCCGGAGCCGCATCAATTCGCTGCAACACTATCCATCGGCCACGGGGACCACGTTCACAAATACGATCTACAATACGTCGAACATAGCCACGGCCATTCACACGATGCGCCGGAATACGAAGATGCCCACCAACGTGCCCACGCCAGGGAAATCAAAGAGCGATTGTCCGGTGGTACGGCCACAACAGGACAAGTGATCTTGTTTGGACTGACTGGCGGTTTGCTGCCCTGTCCGGCTGCGGTGACTGTCCTATTGCTTTGCCTTCAACTCAAACGGCTCTGGCTTGGGATTGTGTTAGTCCTATGCTTTAGCATCGGTTTGGCGTTGACATTGATGATGTCTGGAATCTTAGCCGCTTGGGGAACCCGCCACGTTGTCCGCCGCTGGCAAGGCTTGGATGCTTTTATGCAGCGTGCCCCTTATTTCGCCAGCATCATCATTATCTGTGTTGGCATTTACGTCGTGACAAGCGGATTCCTGTCGCTTTGATTTGCTCGCAACTGACGCCATGATCTCAACGCCTAATCCTGCGATCTAACCAGGACGAGTACCGCATAGCGAATTGCGTCTGGCAGCTTTATCTTCGTTTTTTTCTGCCACCCCGCAAAGTTTGCCTGCCTTCACCGACCGGAACTGCCAGTGCCGTTAGACTTTGCCAACTACTGAACCAGTTGCATTCTGGCTGCGAAACTCTGCCACCCTTACCGATGATGCTTAAGGAACCATTGATGCCTGTTGGATAAATCCTACCGGTGTGCAACTCTTGTCATGTTCCCGCCATTTCTGGCGTCTTATCCTCTGCGGTTATTGCAAAATCGCCTTTCGCTCTGTCGTCGTCTGCGTTCATGAGCCGACTCACTCTTGTACACCACGCCGCAGCCCAAATTGTGATTCCGCACCGTCGGAACATGCCGGCGGTGTCGAATGCGCGCTCGTGTTGGGTCACGCTTGTACCGATGTTGAGCAGGCTAGTGGCCGGTTGCATGCTGTGGCTGCTGGCTGACACGCCAATGCCGGCATCGGCTCAAAATAATATCGCCCTTGAGCCGGCGCCTTTTCAAAATAACGATTTTTTGGCGGCGACCGTCTACCCCAGCAGTTCTCTCGCGCCGGAGCCTATTATTTTCCCGTCTCCCGTGAGCCCGACTACCCGCTTCTCTCAGTCGGAGAATTTTCCCGGCCCAGCATCAGTTCCGGGCTATGCTCCAGCGCAGCTGGTTTCGTTTCAGCAGGAAGCCATGCTGCCACCGCCGGCATCGCAGCCTCCCCCGGGGAATCTATTCAGTCAAATGGTGCAACAAGACACAGCCGGGACAGATCTCAACTCGATGGTTAATCAGCCCAACTACGCGCCGCCGCCGACAGCTGCGTCTCCCGCTGTCACGGGCAACTACAATTGCGATCCGAACGCCTGGCATTCGCAGGTATTGCCACAAGGAATCATTTATCAATCGTATTTGGCCGGCACCAAAGAGCCCCGCTTCGCCACATTTTTCAACGAAAGTAGCGACGGGGCCGTTGCCAACAAAACTCCAGTGGAAAATTTCACGGGAATCATGCGTGACATGTGGGATGTCACCCTCGGCGCCCGAGCAGGTATCTGGCGATATGGCAACGATGACCCCAATTGGCCGGAAGGTTGGCAGCTCGATATCGAGGGCGCTGTGTTTCCCCGGCTAGCGCCGGATGGCTTCAGCACGCCGCTGTTGGGCGACGATTATCGCTTTGGCATTCCACTTACGTACGGCGGCGATAAGTGGGAATTCAAAATGGGTTACTATCACATCAGTGCGCATGTCGGTGACGAATACTTGCTGTATGTCAATAACCAGGCCAATCGCATCAATTATGTACGCGATTCCGCCATCCTGGGCGCCGGCTACTTTCTCACTCCTGCCTTTCGCATGTATGGCGAAGTGGGATATGCCGCTGTCGATGGGGGTGCTAAACCGGTAGAACTTCAATTCGGTTGCGAATGGGTCCAAGCCCACAATACTGGACCTCGCGGCGGGCCATTTGCGGCGATCAACGGTGACTTACGGCAAGAAGTTGATTACGGCGGAAATGTGAACGTGCAATTCGGCTGGATGTGGCGGCAATACGCCCGCGGGTCGAACATCCGCATCGGCGGACAATACTTCTACGGCAAGGACGACGAATACGAGTTCTTCCGCAACACCGTATCGCGTATCGGCTGGGGTATGTGGTACGACTTCTAACGAAGCCCCCCGCATCATTCACGGCGTGGATGAGCACGTCGGGAAAATTTAGGCCTGCAACTGATATCTTTGGCCAAATAGCCCACGGTTCGCGCCGCAAGTAGTGCTAAATCTTCCGATAGAATATCACCGTGTTATGCAGATGACCGTCTGGGCTGCACGCGTACCCTGGAATCCCACCGGCGCGAGTCCAGCCCGTCCGCTCATACAATTTTTCGGCGGGTTTGTCAGCCTCGGTGTCGAGATAGAGCAACGAGCGTTGGGCCGTGCGTGCTTCTTGCTCAATGGCAGACATCAGCGCCTTGCCGATTCCCAGGCCTCGCCAACGAGTGTGAACGAGGAGCTTTTGCACCTCGGCTCGGTGCAAGCCGTTCGGACGTGTGCATAGACTTAATTGCACGGTACCGAGCAGATCGCCGTCGTGCTCTGCAATCAATATGATACGAGTCTGCTTTGCCATTTCTTGAAGGACTGCACTCCAGTAATTCTCGGCATCTCCGGCAGCCAACGGGTGCAGAAAGCCAATCGAGGCACCATCAGTGACCGCGTCTTGCACGAGCGAGATTAGCTGTGGAAGAAGCAACTCCGCCTGCGACCCATTTAATCTAGAAATCGTGTGCATTGACTTGTACGAGTTTTCCATTGTTCCTTCAGGAGGTTCTGCCGAAAAGTTCTGCGCGATGGCCATTTAGCCGCAATCGCAACGCTAACGAGCATAACACACGACCATGAAAGATTGAAATTAATGCCAATCCTAATGCATTGGTTTGACGAGGCGTCCAACAGGAAAGAATCTGCCCAAGTCTTCATTCCGAGAAAACAGATGATTTCTCGGCACGCTGCAGCCGCGCCTTTAAACTATCGATTGTTGAGAATCGCCGAGCGGGTTAATTTGGAATGTCTGATAATCAGCATACATTGACGAGATGGAGGGTCTCCGCTCGCCGAACACGACGGTGTCTGTTACTGACAATCTTTCATCATGAGGCCATCTAATGCCTGAGGTGAAGCAACCTTCGCCAGCTTTAGTACCGCTGGAGCAACACATTCAGATTGGAGCGATCGTTTTTCCTCAGCTCGATCAGATGGATCTGACCGGGCCTTATGCGGTGCTGTCACGATTACCCAATTCGTCGTTTCAGTTGCTGTGGAAGAGCACCCAAATCGTACGCGATATGCGTGGCTTGGCGCTGCTGCCGGATGCGACGTTTGCCGATGCCAAGCCGATCGATTTGTTGGTGATGCCGGGAGGTGCCGGGCAAGAAGCTTTGATGGAGGACGAGGTCGTGTTATCGTTCGTTTCGCAACAGGCTCGGCGGGCGAAGTGCGTGTTCTCGATCTGCACGGGGGCATTGGTCCTTGGAGCGGCCGGTCTGCTGATGGGCCGCAAAGCGACAAGTTACTGGCCAGCGTTTCCTTTGCTGAAGTATTTTGGCGCCATGCCGACGAATCAAAGAGTAGTGATCGACGGTAACTATGTTACCGCAGCCGGCCTGACGGCAGGGATTGACGGAGCCTTGCGAGTGGCGGCAATGTTGCGCGGGGATACGGCCGCGCAGATGATTCAGCTTGCTCTTCAATACGCACCAGATCCGCCTTTCGATTGTGGATCGCCTGAGAAAGCGCCCGTCGAACTAGTTGCCGACTTGAAGCACGCCACGGCGGATTTGATATCACGACGTTTAGCAACAGCAAAACGAGTGGCAGCAAAGTTGGGCGTAGTTGTTGATAATGGTTAATGTCTGAATGCTGGATTAAGCCAGTTGAACCGACGTGTCCGGAATAAAAACCGAGGATGCGCTCGCGGTTCAAATCGGGTGGGTTTTCGGTGTGTCTCAAAACGAATGGGTATTGGAATGACTATCCCCCATTCTTTGGAACGTGCGGCACGATTAGTAACACTTACCGTGCGATTGGTCAGACAGCAAAACCATACCGAATCGGTCGCCGGTCGTTTGGGATGGCCGAGGAACGGATGTGGACCAAACATAAATTGCGATTGCGTCTGTCTGTCGTATGCGGCGGCGAATGACGATAGCCAGGGCGCCGAGGCCCAATAGAGCAAGCGAAGCCGGCTCGGGCACGGAATTCGATGATCCGCCCCCGCGATTGAGCAAATCCAGGAGCGCTTGCAGATCAGCGTTGTTGACCACGCCATCGTTGTTGATGTCACCGATGGCCAACAGTTGCGCATCGCTTAGGCCCTTGGCGGTTTGGTAAGCGGGCAGATTAGCCAGCGCCTGCTCCATGGCCGGAATATCGGCAGCGTCTACGTGGCTGTCCAGATTAAAATCTCCTAGAGCTGGTTTCAAAACCTGCGTAGGCAGATCAGGATGCAGGCCAGGTGGATAAACCCTTGATAGATAAAGCTGTAGTATTCATGACGAACGATGAGTCGACGGAAGCTACCTACCCAG
>Ga0182024_10005934_pt1 | contig 27067 bp, 25 predicted proteins | sample P32metaG_FD_120480 | JGI IMG/M metagenome (GOLD analysis project Ga0182024, IMG submission 120480) | Permafrost microbial communities from Stordalen Mire, Sweden - P3-2 metaG (Illumina Assembly) | ecosystem: Environmental > Terrestrial > Soil > Wetlands > Permafrost | place: Sweden: Stordalen...
CGTCAAAGGTGTACTTGGCCGGGAACTGGTTGTTGCCGACACTTGGCGTGGGCGACGAAGTTCCGTTGCCGTTCAGCGGAACGCTCCAGTCGCGCTTCACCGGATCGGCCTTCGCAGGGATTGATTGACAAGCTTCCGACGAGCGGTACGCTCACGTCTTGAAGCAGAGTGACGTTCTGTTCTTCAAGGAAACGATCGAACTCACGAGCGCTTCAAGGTGTGGCGAATCGATCGAAGCAAGAAACAGAAAAATTCCCGGGCCGCAACTGGCGTAGTTTTGGATGTCGCTATTCTGCACCGGATTTTTTCTTTCGCCCTGAAGCGCGAGATGGTGGCGAAGAATCCGGTTCAGCTAGAAGGCCGGCCCGGCGACAATCCCGCGGGCGGCGCCGAGCCCTATAGCGCAGAGGAGCTCAGGCGAATGCGCGAACACGCCGGCGAGGACCTGCTTGCATTTCTGTTGCTGCGCTGGACTGGGCTACGTGGCTCGGATGCGGCGACGTTGACTTGGCGCGAGGTCAATCTAAGTGGCAAAGAAATTGAGCGCCTCACTCAGAAGCGCCGAAAGAAGGTGATTCTCCCGATCCATACCGAACTTCAGTTTGCGCTCGAAACCGAACATGCTCGACGAGATCCTGCACCGGGCGAGCGCGTCTTGCTCAACCCCTCGACCGGTAGACCAATGACCCGCCCGCGGCTTTATGAGCGAATCCAGGGCATCGGCCGTCGGTCGAACGTCGCTGGCGCCCGACCGCATCGCTTTCGCGACATGCTCGCCGTAGACATGCTGGCGCGCGGTGCGAGCCCTTATGATGTCGCAAAGATGCTTGGGGATACGATCGAAACCGTGGAGAGGCACTACACGCCGTTTGTGAAGGAATTGCGAGAGCGCGTCCGCAAAATCCTCGAGACTGGCGTTGGCATCGAAGAGTTGGCGCGCATCGCCACCGAGCAATCAATGGCAACTACGAAAAAACCCAACTAGCGTCACGGAACGCGTGTTTCCGTGTCACACCGGTGTCACAACTGACGCTGAGAAAATCGCAAGCAGCTCAAAACAAAGTAGAAGTGGCAGGGTTAGTCTGTAAGCCGGATTCTGTACAGTGTGCTGCGGCGCGGCTTGCGCCGCGCTGCTACGCGCTGTGGCGATCATTCCTCTAGGCCCCGAATCGCTTCGGGGCTCGAGCAGCCTACCCAAGGGTCATTGCGTTCCGCGTTAGCGGGACGCGCGGGCCGGGCCGGCCCTCCCCTCCTATTTGACCTTGCTCCACGCGGGGTTTTCCGTGCCCCGAATGTTGCCATTCGGGCGGTGGGCTCTTACCCCACCTTTTCACCCTTACCGATGCGTGCGGCCGAAACAGGCGAGCCCCAGGTTTCCCTTTGGCTTGCCGCCGAGGCGCGCTGCACACTGGCGGTTTAATTTTCTGTGGCACTGTCCGTAGCCCGAATTGTCTCGCCGTCCGGATTTCTCCGGGCGTGAGTTTCAGACCCCCTGGCGTTACCAGGCGCGTTGCCCTAACGGAGTCCGGACTTTCCTCCCGCCCGGACGTGATGCAAATGTCCAGGCCAGCGATCACCCGACTCGCCCTGCCGATTCCAGTATACCCCGAAGTTCTCGTAGGGTAGCCGCGCCGCGCCGGACGGCGCTACCAGCGCAATCATTTTGCGCCGGTGAGGGCGTCGAAGGCGTCTTCGTCGAGGATGGCTACGCCCAGGGTTTTGGCCTTTTCGTATTTCGATCCTGGGTCGGAACCTACGACTACGTAGGTGGTTTTCTTGCTGACTGAGGATATTGCTTTGCCGCCGTGCGAGGCTACGAATGCTTCAGCTTCCTCGCGGGAGCGGCGCGAGAGGCTGCCGGTGAAAACAAAAGTTTGACCGCTGAAGCGGGTGTCGGTGAGCGCTTTGTGCTCTTCGGTCAGGTGCAGGCCGGCGGACTTCAGGCGTTTCACCAGGTCCTGATTTACCTTTTCGGAGAAGAATTCGGCGATGCTGGCGGCCACTTTGGGCCCCACGTCGCCGACTTCCATCAATTCTACGGCCGACGCGCCGGCAATCTTTTCCAATGAACTAAAATGCGAGGCTAGCAATTGTCCCGTGCGCTCGCCGACGAATCTTATCCCCAGCGCGTAGATCAACCGCGCCAATGAGTTCTGTTTGCTGGCGGCAATTTCGTCCACCAGGTTCTGCGCGGATTTTTCCGCCATGCGGTCGAGCGAGGCGATGGTCTCTGCGTCCAGCGAGTAAAGATCGGAAAAATCCTTTACCAGAACCTTGGCGATCAACTGGTCGACGATCTTGTCGCCGAGCCCATCGATATTCATGGCGTGGCGCCCGGCAAAATGCAGCAAGCTTTCGCGGCGCTTCGCGGGGCACGATGCATTCACACAGCGATAGGCCACTTCGTCTTCCGCTTTATGGATGGGTGTGCCGCAGATCGGGCATTTCTTGGGCATTTCAAACGGCTTTTCGCGCGCGCCGTGCTTGACCACCTTCAGGATGTGAGGAATCACTTCGCCGGCGCGCTCCACCAGCACCGTATCGCCCTGATGCAAATCGAGGCGGCGAATTTCGTCCAGATTGTGCAGGGTGGAACGACTCACGGTGACGCCGCCGACCACCACCGGATCGAGCACCGCCACCGGAGTGAGCGTGCCGGTGCGTCCCACTTGTACGCGGATTTCCTGCAGCACGGTGGTTTCCTGATGCGCGGGATATTTGTAGGCGATGGCCCAGCGGGGCGCCTTGGCGGTGAAACCGAGCTCGGCCTGCAGCGCGGTTTCGTCCACCTTGATGACGATGCCGTCGATCTCGTATGGCAGCCTTTCGCTGCGGGTTTCCCAGCGGGTGATGTAGCGCTCCACTTCTTCGATTCCGTCGCACACTTTGAAATCGGTGGATGCTTTGAATTGCAGCGCGGAAAGCGTCTCCAGCACTTCCGAATGGCGCTTCTTGGGAACGCGCCCGCTGACCAGCATGTAGTAGGCGTAGAAATCCAGTCCACGCGACGCGGTGATCGCCGGATCGAGCACGCGCACCGCGCCCGCCGCTGCGTTGCGGGGATTCATGTAGCGCTTGCCGCCTTGCTGATCCTGTTGTTCGTTCAGTTGCTCGAAAGATTTCCGGCTCATGATTACTTCTCCGCGCACTTCGAAATCTCCGGGGATGCCCGCCTTCTTCAGGCGCGCCGGATCGATGCGGAGCGGAATCGAGCGGATCGTCTTGACGTTGGGGGTAACGTCCTCGCCGGTTCGTCCATCGCCGCGGGTCACGCCGCGAACCAGGATTCCCTTTTCGTAGCTGAGCGCTAGGCTCAGGCCGTCGAATTTATGTTCGGTAACGTAATCGACCTCGGCGCGGCCGGTCAGCTCGTGCACCCGGCGATCGAAATCGCCCAGCGCCTCGAACGAAAACGCGTTATCGAGGCTCATCATTGGCACGCTGTGCTGGAAAGTAGTAAAGCCCTCGCGGGCCGCGCCGCCCACTCGTTGCGTGGGTGAATCGGGGGTCCGCAGCGCAGGAAATTGCGCTTCAATCGCCTTCAGCTTCTCCATCAGCCGGTCGTAGGCGGCGTCCGTAATGGTGGGATTGTCCATCACGTAATAGCGGTGCTCGTGATGGCGAAGCTCACCGCGAAGCTTTTCCAACTCGCTGGCAGATGGTTTCTTTATTTTCACCGTGGGTTCTTTGGTATTTAACGCAGGCTTTTTATTTTTCGGCATTATGGCTCGGCGCAACAATCGGCGCGGACGGTATTATACAATGCGCGTTCAGGCTCGCGCACCACGCGCTGGCTGGAGACACAGGTCAAAAGGAAAAATGAGCAACGGAATTCGCAGCGCGCTCCTGATTTACAACCCGGCCAGCGGGCGGCGGCGCCAGCGCCGGTTCGGGGAAATCGAGCAAGCCGCGCGCATCCTGAAGCAAGCCGGGATTGCCGCGGAGCTTGCGCCTACTACGGGGCGCGCCACGGCCACGCTGATGGCCCACGAAGCTATCGAGCAGAAGCGCGATCTGGTGATCGCCTGCGGCGGCGACGGCACCATCAATGAAATCGTCAACGGACTGGTGGGTAGCCGCGTGCCGCTGGCCCTCTTGCCGGCCGGCACCGCCAATATTCTTGCTAAGGAACTGGGAATTCCGTGGGATATTCCGGCGGCAGCGCATTTGATCGCCCACGGTATCGAACGGCGCGTGGCGCTGGGCGTGGCTACATCTGTGCCCCCGGCCGGCCAGGCGCACAGGGACGAAGCGCGGCGCTACTTTTTGTGCGTCGCCGGCGCGGGCCCGGACGGCGCGATCGTACAAATGATCGGCGAAGCCTCCAAAACTCGCGGGGGAATTTTGGCGTACTGGTGGGAAGGATTCCGTCAGCTAACGCAGTATCGCTTTCCGGAAATACGCGTGGCCGGCGGCGGACGCGATCTTCGCGCGACGATCGTGGTGATCGGCCGCACCGTGAACTACGGCGGCCCTTTTAAAATCACCACCGGCGCGAGTTTGTGGGCGGACTCGTTTGAAGTGCTGGTGAACACCTCGCGCAGCCGCTGGCGTTACCTGGCATGCTTGCCCGCACTATGGACCGGACAGTTACGGCGCATGAACGGCATTCACGCGTGGAAGACGACGGAACTTACCTGCTGGCCGGCAACGGGCGCGAGCGTCTACGCGCAAATGGATGGTGAAGCGGCGGGCGTGCTGCCGCTGCACTTTCGCATCGTTCCGGACGCGCTGACGCTGATCGTTCCGAAGACGATGAGGATCTAGAATTTCCGCTACCGGCGGAAAGCACAAACCATGGATCCAGCAACGCACACGCTTTTCTCTTTTGCACTCTCACGCGCCGGCGCACACCGCTTAACGCGCGGTGCCACCGCGCTGCTGATCGTCTCGGGCGTGGCGGCGGACCTCGATCTACTCAGCTACTTCGCGGGCCCCAACGGGTTCTACCGGGTGCACGGCACTCTGCTGCATTCCGTAGTGGGGTCGGCGGCGCTGGCGCTGGCAATCGCTGGGCTGGCCATGCTTCTCGATCGGCGCTGGGCCCAGCAGCGTGGGTCCAGCGCGGCGCCTGCTCCCCTGAGATTTTCCGGGGTGTTAGCGGTGTGCGCCATCGGCTGCGCGGGGCATTTGCTGCTCGATTTTTTTGCCGATGATCCCATTCGGCTAGACTGGCCGTTCCGCAGCCGTTGGTCCTGCCTGAATTTCGTCCCGGCATTTGACCTGTGGATCTTTCTTCTGTTGCTGGCGGGAGCGTTACTGCCCACATTGTTTCGTTTGATCGGTGAGGAAATCGGCGAACGGAAGACGGTAACGCGGATTTCGAAAGGTGCGGTAGCCGCGCTGCTGCTGGTGGCCGCTGTCATCGGATGGCGCGGGTGGATGCACCACCGCGCGGAGCAACTGCTTTTCTCGCGGGAGTATCGCGGAACGGCTCCGGTGGGGGCCGCAGCGTTCCCCGAGATCACTAGCCCGCTGGAGTGGCGCGGGGTGGTGGCGACCGATGATACGCTGGATACGCTAATCGTTTCGTTCGCGCCGGGAAGCGTAATCGATCCAGACCGCTCCGTCCGCGAGTACAAGCCCGATCCTTCGGCGGCGCTGGAGGTGGCCGAACACACGTCAATGGCAAAATTGTTTTCAGCCTACGCGCAGTTCCCTGCCGCTAGTCTCCAACAGGCCGACGATGGCTACCGCCTGGTGCTTCGCGATCTGCGGTATTCCTCGGACGTCCACGGATTCCCACACCTGATCGCGGTGGTTGACCTGGATACTCAGCTTCGTGTGACGCGCCAAGAATTGCGCTTCGCAAGGCGTCCTTAAAAGCGGACTAGTTCTTTTTCCGCGGCGAGCCGCCCAGAGTGCGGCTCCAAAGCACCACTCCCACGCACAACCCTACGAATCCGATCGCGAACGCCAGCTTGTGTTCCACTAGTGCGCGCCCTACGGCATCACCGTAACGAATCGCCAGGATGCCTTCGGCGAAGTAGCGCAGGCCACGGCCCAGCAAAAGTGCCACGATGAATGTCCGCAGCGGAACCTGAAAAACTCCTTCGGCGGCTACGAACGCTTTGAATGGCATGGGCGGGGGCAGAATCGCGGGAATGAAAACGCTGAGGAAGGCCTGGTCGTCCACCCACTTGCGGATGCGCTCGGCACGATGCCCCGCGTGCCCATGAAAATAGGCTTCGCCGCTCTTCTTCGCGATCAGGTAAAGCCAGATGCATCCGAATAGCGATCCCAGTGTAGCCATTGCGGCGTAGTACGGCATGCGCGCTGGATTATGGTTCGATTGCTGGATCACCAGCAGATCGGTGACTATCGGAAATGACAGGACGGACGAATCGAGGAACGCGAGCAAGAACAGTCCGCCGCCACCCATTCCCAGGACGTAGTGCTGCAGCCATCCCGGCAGTTTGATTGCTTTCGCCTGCACGCATCCCCCGGTGGTGGAGTGAAGCCAAAGATTGTAGCAGAGGGCAGGGTCCGCTGCGGTGGGGGCGGCAACGGCATGTGGTCTCGCGAGCGTGCACGCGTTTTTGAGCTGACAAAATCTGAGGCCTTTGAGTCCACGCAGCCCCGCCGGGCGGGGCTATGCCACGACGGCCGCACTAACGTCGACCGGAATGATTTTCAGTTCTTCTTTGCCGGTTTCATCTTGATTGCTTACAAATTCAAAACACGTACGATAGCTAGAGCTATCCGGTATGATAAATGGCGCAATGGCTAAGCAGAGCGCAGGATTGGTGCTGTACCGAATCGCGGATGGGAAGCTGGAAGTGTTGCTGGTCCACCCTGGCGGGCCGTACTGGATCAGGAAGGATGCCGGGGCGTGGTTCATTCCCAAGGGCGAGCCCCTGCTCGGCGAGGATCCTCTCGACGCGGCGAAGAGAGAGTTCGAGGAAGAGACGGGGATGAAGCCCGGAGGAAGTTTCCAGCCGTTGGGCAGCGTGAAAAATAAGGGCGGGAAAATCGTCCTGGCGTGGGCGTTTGAGGGCGATTGCGACCCCAGCCGAATACGCAGCAACACGTTTTCGATGGAATGGCCGCCAAAATCCGGCAAACAGCAGGAATTTCCAGAAGTAGACCGCGCCTCCTTCTTTGCAATGGCCGATGCCCAGCACAAAATTCATGTCGTTGAATGGGACCTGTTGATAAGGTTGCAGGAACTGCTCGGTGGCCACAAACCGTGACCCCATCTCGGCCCCCGGCAGGCCTTCCCGCCTGCAAGGAGACTCGGTCAGATGAGAACGACATTTGACCTGAATGATCCGCCGTTCTCTCGCCGAGACCGTCGCTTGGTGCACGAGTCAGCACATCACTGCGACTCCTGAGGAAACTGAGGAAGTCTCGCGGCGCTCGATCCGTATGACGCTCCCCCGTGGGACACGTGGGTAGCTTATTCAGATCGAGGCGTGCTCACTTGGGTGCCTGCTCACCTTGTTGGGCTCGCGCAAAGAGGGATTGATGTCAATCCAGTGGAATGCATTGAGTGGTTCAGCTGAAATCCACGTTGGACGCAGCTCAAACTCCGGATTGCCGGCTGGTCGGAACCCGAGTCACTACCAACCCTTCAGCCCGTTTGACCCCAACGAATGTAAGTGCTATAAAGCTATGGTTTTGGACAGGGGTCCGCGTGGCATTGTTTGGGCAAGACGCCTGTTCCGCCGTCGCGTTCGGGCCAGCTGCGTTGCTGATTCATTGACGCTGGCACGGCGGAGTTAGGTGAGAAAATTCGACGCGGCAATTACGAAGCTGATAAAGTGGGTCACCGAGAGTTTCCTTCCGTGGCAATCGCAGGCATTTTGGGTGAGTGTGCGACTGCGCGGGTAGGCGAGTAAGCGGACGCCGGTCCGCCAAGATTCGATCCCTTCACGAGGAAATCCTGATGCGAAAGTGGATGGCAAATGTGTGGTCTCTTGTGCGCTGCACCGGAAAAATTGGCTCGGCGGCTGCGGTGTGGGCGGCATTCGCGAGCGTGGCGGCGGCCCAGGGCGCGGCGGAGTCCGGCGAAGCCAACCTCAAGCTTCCGGACCTCTCCAGTGTGCAGTTCCTGGGAATTGACGGCCACCGTTTGCTGCTCGTAGGAATCGTTTTCTGCATCTTCGGATTGATTTTTGGCCTGGTGAGTTACACCAAGCTGAAAAATCTGCCGGTGCATGAATCGATGCGGGAAATCTCCGAACTCATTTATGAAACCTGCAAAACCTACCTCTTCACCCAGGGCAAATTCATTTTGCTGCTGGAAGCGTTCATCGCCGTAGTGATCGTCCTCTATTTCGGGGTGCTGCTGAAGTATGAAACGATCCGGGTGGCAGTGATCCTGCTGTTCAGCTTGATCGGAATTGCCGGCAGCTACGGCGTGGCCTGGTTTGGAATCCGTGTAAACACCTTCGCCAACTCGCGCACTTCCTTTGCCGCGTTGCGCGGCAAGCCATATCCGATTTACGCCATTCCGCTGTCGGCCGGCATGAGCATCGGCATGATGCTGATCAGCGTGGAATTGCTGATAATGCTGTTCATCCTTCTCTTCATACCTGCCGATTACGCCGGGCCGTGCTTCATCGGCTTCGCCATCGGCGAATCGCTGGGAGCGGCGGCGCTGCGAATCGCCGGCGGAATCTTCACCAAGATCGCCGACATCGGCTCGGACCTGATGAAGATCGTCTTCAAGATCAAGGAAGACGACGCGCGCAACCCGGGAGTGATCGCGGACTGCACCGGAGACAACGCCGGCGACTCGGTAGGCCCCAGTGCCGACGGATTCGAGACTTACGGCGTTACCGGCGTGGCGCTGATTACTTTCATCCTATTGGGCGTGGCCAACCCCATAGTGCAGGTGCAACTGCTGGTGTGGATTTTCGTGATGCGCATCGTGATGCTGATCGCTAGCGCCCTAGCGTACTTTCTAAACAGCATGATCGCCAAGGCGCGCTATGGCAACGTGAACGAGATGAACTTCGAAGCTCCGCTCACTTCGCTGGTGTGGATCACTTCTCTCTCTTCCATCGCGCTGACGTTCGTGGTTTCCTCGGTGATCATCCCCAACCTGGGTGGCGACACCTCGCAATGGTGGAAGTTGGCCTCGATCATTTCCTGCGGCACGCTGGCGGGAGCGGTGATTCCCGAACTGGTGAAAGTGTTTACCTCCACCGAATCGCGGCATGTGAACGAGGTGGTCATTTCGGCGCAGGAAGGCGGCGCATCGCTGGGGATTCTGTCCGGGTTCGTCGCGGGTAATTTTTCCGCGTACTACCTGGGTCTGACCATGGTGTTGCTGATGTCCGCGGGATACCTGATCTCGACGCTGGGGCTAGGCGGACTGATGATCGCGGCGCCAGTGTTCGCGTTCGGACTGGTGGCCTTCGGATTTCTGGGCATGGGCCCGGTGACGATCGCTGTGGATTCTTATGGACCGGTAACGGACAACGCGCAGTCAGTGTTCGAGCTGTCGCTGATCGAACAAATTCCCAACATTCATCAGGAACTGAAGCGCGACTTCAACATCGACGCCAACTTTGCCCGGGCCAAGGATCTGTTGGAAGAAAATGACGGCGCGGGAAATACCTTTAAGGCTACCGCCAAGCCGGTGCTGATCGGTACTGCCGTGGTCGGCGCTACCACCATGATTTTCTCGATCATCATGGCGCTCACCCGCGGGCTCACCGAAAACGTGGCCAAGCTCTCGCTGCTCCACGCGCCATTCATGCTCGGGCTGATTACTGGCGGCGCGATGATTTACTGGTTTACCGGAGCGTCCACCCAGGCGGTAACCACCGGCGCGTACCGCGCGGTGGAATTCATCAAAGCAAATATCAAGTTGGAAGGCGTGACCAAAGCGTCGGTGGCGGACAGCAAGAAAGTAGTGGAAATCTGCACGCAGTACGCCCAAAAGGGCATGCTGAATATTTTCGTGGCGGTGTTCTTTGCTACCCTGGCGTTCGCGTTTCTCGAGCCCTACTTCTTCATCGGCTACCTGATCTCGATCGCTATCTTCGGACTGTTCCAGGCCATTTTCATGGCCAACGCGGGCGGGGCGTGGGACAACGCCAAGAAGATTGTCGAAGTGACGCTGAAGCAAAAAGGAACTCCGCTGCATGACGCGATGGTCATCGGAGACACGGTCGGCGATCCGTTTAAGGACACTTCGTCGGTGGCGCTGAATCCGGTGATCAAGTTCACTACGCTGTTTGGATTGCTGGCGGTTGAGCTGGCGGTGAAACTCACCGCAGATACCGGCGGAATGCTGACGCACATTCTGGCGGCGGCGTTTTTCCTGGTGTCAGTGACGTTCGTGTATCGCTCGTTCTACGGAATGAGAATCGGCAAGGGCCACGCGGCCATAGCCAATGAAACGGCGCGCGCAGCGGCCGACTAGAACGGCCCTGGCCAGCAGGGGTCCGGCGCGGTGCCGCGCCGAACCTTCAGACCCGAATTAGATTCAGGTATTGCCTCGAATCGTTGGCGTACCCGGGAAAGACCTTTTCCACGGATCGATTGCCAACGTGCCGGGTAAGAATTTCGCTGAGCACCGCGCGGTAGTCGGTGGTGACCGCGAGGTCGCGGCCTTCGTAAAGATGTTCCGGGCTTAACCCCGGCCAGCGCGAGTAGACTTTCCCGCCCTTCACCGGGCCGCCCATCACAAACATGCAGTTGGCATGCCCGTGATCGGTGCCGTGGTTTCCATTTTCGCGAACGGTGCGGCCAAACTCGGACATACTGACGAACACTATGTCGTTCATCGCATCGCCCATGTCCTGATGAAACGCCGCGATGCCCTGCCCCAAATCGCGCAGCAGATTCGCGAGCTGGCCCTGCGCGCCGCCTTCGTTTACGTGATGATCCCAGCCGCCGGAATCGAGGAAGGCCACTTCCAGGCCCACATCCGCTTTGAAGAGTTCGGCGATTTCCTGCAGGCTCTGGCCGAACCGATTTTTCGGGTAAGCTGCGCCGTTGGCGGGCTGGTAGGCGTCGGGATTAATCTTTTTGAGTTGATCGATGGCTTCGAAAGTTTCCTGTCCGGCACCGTGCAGAGCGTGGTCGACGGTTTGCGCGTACATGGCTTCAAAGCCGCCTTCGACCGTTTGTTGCGGTCCAAGCATGCGGAACTGCTTGAGGTCGGACATGGCCACAGCGGGCGCCGACCCCTGTAGGGTGCGCGGCAGGTAAGGCCCGAAAGCTACCGCGCGGAACGGCGACGCTTTTTCTTCCGGTGCGGCTTGCAGAGCGCGATTGAGCCAGCCGTCATCGGTGCTCTTGAGTCCCGGCGTGCCGGATTCCATGAAGTCCTGCGCGTCAAAGTGCGAACGAGTGGGATCGGGAGAGCCGGCGGCTTGCACGATGGCTAGTTGGCCGGAATGGAATAGCGGCGCTAGCGGCTGCAGGCTGGGATGGAGCCCGAAGAAACCGTCGAGGTCGATCGCAGAGTCGGCTGTGCCGCGGCGCGGTTCGGGAATGGCGATGGTCGGACGCATGGCGTAGTAATTGCGTTCGGCAAACGGCACCACCACGTTCAGGCCATCCATCGCGCCACGCTGAAACAGGACCACTATTTTCTTGTGGCCTTGGCCGGCGACGGCGCTGGATGCGGCTACGGCGCGCTGCAGGAATAGCGGCAGCGAGCTCATGCCCAGCATCGCGATGCCGCCATTTTTCAGAAATATTCGCCGAGTGATGGTCATGTTTTCTGCTCCTGCTACCCCACTTGCTCCCGCATCCTGCGTGGACTGCGATGGCGGGTCATCTCCGCTGAAATTCGGGCGCGCCGAGAACCAGACCGGCAATCATGCCTTCGTTAACGTGCTTCACCGGATCGTCCAACCGTGCCTGCACGATTTGCGGGTCATTCAACCGTTGTTCGAGCACTTGGTGAGTAGCCGGCGCCACCTGGGAATCCAGAAAAACGTCCAGCGAGCGCGAGAGCGCCATCTCCGCGTCGCCCGAGGCATCCTTGCCGAGCAGCGATTCCATATCCACGCTGGTGCCCAACATCTTTCCGCCGGCTAAAGTCATGGCGAAGTTCAGGCGATTGAGCAGCGCGCCGGTATTCACCCAGGTTTCCGCCTTGTCGGAATAGCCGGTTGGCGGCTGGCACTGAAACAACGGCTCGCCCATGCGTCCGACCCACTGCACCAGTTGAACCGGAACGGCTACTTCGGAATTCAGAGCGCGGGCCGTGGACGCGGCGAGCTCGAACGGCGTTTTCACCTTCGCCCGGTAGGTCTCGCGCGACCAGAATTCCGGCGAATAAATCATGGTCTTGAGCACTTCGTGAATTTCGCCGTGGCTATTCAAAAACGTCTGCGCCATGCGATCGACCAGCGGCGCCGGCGGATTGTCGGAAACGAAATGGCGGGCCATCTCGGTGGAAATGAAATGCGCAGTGGCCGGCTGATCGGCCAGCATTTTCAGAGCTTCTTCGCCGTCCTTCATTCCGCCGTAGTTGAAGGTGCGGCCGAGAACCACTTTCTTCCCGTTGGTGTGAATGCGATTGTCGAAAAAGAATTGCGGGTCGCGGCGCGGTTCGTGGACCGTCCAGCCGGTGAGGCATTTGGCCATTTCGATGACGTCCTGCTGGGTGTAGCCGCCATCGACGCCCAGTGTGTGCAGCTCCATCACCTCGCGGCCGTAATTTTCGTTGATGCCGCGTTCCTGCTTCTTCTGGTTGGCCGCAGCGCTGGTGCCCGGCATGGTATTCCCCGGAAACGTGCCCGGAGGATAGCCACCCATGAAAATGCCCTGGTAACGGCGGCGGCGCATGGCCATTTCCTGCTGATATTGCTTGGAGGCCAGCGGGTCCGCGCTCAGCCAATTATCCAGGAAGAAAAGCATAGCCGGGCTCTTGGCGGTGGCCAGCAGCAGATCTTGAAACTTGGCTATGGTGTGAGGGCGAATGGAATCGCGGACGTAGGCGGTGAGCATCCAGCGGTCAGCGCCCTTGTTTTCGAAAACGTTGAAGTGGTTAAACCAGAAATCTTCCATCACCGCTTCGAGCTGGCGATCCGAGTACACCGCGCGATCGAGCTTGGCCATGGAAAGCTCGGTGACGATGCGGCGCGGCCCCTGGATTTTGGCCAGTTCGATTTGCGCTCGGTCGGAGTTCGTGCTTTGCGCCAAATGGGCGACAGCGGCGCGGGGCTTTTCGTCCATCTGATCTTGGTATTCGTCTTTGGTCAGGCCTTGCTTCTTCGCGGCTTGCGCTTCGGGCGGATATTTTTCGAGGAGCTTCTGCGAGGACATGGCGAGCGTCGGATACGCGGACAAACGCTGATCGAGAGCGGCGTCGTCGATGGAATCCGGATGAAGCTGGCGTTCGATCCACTTCTCCAGGCCCATACGGCGGACTCTTTCCAGATCGCCGGGACGCGGGCCGTACCCGAGGCGGTTCAATGCGTGGAGGACGGCTTCGTCCTCGGTAAGCTCGGTGATCGGGAGCTTGCCCTTGAAGGCCTTGCTCAATTTTTCCTGGGACGGTTTTCCGGAATCGTTATTCGCGAATGCCGGAGCACTCGCGGAAGACGCAGCAATTAAAATCGCCATGCAGGCGCCAACCAGCATAGTGCCGAAAAATCCCGTGGCGGCGGGATTCAAGCGACTTTTCTCTTGCCGCGGTTTTGGCTTGAAAAGTATTGTCTTAAGCATTGGATTGCGGTCGATTCGCTGCCATCTCTACCAACCCGGAAACTGACCCGAAGTTGCGTTCAGTTAGATGGCTGTGGACGCAGATGCAGCAACAGGTTCTTCCGTTTTTTTTCCTCCGGTCGTGCCATGCTGGTGAACTCCACTCCCACCCCTTTTCCCGAAACGCTACGCACCGTGCGGGCAACTACGAAGGTAACCAAATTGTGGACGCGGAGCTGGGGCACCGGGCCAAAGGGTTCGAGCCGCGCGGTGCGGACGAACATCCCGCCCAGGCCGATGACCGTGACCGTGCCGTTGATCTTGGGCGCCGGGGGCGCACCTTCGCAGCGCAGTGGGTGCTGGGGATCGCGCAGGATGCGGGCGTGGCGGCGTGGATCGGGTTTGGGCGGCGTCATTGGTTCATGCCCCACTTGGCGATTTGGCTGGTCGCGGGTTTGAGCTGTGCGTCCGCGGCGCGCTGTGCTTCGCGAAATTCGCGAGAGGCCCGGAAAGCATCGAGCGTCCAGCAATCCTGTACTTCGTCGTGGCGCAAAACGTAGAAATTTCCGTCGTCGGCTTGCACGCGAAAATAGCGGGCTTCCAGGGTGTACCACTGACCGTCGATGTCGTTCACGTGGAATTCCCTTCCTCGTAGCGTGAATCGCAGCGGGCGCTCGTCCGCGCGATAACCCGCATGGCATTGGACCCGCAGTTCGCTCATGGCGCCTCCGCAGGGCGGAAGAGATTTCGTCCTGCCAAAGGATCACGTGCAATCCCAGTCTAACATTTCCAGACGAGTGCGGCGGCAGGCTGCAGAGAATGAGTTAACGAAAGGAGGGCGCGGCGTGGCGAGCGGCGTTGTAAGCGGCGCCCAGAAAAATGACCATCGCGGTCATGTACATCCACAGCAGCAGACCGATCGCCGCGGCCAACCCGCCGTAAACGATCCCGTACGGCACATGACGTACGTAGAAACCGAAGAGCATATCGACCACCCACCACAAAATCGTCGCGACGGTCGCGCCGGGCAGCACCTCTTTCCAGGTGTAAGTTCCGAAACGTCCCACGCGATAGAGAACCATCAGCACGCCCAGAGCCAGCACCAGCACGATCAGCAGAGACCCACCGGCGGCCACGTTGCGCGCCAGGCTCGGGAAGCCAATCTGATGAACCAGCCAGGCGCGGGCTTGCCGCCCGAACACCGTAAGCACTACCACGATCAGCCACGGAATGAGCGTCATACACAGCAGTGCGAAGGCGCGCAACTGCTGCGCGAAGTAGGTGGCGGGCTCCGATTCGGCGTCGATCACCCGGAAACCTTGCATCAGCCCAATCATTACCTGCGTGCCGGTGAGCAGCACGCCGATCAGCCCCACCGCCATCAGGCGCTCGGGATGCGGCCCGCGGTGAAGCACGTAATCCATTACCACGTCTTCGCTGCCCGGCGGCAATACGAACTGGGCGCGGCGCGGAAGTTCGAGGGCCAGGTCGCGGAACATGTCGGACGTCTTCAGGAAAACCAGGGTGATCAGCAGCAGAGGGAAAAAGCCCAGAAACATATTGAAGGCCACCGCTTGCCCGAGGGTGATGCACCCGGGGACAATGCGGCGCGCGGCGCCGCCGAAATTTCTAAGAAACGGACCCATAGTTAGCCTGCGGATTATAGCGCAAGGCAAGCGGTGCGGGTGGAAGTGGATGCATGCACGCCGCTTCCTCCATGAATCAACGCACTTCGCTCCTGGGGGAGGGACGCGTCCCCCCGGCGATCGGTTTCCCTCGAATTGAAGATACCTTTGCAGTTGAAGCTGCAATCGGTTCTGCGCTGTTGCTTCCGCACTTGTGATCCTTGCGCCGTCTGCAAAGGGTGGGTGTCTTGACCTGCCGGATTCAACCCGACCACTCATGCGCCCGGTGCTCGATGGCAGTTGATGCGAAAGGAAGCGGGGACTACACTGTTCGCTGATTCGACGGAGGATTTCAGATGCCACGAACGGTGCGCTGCGGATTGATTCAGGCTCGATGCGAATGGTCGCCGGACAAGGTTGCGCTGGACACGATCCGGAAGAACATGATCGCCAAGCACGAGAAACTGATTGCGGCGGCGGCCAAGCGGGGCGTGCAGATTCTCTGTTTGCAGGAGCTGTTTTACGGTCCTTATTTTTGCGCCGAGCAGCACGAGCGGTGGTACGAACTCACCGAAGCGGTGCCGGGCGGTCCGACGCTGACGCGCATGCAGAAGCTCGCGGCAAAATACAAAATGGTGATTATCGTACCGGTGTACGAGCGGGAAATGTCCGGTGTTTTTTACAATACCGCGGCGGTGTTTGACGCCGATGGAAAATACCTGGGGAAATACCGCAAGCATCACATCCCGCATTGCCACCCGGGATTCTGGGAGAAATTTTACTTCACGCCCGGGAATACCGGCTATCCGGTGTTTGCGACGCGCTACGCGCGAGTGGGAGTCTACATTTGTTACGACCGCCACTTCCCCGAGGGCGCGCGGGCGCTGGGACTGAACGGCGCGGAGATCGTCTTCAATCCTTCGGCCACGGTGGCGGGGCTTAGCGAATATCTGTGGGAACTCGAGCAGCCGGCCCATGCGGTGGCCAACGGGTATTTCGTCGGCGCGATCAACCGCGTTGGCAAGGAAGCGCCGTGGCAGATTGGCGAATTCTACGGGAAGAGTTACTTCTGCAACCCGCGCGGGCAGATCGTGGCGCAGGGCAGCCGCACCAAGGATGAAGTGGTGGTGGCGGACCTGAATCTCGAAGAGATCGAGAAGGTCCGGGCAACCTGGCAGTTCTATCGCGACCGCCGGCCAGATTCGTATGGCGATTTGACGCGGGTGCAAACCTCCGGAAAGATTGCAGGTGCAGCCGATTGATTCTCAGGAACGCTCGTTTTTCGAGGATGGCGGCGGCCGTGGCGCTGGTGCTGTGGCTGGGAACGGCGGCGTTCGCGCGCGATGCGGATACGCTGGTATGGAAGAGCGTGGATGGTGCGCAACTGAAGCTGGCCGATCGTCCGTTGAAAATCTGGAACGTCTACCAGCCGGAAAAGAAGAAAAATCTGGTGCTGGTGCTGCTGTACCGGCGCTACGTGATGCTGGATTTGAAGGCCAAGACGGTTTACGAAGTGGACCCCACTACGTTGACCCATTCCGGCGACGATTTGCATAGTGACGATCCAGAAGTCAGCGGCAAACTGATTCCCAGCTCGGAGTGGTATTCGCGCGATGTGGGCCCCGCGCAGATGATTCGAGTGCGCTTGGGCGACTACGGCGCAATGATAGAAGTAGCGCTGCCCCACATGCCGGATTTGCGCCGCGGCTTCTAGCCTTTGCAGTTCCCGCAACTATCCGCGCGCCATCTCTTCCCGATGTGCGTTTTACCGGCAGGAAATCGAGCGGAACCACGGCAACTGCAGGGCGCCCGATTTTATCGCGATGGTGATTGGAGAACCGGCGGCGCATTTGGTTGCCGGATCGGTCCGCACGTTTTCCCCCGCGCGTCCGGGCCGCCAGGACGTGACGCGGATCGTGTTCCGGTAAATGCCCTCTTCGGAGCTAATCACGGTCTGATGGTGGATTTCAGGAGGGGAAGAATCAAACAGCGAGTTTGACTTCACGCCGGCCGCCATCACCCAAGGCAGCAACGCAATAATCCAATAGTAGACGCGCGGCGAGTACGATGCGTCCGGACGAGAGGGATGTTCCGTTTCCAGCCACCAGAACAGCAAACCGGCAACCAGGAAGGCCAGCAGGACGGCGGCAATCCATTTCGGGTCCATCCACAGCGGCGTCCAGCGCATCGGCCCCAGAAAAAGAACGAGCGCGCCGGCGACGAAAATCGCAGAGAGCACCTTCATGTTATTCAATCCTTCTCGTTTTCGTTGCGGCCAGGTAGCCACCGAGTACCACGGGTAACCCCGTCTCGCGGTACGGTTCGGCGCAGCCATCTTAACAGAATCAGTAGCCACAACTGGGTAGACGTCTACGAAGCGGACCTGGTTGCGCCAGATCAGGAGCGGCGGTACACTGCAGATTCGAATTTGGAAACTCTCCATGGAACCGCCCCCAAAGCTGCTTTCCTCGTAGATGTATACTCTCGGCGACACTCAAGGGTGCGGATTTTGCGGTTGGTGTGGAGCGCCCCGTGCAAACGGCGGTGGAGGAGGTTGCCGATGGAATTTGGGATCACGTTAAAAGGCGATGTCTCGGTGGAGCGCGTTCTGGAATTGACGCGGCGTGGCGAGCAAGCAGGCTTCCAGTATGGCTGGATCTTCGATTCGCACGTGATTTGGAAAGAGCCGTATCCGCTGCTCACGCTGATGGCTGCGAACACCACCAAGATGCATCTCGGCACGTGCGTTACGAACCCGGCGGTCCGCGACGTCACCGTCACGTCCAGCCTGTTCGCAACGCTGAACCTGATTTCGCATGGCCGCATGGAACTGGGAATCGGGCGTGGCGACAGCTCTCGCCGTGTGCTCGGTAAAAAGCCGACCACTTTGGAGAATCTGGAAGAGACCGTAACGAAATTCCGGGAACTGACCGCGGGACGCGAGATCGAGTATGACGGCCGTCCGGCGCGCCTGCCCTGGGCCACCGGCGGAGTGCCGCGCGTGTGGATCGCCGGCTATGGACCGAAAGCGCTGCAGCTCGCGGGAAAAATCGGCGACGGCGTAATTCTGCAACTCGCTGATCCGGACGTGATCGAGTGGAGCCTGGGATTTGTCCGCGAAGGCGCCCAGGCGGCTGGCCGGGATCCGAGCAAGATTGAAGTGATGTCTGCGGCCGCCGTGTGGGTTTCGAACGATCTCCAGCAGGCGCGCAAACAGGTCCGATGGTTCCCTGCCCTGGTTTCGAATCACGTCATCGATCTGATCAATCGCTACAAACCGGAGGAATTGCCTCCGGCACTCACCTCATACGTCCGCGGGCGTGGCGGCTACGATTATCTGCATCACTGCGAAGTGGGCAGCAGCAACGCGGAATTTGTCTCCGATGAAGTGGTGGACCGCTTCTGCATTCTCGGCGCCGCGGAAGACCATCGCAAAAAGCTGCAGGCCATGGCCCGCGCCGGGGTGACTCAATTCAATATTTATCTGATGTCCGGAGAAGAGGAGAAAACCCTGGAAGCGTACCAGCGCGACATCCTGCCGCATTTCGCATAGCGCCGTGTAGCACAACCACTCTGGTTGTGCGGAATCCAAAACCTCAAGAACTTCTCTAGCCAAAGAAGCGTGCACCACTTCCAGGTAGCGGCCCTGGACGCGCGTGGGGCGGAAAGAATTTTGTGTTTTTTTGTCCGCACAACTAGAGTGGTTGTGTGACCTTGTGGCAAGTGAGCGCGGTGTCCTAAGATTGCGCCGAAGTGCGAGTTCCTTCTGGGGGTGGAAGCGATGCGTTTCGACACCGTGATCCGCAACGGCGTGGTGGTGACCGCAACAGACACGTATCCCGCTGACGTTGGCATTTCCGGGGAAAGGATCGCGGCGATCGTGCAGCAATTGCCGATCGAGAACGCCACCAAAGTGATCGACGCCGCAGGCCGCTACGTGATGCCCGGCGGAATCGACGTCCACACCCATCTGGACATGCCCTTTGGCGGCACCACCAGCGCCGACGATTTCGAAACTGGAACCATCGCTGCAGCCTTTGGCGGCACCACCACGCTGGTCGATTTCGCCATCCAGTACAAGGGCCAGACCCTACGCCACGCCTTCGACACCTGGATGGGCAAAGCGCAAGGGAAAGCGGCGATCGACTACGCGTTCCACTGCATCATCACCGATCTGAGCGGCGCGCAACTCGACGAAATGGGCGCGCTGGTGAACGAAGGTGTCCCGACGTTCAAGTTGTTCATGGCCTACCCGGGCGTATTCATGCTCGACGACGCGTCGATTTTCCGGGTGATGTCCGCAGCCGCGAAATATGGCGGAATGATTTGCATGCACGCCGAAAACGGCGGAGCGATCGACGTGATCGTGCAGCGCGCGCTGGCCGAGGGAAAAACGGCTCCCAAATATCATGCACTCACCAGGCCCGTCACCGCCGAGGCAGAAGCTACGTCGCGAGCAATCGCGCTGGCAGAGATGGCTGGCGCACCGGTCTACATCGTTCATCTATCGTGCAACGAAGCGCTGGAAAAGGTTCGCGAGGCGCGTGACCGCGGCTTGGCCGCGTACGCGGAAACGTGTCCGCAATATTTGTATCTTTCGCTCGAAAATATGGAAGAGCCGGGATTCGAAGCAGCGAAATACGTTTTCACCCCGCCGCTCCGCGAAAAGTGGCACCAGGAAAAATTGTGGAAAGGGCTGGCGCAGGACGATCTACAGGTGGTCTCCACCGACCATTGCCCATTTTGCATGAAAGAGCAGAAGGAGCTCGGCCGCAACGACTTCACCAAAATTCCCAATGGCGGCCCAGGAATCGAGCACCGCCTGAGCCTGATTTTCAGCGGAGGCGTATCTGGCGGCCGCTTCTCCGTAAATCGCTTCGTACAACTGGTGGCCACCGCCCCAGCAAAACTTTTCGGCCTGTACCCTCGCAAAGGAACCGTAGCGGTCGGCTCAGACGCCGACCTGGTGATCTTCGATCCCAACGAAGAAGCCGTGATCAGCGCCGCCACCCACCACATGCGCGTCGACTACTCCATGTTCGAAGGCCTAAAAGTGAAAGGCGTGACCAAAACTGTTTTCTCGCGCGGCCGCGAAATCGTCTCCAATGGTAAATGGACCGGAAAAGCCGGCACCGGCCAATTCGTCCGCCGCCATCAGTATTCCGGGCTCTAGCTGCCCGAACTCAACAGACTCTACCAAAAATATGGTCAACCACTTTTTAGGCCAAATTCAATCGGCGAAGTCATTGCCGAAAGAAGATTCAGCGTATTGGTCGCGAGGGATAGCCCGCCGCGCACTACTCACACGCGAGCACTCGGCCTAAGTATCTAAAAGCGGAGCGAGAGGCAGCTGAGGCCGCCGTCCATCTTGGCAAATTCGGACATATCTAGCGGGAGGGTTTTGAATCCCTGTTGCTGCACGCGGGACTGCAGACTGGGATAACCGGCGGGAAACAGGACGTAGTCGTTTACGCGAACGCAGTTCGCGGCGTAGGTCTCTTCAGGAGACGCGACGATTATCTTGTAGCCGCGGAATTGCTCCAACCCGGCCATCTCTTCCATCACAACCAGAGTCCTTTCCTCGAGGCAGGCTATTCCGGATTTCAAATGCAGGATGGAATCCATTTCGCGGATAACCACAGTGGATGAAGTGAATCCTTGCGCCGTAAGCAGCACCGCCAACTGGCGGGCACCTTCAGGATTGGTGCGGTGCGAGATGCCGATAAAGAAGTGTGTGCCGGCTTCGCAGATATCCCCGCCGTCAAGCGTGCCGGGCGCTTCGATCTGCCGCAAATCGTTATAAAACTGCGCCACGGCCGTGCGAATTGCGGGGACTTCTCCTTCGCGGCTCTTCGCACCGGGGCGGCTGAGAATCGCGGCATACGGAGTAAGCACCGCGGCGTCTTCGACGAAAGTCGAATCGGGATGCTCGAGATCGGGCGGCAGCGTCATCACATGCAATCCGCACTGTTCCAGCGTGCGACAGTACGCTGCGTGCTGCTGCAAAGCTATTTCGTAAGATGGCTTGCCCAGGTCAGATCGAGTCAGCCCACCCTCGAAATTCTCTCCCGGTATGCGGACGATGGCATTCTTGAACAAAACTATCCTCCACCGACAGCTATCAAACGCAACCTGGTAGCGCGCTTCCCTTCCTCCCGGCATCTACCGCGCGGCCGCGGCCTGGGCGCGAGCTCTTCGCTTCCAAAGATACGTCGGAACGCTGATCGCCAAAAGTGCAACTCCGTAGAAAGTGTTGCGCGGATCGCTGGCGGCAGCGCCCACCAGAAATAAACAAGAGCCGATCAGCACGATCGCGGTGGTCCAAGGATATCCCCAGGCGCGGAACGGCCGCCGTAACTCCGGCTCCTTCCGGCGCAACACGAAGACCGCGGAATAAGCCACGCAGTAAATCGCCACGAACAGCACCGCGTCGATCGCCACGAGTATTTCAAATGTGCCCCAAGCTACCAGAAGCAGTGCCGCGCCCGTGGATATCAGCAGTGCGGCTCGCGGAGTGCCTCCGGTGCTCACTTCCGCTGCCTTATGAGTGAACAGCCCGTCTCTTCCGATAGCGTAAAGGATTCGGGGAGTGCCCAGCAGCACGCAGTTCAGCAAGCTCAACACCGTAAGCAACGACAGAAGCGTGACGAACTTTCCGCTCCAGGAGGTAAAAACGATTCGCGCGGCATCGGCCGCGGGAAGCGTCGAAGCCGCGAGAGCCGGAATACCCAGCGCGCGCAAGAACGCGAGGTTCAATATCAGGTAGATCCCCATCACCAGCAGCACTCCGCCGATCAGGACACGTGGAAGATTTTTTGCAGGATTCTGGTCCTCCTCGGTGAAGTAGATCGCTTCATACCAGCCGTCATAGGTGACGATCACCGAACGCAGCGCAATGATAAATCCTGCCAAAATCGGAAATAGCCGGAGGGAAAACAGCCCTGGCGCCGGCACGACGGCGGAATTCGCCGACGCTACGGCTGCCGCTGCCGGCGTTTGTGCGGCGCTGCCATGAAAAAGAAAGCACGCCGCCGCCAGTATCAGCAGCGTGATCGCCGCCGACGCACTGGTAAGTTTCTGTGCCGCGCTGCTGATACGCAGCCCGATCCAATGCATGGCGGTAAAACCTGCCAACAAAATCAGCGCGATCGTTCGGGGGCTGCTCGAAATTTTGGGAACAAGCAAAACCAGAAACTCTGCCGACGCATACGAAGCATATGCCAGCGTGGCGCAATTGTTGAGCCAATCGCCCCATCCCACGGTGAACCCGGCCATCTCGCCAAACGCCCGCTTGCCGTAGACGTAAAACCCACCGGCCTGCGGCAACATTGCGGCAAGCTCGGCCACCGAGAGCGAGCCAAGGAGGGCGTAGGTGCCACCGGCAACCCACACCGCCACGATCGGCCAAAAGCTTCCCAGTTGCGCCGCAACCGTGCCCGGCAACCGCAGGATGCCCACGCCAATGGTCCCACCTACAACCGCGGCCAGACCAAAGTCAGCTCCCAGAATACGAAGGAGTTGCGTTCTAGGCGTTGGAATATTTTGGGAGGGAGTTTCAGCCATCGAGAGTGGAGGCGAACCCCTTAGCCCGGGGTCACTAGGCGGTGTGCGCAAGCTTGCACCGAGCCGCGCGAGCCATACGTTATATCAGATATCAGCTAGAGCACCGAGAAAGAAGATCTCCGCGCGGAAAACAGAATCGCTGGTTAAACCCCAGGCGCCCGCTAGCGGAGTTCGCCGAGATTGAACGTCGTCTCAACGATCTGACCGTCGGGCGTCTCCACATGGAGGATAGTCGGCGCGGCGTCAATTTTCGCGGGATCGTACTCGAGGTCTAGCCTCACACCTATCGGCGGGACCGGGCCGCCACTATCGTCTCCTTCAGCCGGATACAACAACTCGCCATGAGTGGAACTGGCCGGCACGTCCCTGTCGTGCTGAATGAGCTTGATCTTGTAGTCGCGCCAAAAGTCGGAGAAGTCGACCAGCAGCGGCCCCGGATTGTTGCCAACCGTCATGGGACTGACGGAGTTCACAAAAACTTGGACGTACGCGCGAAAAACCATCGGCTTACCGGAGAATTCCCGTATGGCGTCCTGGGCGCTCAAATTGGCGTTGCCGGATCGTTCGGCGATCTGCGAGTACGGGGTGTCGATCGCCAGCCGTTCCACGTAGGGCCCTTTTTTCGGCTTGGGCATAAGATGGAAATATCGCGAGTAGAACTCGGCAGCCGATTGGTCGCTTTGCTTGCCAATAAAATACGCGGTGCGAATCTCGGTGGATCCGAGCGGATATTGATACGAGAGTGCGGGCAGCGCCAACGCCAGCGCCAGTGCACACGCCAAGAAAGGAATCCGGAACGCGATTCGAGCGCTAGTTTTCATGGCCGGCTCCCACAAATCCTGGCAAGAACACCATGAGGATTTGACGTTTGCCGATGCGCATCCGTTACCGGCACGTGCCGCGGGACTAACCACTTTCGCTCTGCACCACAGGCTGAACCAGCGGGGTTAGATCTCCTGCTCTGGACGGCGGAAATAGCTGAGGGCCCGCTGCCCGGCCGCGTCCAGCTCTGCTAGCGCGCCTTCGACGGCAGGACGCCCGACAGCCGGCGCGGTGCGAGCGTGGCCGAGAGCCCTTTCCGCGAGCGATATTGCTCCGCGCAACAGCACCTTTATTTCGGATTCAAGCTAGCTGCGGCTCTCGTGGACTCGCTCGCACAGGTCATTTTGCACCCGGCACGATTCACTTCGAGCAGGTGCCCGAGAAAAGCATGCGCGTCGCGGCCAATTTGACAACGAAAACCAAGACCGCCCAGCACGATATCCGCCACAAAGACGAATGGCGAAGCTGGCGCCGCGATTCGTTCCATCGAATCGAAAAGAAATTGCGACTTCGCGCGCAAGCCTTGCTCCGCCTCCATCTCGTCCGGCAGATCGTTGAGGCCGGGTATGCCGCTATCGCTAAGTCTCTGCAAGAACTCCTTGGCCAACGCCACGAATCGCCGTGCTGTTTCTCGAAATTCGTTTTCAGCGCATTCTGCTTGGCGTTCCAGCCAGGCATGAGCTGTGCGCGCGCGACGTTCTGCGCCAGGTGCATGACGTCGCGCCGGTAACGCGGCCCACTCGCACCGTCGTGGCGATGCATTCCACTGCGCGGGAGCGTACCGGCCTGAGGGCGATCCGATCAAAGCCGAATCAGCGGCGGGTAATTTCTTCCACCCAGGGAATTCCAATCAGGCCGCCCTTCACATGAACCACGATGTCGTCGCCGGGGTGGAAGCGGTCGAGATCGAACCGAGTAACCGGCACGCGCTCAAAGCGCCGGTCCGGCCGCCACGACGGCACCACCAGGCGGCGGCTGGGCAGCGGGCCGGCCATCGAAAATCGGCTGATCACCCGGGCATCCCAATCCCGTGCCGGCGCGCGGTCAAACATTCCGTTGCCTACCAGGATAAACGTGAGTACCCAGGGAATCGGAATCAGTGCGTAATACAAACGCTTGATGGATTCCACTTCAGCATGGCGCAGGGCGCGGCGCTCCACCAGGATACCGATCGCGAGGGTGACGAAGAATAGCAATCCCACGAAAATCAAAATGCCGTCGAGATCGAGCGGGGGATAGCGGCCGCTGAGTGAAACGAATGCGATCGCGCCCAGCAGGAAAACAGCGGTGCGGTTCAGCAGCCGGCGGCGGACCGCCATTTCAGCGGCCACGGCGCCCAGACCGCAGACGTCACAGATGTCGGATTCGCGGTCTGCCCCGCAGTTGAGGCAGCGGGTCATTTTGTGGTGAGGCTTCGAACGAGGATTTCGAGTTGCTCGCGCTCCGCTTCCGGCAGATCCTTGAACTCCACTCCCATGCCCTTACCGGGTTCCACTCGGCGAACGATGCAATCGACTTCGATTGGCTCTTCGGTGGCCAAACGCGCGGTGAATTCGGCGCGCATCCAAAGTGGTTCGGAAATCTCGATGAACATACCGGAGAGCGCGAAGTCGCGGGTGACGCCGTTCAGGATGTTGGAACCCCAGCCAATGGCGACGTCGATGCGGCAGGGATAACGCGTGAAGCTTCTGCGATCCGAAGCTCTGAGCGAGTGCATAGACCCTCGAGGAATCGTATACCTGCGAACATACTGATCCTAGGCAGATTAAGGATTGCTGTCAATCCGGCGCAGAGGGCTTTTCTCGGAGGTGATACTACTAATCAGGAGGGGCTAACCCCTCTGGAACATGTCGAACCGGACATCCCGGACCCTATTTATCAGTGATTTGACGGACCGTAGTGGGGGGCGCATCCAGGCAAACCATGTTTTCGTCGCGGCTGCCGGTCAGCAACTGGCAATCGGAGGTCTGCGCGGCGCGAATCGCTTCGGCCTGGGTGGCGGCGTCGGAGGTGGAGCACTGGCTGTGCCCACGAAAGGTGACGCAAACTTCGTAGTGATACTTGGTTTGCTGGATCGTGGAATGGACCAGCACGGCCAGCAAGACAATGGCGCCCAGCGGAATGATCCACTTCATCGGATTGAGCTTCTTGGCCATGATCTTGCCGCTTGAGCGCCGCCGCGTTCGAAACGCAGAATATTCCTACGGAAAAACGATTATAGCGCGAGTCCGCGAGAACATCGCCGAATCTGCAAATCTAGTGGTGACTCATTTTGGCTGCTTTGCGGAATATCTGTGCCAGAGACCTTAAGCTGCGGTCAATAAGATTGGTGCTCCGTCAGTGATTACCAGGGTGTGCTCATAGTGAGCGGAAAGACTACCGTCCGCAGTCTTCACCGTCCATCCGTCCCCCGCATCCATTGGGCGGCCAGAGCCCATCGCGATAATGGGTTCGACGGCTAGTACTAAACCGGAAGTCAGACGGCCGCGAGCCGAGCCATCATCGAAATTCGGCACATGGGGTGGTTCGTGGATGGTGCGCCCGATGCCGTGACCGCCCAGTTCGCGGATCACCCGAAATCCACTACCGTGAACTTCTTTCTCTATGGCGCGTCCGATTTCATTGACACGGCGATTTGACCGGGCAAACTGCATTGCTTTTTGAAACGCCCGCTCCGCACAGACGATAAGGCGCTTTGCGTCTTCCGAAGCAGGTTCCACCGGGACTGTTATGGCGGCGTCGGCCATATAGCCGTTCTTTTCAAACGTCACGTCGAGTTTTACCAGATCCCCCGCTCGCACTTTCCGAGAGTCCGCCGGAATTCCATGCACCGCTTCATCGTTCAGGCTAATCAGCACATCCCCTGGAAAGCCATAGACCAGAGCTGGAGCAGAACGCGCACCGTTCTGTCGCATGACTTTACCGCCAACGTCAGCGATTTCTCGCGTACTGATGCCCGCGCGCACACAGTTCGCCATTTCAACTAGCGCGAGGTGGACAACCCGTCCAACCTCTTTGAGGGCTATAAAATCGGCATGTCTTTGGATCGACATTCACAACTCCGCCTACGACTTGCACTCGAACCTAGCACAAGCCGAAATGAGTCACTACCGCAAATATGGGTAGGCTCATGCCACAAGCCGAAGAACACCATGCGCGCTTGACCTGTCCATTCTGCGATAAAGAGCTTCCCCGAAGGTATGTCAGAATGCGGGGTTCGTTCGCCTGTCTGCACGGCAACAAATTGGTTCGAGTCCATCGAAATTGCGCTCTACGACTCCTACCCGTGGTCCTGCTTACCGGCTGATATGCTACCTGTTATTACTCCGAGCACTAAATTGATGACACTTTTCATCTGGCCGCATATTGGACGTGGCGTTCGCGAAAATAGTTCTTCACCAACTTGGGCCTAGCCTGCGTGATCCGAAGGTAAGAGC
>Ga0182024_10005935_pt1 | contig 27065 bp, 22 predicted proteins | sample P32metaG_FD_120480 | JGI IMG/M metagenome (GOLD analysis project Ga0182024, IMG submission 120480) | Permafrost microbial communities from Stordalen Mire, Sweden - P3-2 metaG (Illumina Assembly) | ecosystem: Environmental > Terrestrial > Soil > Wetlands > Permafrost | place: Sweden: Stordalen...
CCGGACGCACACCTACGCGACCGGCTCGTCGAAGAAGCAGCCCGGCTGACGGTCGCGCTGGGCCGCCTTCGACACCGCGAGCGCGAGCATGTCATCTTCACCGGACGCCCCATGAGTGCCGCCGATGTTGCGATGCACTCGCGCAGCGAGTGCACGCTGCACCGTTGGGACCTCGTCGGCCGGGACGACGTCGGTTGGCGGATGCTCGCCCAGCCGTGTCTGACGGAACATGCCGTCGGTGTGCTCACCTCGATGTCCGAGCTTGGTGAGACCCCCGCGAACCGTCTCACCCGGCACGTCGCTGAGCGTGACGTCCGAGTGATCATCCGCAGTGCACCGCACGACGACGTCGTCGCGACCGTGACCGACTCCGCGTTCACGTTCGCGTTGGAGCCGATCGATGACATCGCTCCCGATGTCGAGCTCGACGCGGCGGCGCGTCTGCTGATGCTCTGGGGACGTCGCGAACCCAGTGCGCCCGTGGACGTGCACGCCGCGGGCCCGGCGGCCGAAGCGGTCGAGGCCATGTTCGGCTGGTGAGTGGACGGGTGCCCGCTCGCCGCGCCACCCTTGCCGACGTCCCCGCGCGAGGTGACGGCGGGGCTGTGCAGGATCGAGGGCACGACGATGGGACCCGAGTTGGTAGTCGACGCGGACGGACACGTCTGCGAGCCGCCGGATCTGTGGACGCGGAACCTGCCGCGTCAGCTACGCGATCACGGTATCCGGCTGCAATGGAACGAGGCGACCGGATACGACGAGTGCTTCGTCGAGGATCGGATCGCGACAGATCGCGGGCTCGTCGGGCTCGGCAACGCAGGACAGGATTTCGTCGAGTTCGGTCGTGGTCGTCACTACGAGGGTCTGAACCCGGCCGGGTTCGACCCGGCCGAGCGGGTCAAGGTGCTCGACGCCGAAGGCATCGACGTGTCGGTGATGTATCCGGGGCTCGGATTGAAACTGGGCGGGATCCTCGACCGTGACCTCGCGGTTGCGTCATGCCAGGTGTACAACGACTGGATCGCGCAGTGGTGCGCGCAGGCGCCCGATCGGTTGGTCGGTGTCGGCGCACTGCCGATGCAGGATCCCCGCCGCGCTGCCGACGAGGTCCACCGAATCGCCGCGCTGGGGCTGCGAGGTGGCTTCGCCCGGCCGAACGCGTACAACGATCGCCACTTCCACCATCCGGTCTACACCCCGGTCTGGGAAGCGCTCTGCGAGGCCGACCTTCCGATCGCGTTCCACCCGGCCGGGTTGGCCGACATGCCCGGCGCGGGCCGTGCACTCACGCATCTCATGGCGGCCGGCACCCACCATGCGCTGATCTTGCTGTTCGACGAACAGATGACACTGTCGAACCTGGTGTACGGCGGGGTGCTCGAGCGGTTTCCCGAACTCAAAGTCGCGATCCTCGAGTGTGGCGGCGGTTGGATCGCACATTGGATGGATCGCCTCGACGAGTTTCTCGAGAGCTACGGATGGGCCACCGGCGGCCTGTCGCTCACGCCGCGCGAGTACTTCCAACGACAGTGTTGGATCAGCTTCGATCCAGGCGAGATCACGTCGAAGGTCCTCGCGCCGATCGTCGGCGCGGATCGTTTCGTGTGGGCGAGCGACTTTCCGCACAGCGACGCGAAGTATCCGGGCGTCGTCGACGAACTGCGCGAGTCATCGGACGGGATGGAACCGCAGGCACGCGCGGCGCTGTTCGGCACGAACGCCGTGAAGATGTACGGCATGCATTCCGCCGGCCGTGGCTGACCTCGAACTCCTCGTCCGTGGCGGCACCGTCGTCGACGGAAGCGGCGCGCCCGCACGGACCGCTGACGTCGCCGTGCGAGACGGCAAGATCGTGGGAATCGGTCGAATCGACGCGCACGCCAGCGAAATCATCGACGCGGACGGCCTGCTCGTCACGCCCGGATTCGTCGATGTGCACACGCACTACGACGCCCAACTGCATTGGGACCCGACGGCGTCGCCGGCCAGCTGGCACGGAGTGACGACCCTGTTCACCGGCAACTGTGGATTCACCATCGCCCCGGCGCGGGCCGACGACGTCGAGTGGCTGCTGCTGATGCTCAGTCGAGTCGAGGGCATGAGCGCCGAAGCTCTACAAACGGGGGTTGACTGGCGCGGCGGTAGCTTCGGCGAGTTCCTCGGCAACCTCCGCGGTCGGCTCGGCGTCAACGTCGCCGCCAACGTCGGTCACTGCGCGGTGCGTCGGATGGTCATGGGCGACGCCGCGTCGGAACGACCGTCAACCGCCGACGAGATCGCGCAGATGGTCGCGTTCACTGAAACGGCACTCGAGAACGGCGCGTACGGCTTCACGTCCAGTCAGCTGGAGTTGCACGTCGCGCACGACGGGCGCGGCGTGCCGAGCAACCACGCGCAGGCCGACGAGCTGATCGCGCTGGCCGAAACCATCGGCCGCCACCGAAGGGGAGCGATCGAGTTCATTCCCCGCTCATTCCTCACCGGCTACGACGACGACGATCGGGCGCTGATCCGGGCAATGGCCGTCGCGGCATGCGGCCGACCGGTGCATCTCAACACGCTCGCGCCGCTTCACCCGAGCGCCCCGAACGGCTGGCAGCGGAGTGTCGAGTTCGCCCACGAGCTGGCGTCCGATGGCCTGACGGTGCATCCGATGTTCGCGGCCAATCGCCAGGGCGCGCACTTCGCGCTCGGCAACACGTTTCTCTTCGACGATGTTCCGAGCTTCCGGCGAGTCCTCGTACTTTCCGGCAAGGAACGAGAACACGCGCTCCGAGATCCGACGGCACGCGATGCCATGCGGGCCGACATCGCCCGCGGCGGCTCCGCCTTCGTGTTCTTCTGGCCGCTCATTCGGTGCGAACGAGTGACCCGACCGGAGTCGAATCGCTTCGTCGGCCGCACCGTCAGCGAGCTCGCCGCGATGCTCGGCGAAGGTCGCGACGAGCTCGACGCCTTCATTGACGTGTCGCTCGCCGACGGTCTCGAAGCCCAGTTCTCGCTCGCGGCGCCTGAGAACCCGCGTCATCGGGCCGCGACCGCCACGCTCATCGACGACCCGCTCATGATGCCGGGCAGCAGCGACGGAGGTGCGCATCTACTCAGCTTCTGCGGGGCCGACTACACGACCCGACTGCTCACGGAGTGGACCGACCGGCTCTCGATCGAAGCTGCGGTCGCGCGGCTGTCGGGCCAGCCCGCACGCGCGCAAGGCCTCACCGACCGCGGCCTGCTCAGAGAGGGAATGGCCGCCGACGTGCTCGTCATCGACCGCGGCGCGCTCGGGACCGAACCGAGCCCTCGGTTCGTGAGCGACCTGCCTTCGGGAGCCGGTCGCTATGTGGTCGACGCCTCCGGCTACCGGCTGGTGATCGTCAACGGCCAGCCGTTGCTGCGCGACGGCGCATCGACCGGCGCCACCCCAGGTCAGCTTCTCAGTTAGCCGGCCAGACGTCACGCCGGTGGCATCAGAACCCGCCGATCGCGACTGACCGGCTGTGCGAGTCGATGACCGGTTCCGCCGCGACGTTGATGGTCGTGATCACGGCGACGACGACGTCCAGGGGTGTGGGATCGGCCGTGCGCTCCGGACGCGGGGCAACGATGACGACGAGTCCGGCGACAACGAATCGGCCTCGTCTCGCCGGCCGACGATCGCACGAACTCACCGTGACATCTGGGTAGCTTGCGGGAATGCGCCTTTCTTTCAAGACCGTGCCGCAAGACACCGCCTGGGAGCCGATGCGTGACGTGTGGCTCGCCGCGGACGACATCGACGTCTTCAGCGCAGGCTGGAACTTCGACCATTTCTATCCGATCCTTCAACACGACCGGACCGGCCCGTGCTTCGAGGGTTGGACCATGCTGGCCGCGCTGGCCGGCGTCACGAACCGGCTTCGCCTCGGCGTGATGGTGACGGGCAACCCGTACCGCCATCCCGCGGTGCTCGCCAACATGGCCGCTAGTCTCGACGTGATCTGCGGCGGACGGCTCGAGATCGGAATCGGTGCCGGCTGGAACGAAGAGGAGAGCGCGGCCTACGGCATCGCGCTGCCGCCGTTGCGGGAGCGCTTCGACCGTCTGGAGGAGGCCTGCACCGTCCTCGACCTGCTGCTCACCGCCGAGACGTCTTCGTTCGACGGCACCTACTACCGGCTCACCGACGCGCGTTGTGAGCCGAAGCCGCTACAGCGTCCGCGTCCTCCGTTCGTGATCGGCGGGGGAGGTGAGAAACGGACGCTGCGTATCGCGGCACGTTTCGCCGACCAGTGGAACCTTCCCGGCGGAACGCCCGAAGTGCTGGCCCGCAAGATCGAGGTGCTGCACGCGCATTGCAGGGACGTCGGTCGCGATCCGGCACAGGTCGAGATATCGGTGCAAGTACGAGCCGGCTCCGAAGTGAACGCGATCGCCGACGAAGCGGCCGCGCTGGTCCAGGCCGGCGCGCAGCACGTGATCGTCGGTTTTCGAGCGCCGTTCGACGCGTCGCGTCTCGAGCCGATCGCGCAGGCGCTGGCGGCCACGCTCGACCTCGGTGGCGGCGCGACACGGTGAGCCAGCAGCCGACGCCGGAGGCGTGGTGGAGGTCCGGCGTCCTGTACCAGATCTATCCGCGCTCGTTTGCGGATTCGAACGGCGACGGTGTCGGTGACCTGCAAGGCATTGTCGACCGGCTCGACTATCTCGCGTGGCTTGGTGTCGACGGGATCTGGCTGAGTCCGATCACGGTGTCACCGAACGAGGATTGGGGCTATGACGTCGCCGACTACTGCGCTGTGCAACCCGACCTGGGATCGCTGGGCGATGTCGACCGCCTGATCAGCTCGGCCGACACGCTTGGTATCCGGGTCTTACTCGACCTGGTTCCCAACCACACGAGTGAACAACATCCGTGGTTTGTCGAGTCGCGGTCGTCTCGCACCGCGGATCGTCGCGACTGGTACGTGTGGGCCGATCCGAAGCCTGACGGCTCGCCGCCCAACAACTGGCTCAGCAGCTTCGGCGGTCCGGCATGGAAGCTCGACCGGGTCACTGAACAGTTCTACATGTACAACCACTTGCCTCAACAACCTGATTTGAACTGGTGGAACGACGACGTGCGCGCCGAATTCGACGACATCCTGCGGTTCTGGTTCGACCGCGGGGTTGCCGGGTTCCGGATCGACGTGTGCAACCTGATCGTGAAGGACGCCGAGCTCCGCGACAATCCACCCGCGACCGCCGACGATGATCCGGGCGCGCAGGCTTTGGGGCAGCGCGTCGTCTTCAACGGAAACCGGCCCGAGGTCCATGACGTGATCCGTCATTGGCGTTCGCTCGCCGATTCCTATGACCTGCCCCGGGTGCTGATCGGCGAGACTCCCGTGGAAAAGAGCGACGATCTGGCGCGCTTTTACGGCGTCGACGGCGACGAGTTGCACCTCGCGTTCAACTTCCCGTTCATCACCGCGCCGATGGAGGCGCAAACCTTGCGACGTCTCGTCGAAGCGACCGAGGCGCTCCTGCCGCCGAGCGCGTGGCCGGTGTGGACCGGATCGAACCACGACATGTCGCGACTCGCGACGCGATGGGCAGCCGGCGATGAGCGAAGGGTCCGGGTCGCTGTCGTGATGCTGCTCATGTTGCGCGGCACGCCAGTGCTGTACCAAGGCGACGAGATCGGCCTCGAAGATGTCGCAGTGGCGCGCGAACAGCTGCGCGACCCGCTCGGCATCAAATATTGGCCGGCGTACGCAGGACGCGACGCCATGCGTACGCCGATGCCGTGGCGCGACGCTCCCGGAGGAGGTTTCACGGAGGCTGGCGTCACTCCTTGGCTTCCCCTTGGCGACACTCGCGTCTGCAACGTCGAACGCCAACGGGCCGAACCCGGCTCGGTGCTGACGCTCAGCCGCGACCTCATCGCGTTGCGCAAACAGCACCGAGATCTTCGCGCCGGTTCATACTCGACCCTCGACGTGCCGCACGACGTGTGGGCATGGCGGCGTGGAACCCGGTTCGTCGTCGTGGCCAACATGTCGGAAACCGCAGCCGAGGTTGCGAACCTGACCGGCCAGATCCGCATCGCGACGGACCGAAGCCGAGACGGCGAACCGTTGGTGGCCTCGTTGCAGCTTCGGGCCTGGGAGGCAGTCGTTCTCGAAGAGCTGTGATCGGCGCGCCACAACCGGCCGTCGAGCTCCCGCGGCGACGCGGTACAGCGGCTGTCGTCAGCGCAGGCCGCGGGTTGCCACGGGACGTGCGCCGCAGGTCGACAGATCGTAGGCTTCGGTGGGTGAATGACCACCGCCCGCGCGGGTCGCAACGAGACGCAGCCGGCACGCAGCTCACACCCGGCGCGGCAGATCTTGGCTGAGCGCGAACGCGTCGCGATCGATACGGTCGATGTGGGGCGGGGAGGCGATCGCGACCTCCAGGCCGATCTCTTTCGGCCGCCGACACCGAACGGCGCGGGAGTGCTGCTGATCCATGGCGGCAGCTTCACGCACGGCGACCGTACCCAGTTGCGTGGGTACGGCATCCTGCTCGGCCGGCTCGGTTATACGTGCCTGGCGTGCGAGTACCGGCTCGCCCCGGCGTCGAAGTGGCCGGCCCAGATCGATGACGTACACACGGCGCTTCGGTATCTTCACGAGCAGGCGCCGTCGCTCGGTGTGGACACGAACAAGATTGCCGTGTCGGGAAACTCGGCCGGTGGGCAGCTGTCGCTCATGGCCGCCGCTCGGCGGCACTCGCCCGTCGCGGCTTCGATTGCGTTCTATCCGCCGACCGACTTCCTCGGCCCGGGTGCACGGGCCTTGGGCGCGCCTGACGCGATGCAGTATCTCGTCGGCGACGACAGCTCGGAAGCGAACGTGGCGGCGATCAGTCCGGTCAACTACGTCTCCGCCGATTTTCCGCCCACGATGTTGCTCACCGGCAACCGCGACGACGTCGTGGACTGGCGCGACAGCCAAGTCATGTATCAGCGTCTGATCGATGCGGGCGCGCGTGCCGAGCTCCACGTGTTCGAGGGCGCACCCCACGCGTTCGACGCGCTCCCCGCGTTCGGCCGTCAGTGTGCGGGACTCATGGCGCTCTTTTTGGATCGCAACGTGCTCGATCCGAGACCGGTGGTCGTGCCGAACGCCGTCGAGTAGGAACCGCCCTCCACGTTCTCCGGAGTTGGGTGCACGCACGTGCAGACCGGCCATGCCCACCATGCGCCAGATCATGGCGCGCGACACCACTCATCGGATGTCGGGGTAGGACCGTCCGTCCGTCCGGATGCGTTCGAACGCGATCGAGACGGCATACGGCGATCGAGAAATCGCACTCCTTCGATCACGCGCCGGGCGTTCGAGATCGCGGGCCACCAGGGTCCGTCCGCCAACAGATCGCGGACGGGCTCGACCTCATGGCCGTCCCGACCGCGGAACACGCGAGCCGGTTGTTGCGACGCGGGCAGGGATCGAGCGAAGAACTGGAACAACCGCGCCGTCGTGACCGTCCTGGACACGTTCGGCATGCCGGACGGGAGACGAGCGCGTGCGGGACGCCCATCGCTCGGTGTCGATGTCGTCGGGTCGAGACGGTGAGCGTGCATGTCGGCCGGCACGCTCATGCGCCAGGCCGGCCAGTGAACCGCTCGAACATACCCCTGGCAGGCGATGACCCGCTGTCCGACCGATGCTCCCGTGCCTACGCGGCCGAACCCGCGAGACGTCGCTCGCGTCGCCGAACCATCGCTTGTCCGACACGATCCACTCGCGCGATGTACTCGACCAAGCGCGTCCGCGCCTGCTCGGCGTCGGCGTCCAAGCCTTCGATCGACTCGACGTTCCAGTGGCGGAGCACCACCGGTACGAGTACCTGGTCGTGGTGGAGGGAGAAGTCATAGATGCCGGCGTCGGCGATGGCCGCAGCCAGGGCGGCGAAGTCGGGGATGCCGGTCCCGGGCATCTCGAAGGTGCGTACCTGACGTTCGATTGCGAGCATCGTGCCCGACGGATCGATCTCGAGTGCAGCAGAGACAAGATCTCGGTAGAAGAGGTAGTGCAAGTTCTCGTCGGCGGCAACGCGCGCCATCACCTTGTAGCCGGCTTCGTCGTCGAGCATCGTGCCGGTATTTCGGTGCGCGATCCGTGTCGCAAGCTCCTGCAGCGCGACGTACGCCAACGTGTCGGCCGGCGAGACGGGGTCGGGAACGGCTCCACCGCACACCTGCTGCATGCGTCCGGCTTCGAGAGCGGCCAGATCGACCGAGTGCGTCACAGTGACGTAGTCGCGGATCACAATCGCGTGGCGCATCTCTTCGGCGACCCATCGCCGCGCCCAAACCCGCCACACGTCGTTCGCGAACACGCGGTGGATCGTCTCGTAGTAATAGGGAAGGTTGTCCTCGGTGAGCAGGTTGACGACCAGCGCGCTCCGGACCCCGAACGTCAGCGGCGAGTTGTCGGCGACCCACTGTTGGCGCGGTGCCGAGTCGACGGCCCGCTCCCAGGGAATCAGTTCGTGCGGGAGCCACGGCTTGGCTGCCCCGAGGTGGCGTTCATACAGGCGCTCCACGGTGGGAGTCAGCTCTTCGACCAGGTCGTGTGTCATCGTCGCGAGAGTCATGCCCGCATCCTACCTACGTGTCGGTAGGACCGGGACGCGGGCCGCCGGCGGCCCCACGGCGCAGCATCGACCCGGCGAGGGGCGCCGGCTGTGCGGCGGACCGGTCAAAAGGAGCCGCCGGGAACGACGAGGCGGGCCAGCCGAACGATGCCGTCTGCCGCTGCGCTCGTGCGTCGATGCCCGGTCCCAGCCGGCGACGCCGCACCGGGGTCGATCATCCGCGGCGGCCTTGTGCCCGTGCCGACGGTGCGTGTTCGCGCCCTCACCCGCATCCGTCCAGGTGACAGTCAGGACCACGACGCCGACTCGGGCGCAACGAGCCCGACGGTGCCGACACCGCGCTGACCTGTCCGGCCGGGTCACGTCGACAGCACGACTTCTGTCACGCGGCCAGACGCGATCGTGACATCGCGCTGGGGATGTTCGGCGATGTCGAGCAAGGTGTACTCACCTTCGTCGAGCGCGACGAAGACGCCGGCGTACACCGAGCCCTCGGGCAGCACGCGTTCGCGCACCTCGGTGTGTACGAACGCGGTCGATTCGCCCCGCCGGGCGATCTCGATCTCCACTCCGCAAAGCGCGCGTGAGGTATGCACCACGAGCGCGCCGACACCTTCGCCGATGTCCAGCACGACGGTCGCCTGGCCGCTGGGCGGGAGCGTCCCTTCGTTGCCCAGCGGCCCGCCGAGATCAAGATCGAGATCGTGATCCTGATCGTGGACGTGATCCTGATCGTGGACGTGGACGTGACTCATGCCGCGGGGACGTCGTAACCGTCGTGTGGCGTGCCAAGGTACGGGAACGACGAGAGGTAGCTCTCGGTGCCCTTGGCGGTCTGGTCGGTTCCGTTCGCGGTGAGCCCCTGGTTGACGAGCCCGACCGCGGCGTCAGGTATGTACGTCTTGTCGATGAGCGGATACGTCGCGCCGGCGATCGCCTTGAGCTCGATCGTCACGACATCGTCGGCCAACCGGCGTCCATTCGGGAATCCGGCGAGGTCATTGCCGACCACACCCAGGTTGTTGGGCGTACCCGACGGCGGTATCGCCATGTTCAATCGGAGCAGGTCGGCCTGTGTCGTGCCCGTGAAGTTCTGGAAGTTCGGACTGACGACACCGAGCGGGATTCCGGTGAGAAGGACCGCAGCCAGGTCAGCGCGCGGTTTGCCCGAGGCGACGAGCGCAGCCAGGTTCGGGAACTCGGTCGGATAGAGCACGGGCAGCAACTTCGCGAGCTCCGGGTTCAGCACGCCGGCGGCGAAGGTGCTGTCGTTCTGCGGCGGGGACTGATTCCAGTCGTCCTTGTTCTCCATCGGAACGAGCACCTCGTTGAACAGCGGGTTGCCGAGGCGCGACACCTGCGTCCACGGCCCGACGTCCGCCGGGTCGTTTTGGCCGCGTCCCTGATAGTTGAAGTGCACCCGCTGGCGGGACGCCGTGGTCCACACGCCGATGACGGACAACGGCTGCGTCGGATCTGAGGGCTGGTTGCCGTCGGCCGTGAGCAGCGTCATCGGGATCTGCAACGCGATCGAATGGACGTTGAGTTCCTTTGTCGCGTTGACGGCCATCGCGCTGGGCGGGACGGGAATGAGGTGGGCGCTTTGAATCGGCCGCAGCGCACCCAGGTCGAAGATCGACCCGAGATCGACGTAGAAACCTTCGGCGCGTTGGCCGGCGAACACGACGGTCCCGTCGGACAAGGTCTGGATCGCTTGGCCGGCCAGTGTCGGATAGTTGGGCGTCGATCGCGGTCCGATATTGCACGGCGGGCACGGAAGGTTCGAACCCAGCTGCTTGATACCCGGACCGTCATAGTTGTGCCAGTCGTGATGGCGGTGCTGGTTGGACTGCTCCCAGTCGATACGGGTCACTGAGTAGAACTGGCGACGGTTCCAGTTCGGCGAATCGAGCGACGCGATCGGCCCGATGTTGTACAAGAACGTGCCGCCGATCTCGATGACGTTCGTGAACTGGAACTGGAAGGTGATATCGACATCGCCGTCGTTGTCGTTGTCGATGTTGATCTCGTACAGCACGTCGTCGCCGAACTCGTAGAAGTTTGGGCCGCCTGCGGGGCCCTGAAGGGGCACGTAGTTCGCGATGAGCGTCACGGTGTTCGGCGCGTCGGGACTTACGAACGCGTAGAGGTCGGTGCTGTCGGCGACCGGATCTTTCGAGATCTCGGGTGCCTCGCGGTGGCTTGACATGTCAGATTCTCCCTGGCTCAGTGCGTGGCGCGGTAAAGCGCGGCTGCGAGACGACGGTCTTTGACGTTGATCTCGCGATCGCCGGTGTACAGCGAGACGAGACCTTTGCGTACGTCGGTCACGTGCGCGACGACCGGCGCGTCGACGGACGGGTCGTCGGGGAGCTTCGGCTCCGGGTTGGCGGCCGTATGTGACGTCAAGGCTTTCGCAGCGGTGGCCGGTACTGCCGCCGCGACGCCGGCCGCCGCGGCGACCGCCGAGCTGCGCTTGAGAAACTGCCTTCGACTCGTCGGTTCCATGTTCTTCCTCCTGGGACTGGCGCGGCACGCCTCTGATCTTTCGGAACACAGGTGTAGTTCGGATGAACGAGACCGCGCGTCTGTACGCATTCAAGAGCAACGAGTTTCTTAAATCCAGACTTCGGGCCAGATGCGAACATCTCGCAGTTGCACGACGGATGCGCCTAGGAAGGGGACTGGGAGGCGTGAGCGAACAAGAAGCCCGAACCCTCGACGCGTTGCGCGCAGCGGGACGGCGGATCACAACCGCGCGTCGGCTCGTGATCGAACTCCTCGCGCGCACGAATGAACACCTCACTGCCGATGTTCTCGCGAGTCGCGTCCACGCCGCTCATCCGGAGATTCATCTGTCGACCGTGTACCGGACACTTGACTCGCTGCACGATTGGGGACTCGTCGAACACGTGCACCAGCCGCACGGTCCGTCGTTCTTTCATCTCGCGGGCGCACACCGACATCTCGTGTGCGAACAATGTGGCCGTATCCACGACGTTCCGGCCGCCGAGTTCGACGCGCTCGTCGCGCGGATACGCGACCTGTACGCATTCGAACTGCATGTCGGGCACGTCGCACTGGTGGGCCGGTGCCGGGATCATGTCCCGACCTGAGTGAACGGGCCCGCATCACGGGTGCCGGACAGCTCTGTGAGCTTCGAGATGGTGGCTGGTACCGGCCTGGTGATGATCTCTTTGTGGACCATCACCGCGCGTCGCGGTCGACGTCGCGATGAGCTGTGGTGTGTCGATGTCCGCGGCTCGGCGTTCTCAGAGAACTATCAGATCGCCGCGGTCGACAAACCTGACGAGGTTCTGGTGACGCGGTGGTCCGCTCGGCGAGTCTGTGCGGACGCGTCGACGTCGGTGACGCATGCTTCGCCGCCACGAGTTCGGCGTCGATCGCCGGGTTCAGTCCAGGAGGATGAAGGGCTCCGGCCGGCTCGAGCGCGTGACGTAGCGCGTTGATGCGAGGATGAGATCGTCGACCGTCACGTCGGCCGGAGTCCGGCGCATCGCGATGTCACGTTGATCGAGCTCGCGGGCGAAGACATCCTGATGATCGTCTCCGATCTCTCCGGCGGCCGCACGGCGGGGGATGAGCACAGGAAACCGTCCGGCCCCAAGTGCGGTCAGTGACGACCCGGTTCCGGCATGGCTGACAACGAGATCGGCGGCGGAGATCGCGGCTTCCAACTCCGCGCCGGGAACGAACGGGCTCGCGTCGATGCCGAGGTCACTGACGGGGGTACAGCCTGTTTGCCAGAGGGTTTCGACCGCTGAGCCCTGGGCGCGCTCGATGGCACCACCGGCACGGAGCAGGGGTGCGAGCGCGTCGAAGAGGCTGCGGAATGCGAAGTCGGGCATCGTTCCCACCGTGACGACTGCTTTGCGGATCGCGTCGGGTGCCGTATTGGTTTCGCCGGTGAAGCCGTCGAGGACTGAGCCTCCGTAATGCCATCGACCGTGGGCCTGGTGTTTCCACTGTGTATACCGGTGAATGCCGGGCACCGCACCCAGGAGGTTGCCGGTGACTGACGGGCTTTCGACGCGAGTCACGCACTCCACGTAGTGCGCGGAGACGCCCCGCGCCGCGAGATAGGGGAGATAGCCGAGCGCGGTCCCCGAGCCGGTCGACACGACACGGGTGAATCGCCATTCGCGATGCAGGCGATGTGCGACCGGGAGATTGCGTGCCACACCCGGAATATCTCGTTCGCCGACGTCGGGCACGTAGACCACGTTCTTGCCGGCAAGGAGGGAGCGGCTCTGCGGGTGGTCCTGCGTCGCCCAGACGCGTACGTCGTCGACGTCGTCCGGGAGCCGACTGGCGATCTGCACGAGTTCGACCAGGTGTCCGCCGATCGTTGCGACAAACAGGGTGGGCATCAGCGGGCTCCGTTCGGCGCCGCGCGTGTCGACACCGATCCAGCGGGAGATCGAGAATCGTAGTCACTCAGGGGCGAGCAGGTTCCGGCACCGAACGGTTCCGCTCAGCTCGCGCGCAGGTTCGAACGCGCGGCCTGCGCCGGCGTCGCGCGACGTCCTGCATGCCATCCGGCGCGTCGTTGCCGGCGGGTCCACGCCGGCCGCGTCCCGCTGTGACCGGACGGGGTACGAGGTGAGGCGAACCCCGTGTTCCGTGCCTGTTCGTCGCCTCCGATGTACCTATACCAGTAGATGAATACTCGAAAGTAAAGGCTAACGTTGGGAACCGCGGCGGCCGGGCGCGGTCCGCCAGGCACGCCGGTGTTCTGTGTGTTGCGCGTGGTCCTGGTGTCTGACTGCGTCAAGAGTGCAGTATCGCTCGCGATCGCCGACGCGACGGCCGGCGACGTCGTTTCGAGGACGGCACGACACCGTCAGCGTTCCATCGTCCAGGGCACCTTCGCCTTCCCGGGCCGGGGGCGTGCCTGGACGGACGGGCGCGACCTCCCAACGTGATGCTCGCTTCGAAGCCGCGTCGACCGACGTTGCATCTCCGGTCTCGTAACATGCGGTTGTGAAAGCAGCCGTGTACTACGAGACCGGCCCGCCGGAGGTGCTCCGCTACGAAGATATCGCCGATCCCGTCTGCTACGAAGGTGGCGTCGTTGTCGAGGTCGAGGCGATCAGCATCGAAGGGGGCGACACCCTCAACCGCGCGGGCGGCGACATGCCGGCGGTACCTCACGTCGTGGGATATCAGTGTGCCGGCACGATCCGTGAGGTCGGTGCTGGCGTGGTCGATCGTCACGTCGGCCAGCGGGTCGTCGCGACGAATCTTTGGGGATCGCACGCCGAACTCAACGCGGTCCCGGCGATCCTGACGTGGCCGATTCCCGACGGTGCCGACATCATCGCCGCGGCGTGCGTGCCGGTCGCGTTCGGCACCGCCGACGACTGCCTGTTCGAGTTTGGTCATTTGCGTGCGGGCGAGACGGTGTTGATCCAAGCCGGTGCGGGCGGTGTCGGCATCGCGGCGATCCAGCTCGCCAAACGCGCGGGGGCGACCGTCATCGCGACGGCGTCGAGCGACGATCGGCTCGAGCGCGTGAAGGAGTTCGGGCTCGACTACGGCATCAACTACTCGCACGACGACTGGGTCGACAAGGTTCGCGCGCTCACCTCGGGACGTGGCGTCGAGCTCGTCGTCGACTCCGTCGGCGGCCGGATCCTGAGCGGCAGCGTGCAATGTCTTGCGTACCGGGGACGCTGCATCAGTGTCGGCAGTGCGGGCCGAGATCCCCAACCGTTCGATGCGGGGGTGCTCTCGATGGGCAACCAGTCGCTGACCGGCGTGTTCCTCGGCGCCGAAATCGCGACCCCGCGTGCGCAAGCAATGATCGGAGGCCTCATCGATGACGTCGCGGCCGGCCGGTTGCGCGTCGAAATCGATCGCACCTATCCCTTGGCCGAGGCCGCCGCCGCGCACGCGTACCTCGAGAGCCGCCAAGCCGTCGGCCGCGTTGTGCTCATCCCGTAAACGCGGTCCCTGAACTCGGCGACGCGCTCGCGTGTTGACCCGGCGCGGTCGGTGAAGCCGTCGGTCTGGCCGGTCTATCTCCGGTTCGACATTGCCGCCTCGAGGATCTCGGCGAGTGCGTCAGCGAGCGCGACTTCGGAATAGCGCTCCTCGAACACCGCTCGGGCCCGTCTCGCCATGGTCAGTCGCATCGGTCCGCGCAAGTCGCGCACGGCACCGGCCAACGCGATCGGGTCGCCGACCGGGACCGTCACCAGCGCGTCACCGAACGCGTTGATCACCGCCGGAGTCGCGGCGGTGACGATGGCCCGGCCAGATGCGGCGCACTGAAACACCTTGTTCGGCACGACACGTGCCGCTTTGTCGCTGGTACCGAACACGCCGAGACAGATCGAAGCGTGCGCGATCTCCTCGGGAAGATCCGACTCGGGCACCGGCGAGACGAACTCGACGTTGGTGAGGCCGAGCTCGCCCGCGAGCTGCTCGGCGGCCAGTCGTTGCTGCCCGTCGCCCACCAGCCGGAACATCCGCCCGTCGCCGGCGAGCAGCGCAGCGGCCCGGGCAACGGTGTCGAAGCCGTGCAGCGGAATGTAGGTGAGGTACCACAGGATCGGCGCGTCGTCGCCGGGATCGTCGGCGGTGACGAACCGTCCCTCTTCGGCGCCGACCCACAAGACCGCGAAATGCGATCGGTCCCGATGTGTGAAGCGCGCGAAGAAATCGGCGTGTTCGGGTGTGTCGACCACAACGGACCGAACGCTCCAGCATGCAAGCGTGTCCAACGCGCGGGTCGCGAATGCGACGGGTGAGCGGCGGCTTCGCAGCCCGCGATCGACGATAACCGTGTCATGAAGCGAGATGAAGACGTCGAGGACCGCTGGCACTCGACGAAGGCGCGCGATGGGGCCGAGCACACACGCATCGACATGACCCGGATACAGAAACACGACGAGATCGGGACGTCGGCATGTGCAGAGGTGCCGCGCGGCTGCCACCAATCCGAGCACGACATTGCCCAGCATCGTGACCGGCGACGCTGCTGTGTTGGAAGCGCGGTCGGATCCCCACGAGCCGACATTCATCACCTCGACGTCGCAGCCGAGCCGGTCGAGGAGCCGGAACCATTGTCGGGCGCGCGGCGTCGTCGGATCGAATGTGCCGATCACGAGCACGCGCCGCCCGCGTATGTCGTGCCTGGGCGTGGCCGGAGCAGTCACCCGGAATGGCGCGCGAGCACCACGTAGCCGGTACCGAGATCGCTGGTGGCGAACGGCGCTTGTGCCAAACGGGCGGGCGCGGCCACCGTCGCGCACGCGACTGCGCTGACGACACGCCGCGGCTGGAACAGCCGCCCACTTCCGGACGTGCGCTGCTCCGGCGTTTCGCCTTGTCCGCCTCGACGCGCGAGCACACGTCGGGCCAGGAGGTTGCGGACCCGCTGCAACGCGTGGCCGAGCCCGGCGCCGTAGCTGGCGAACCGTACGATCTCGAAGCCGGCGTCTTCCAACCGGCGGCTCAGCATGTCGCGCTCGTAGCGACGGTAGTGACCGACGAGTTCGTCGGCGGCGCCGAAGTCGTCGGGGTGTGCGGGCACGCTCAGCAGCAACCAGCCCGACGGCCGGAGGTACTCGCGCCACTGCCGCAGTGCGGCCTCGTCGTCGGCGATGTGTTCGAGCACCTCGAACGCGCAGGCGAGGTCGAAGTTGCGCTGGGTGACGTCGCTGAGTTGCGCTTTGATCTCGCCGTGGCCGTTGGCCGCGATGCGGGCCTCCGCCGCGGACCGGGAACGGTCGTCGAGTTCGACTCCCGTGTAGGTGTAGTGCCGCGCGAGCCACGTCCCGAGGCCGCCTTCGCCGGCACCGATCTCGAGCACAGCTCGCGGCTGGGCGATCCGCAACGCTTTGCGGATCGCATCGAAGCGCAGCCACGCGTTGGTGGTGAGCGTCGGCAGCGCCGGCAACGCCACGTTGTGATCCGCGCCAGGCCGGTTCGGCGCCGACCGCGAGTCGCCTGCGGCGCTGCGAATCGGCAGCCGGTAGCGGTGCAGCAGCGGCAACGCGATCGCGGTGGCGACGACACGGTCGCGGCGCGCCAGGCTGGTGCGCCATTCCTCGTCGGGCTCGATGGCGATCGCGCCGCTGGTCATCCGTACCGGATTTCCGCCGACTGAATGGGTCGGTGCGATCGTCGCGGTTTCGGACGTGAGGAATTCCATCGCGCCGGCGGACTCGCCGGCGAAGTCGGCGAGTCGGCGCAACACCGCGGCCGGATCGCGGGCCATCTCGTCATATTGGACGACCTCGACCGGACCTCGTCGGCGGATGGCCTCGACGACGAGATTGCGGGCAAGCCAGCTGGTTGTGGAGAACGACGCACTAAATTTTGGCATGTATTCGGTCGTGTCTCGATCGGTGAGTAAGCGCGAACGCTTCCACGAATACACCACCGCGCGCGGATCGCGGATGACTTGCGCGACCCGTACGTCGACGTCGGGGACGAGGCCGAGCGCGACCGGCTCGATCGGTAGACGAGACGAGTCGACAATCACGCGGGCGCCGGTGAGCTTCGCGATGCTCCGGTACACCGCGCTCGACGCGGCGGTGTACCGGTCCAGTTCCTCCCAGTTCGACGGTACGCCGGGTCGTGCGCGCAGCAACGCCCACATCTTGGGCCACCGGACAACCGACGCTTGCGCGAGATCGATAAGCGCGGTGGCGAGGGGCGCGATTGCGCGTCCGTCGAGGAGGTGGTCGGCTTCTTCGAGAATGGCGTGCCACGTCGGGCATTCCTGTACGGGCCGTCCGCAGCCGCAACGAAAATTTGACACGAGACCCCAGTCCCATAACCGGTTCAACTCCCCGATGTTGAAGAAGCCGGGAAGCTGGCCGAGCAGGCTGGCGAGCAGCGTGCCTCCGCTTCGCCCTTTTCCTGCGAGGAACAGGACCTTGACGTCACCGGGCTGCTGGGCCGTCATGTGTGGAGCCTTGCGTTTGAACGTCAGTTGGGCAACGAACTCGGAGGTATCAGGCGGGAGATTCACACGACGCGACGGGACAGGCACAGTAGCACCGGCGCGGCGCCGCGCCGCTCCAATCCGCCGCCGCGTCATGGGTTCGTGTGATCATCTGGTGTGACCGAGGTGACAGCCACCGTCCGGTGGGACCGCTACGACACCGCCATCGTGACGGTCGCTTCGATCGTCACGATCTTCGTGCATCCGGTTCGCACGATGCTCAAGCATCCGTTCTGGTTGGACGAAGCGTGGGTCGCGGCACTCACGAGGGCGCCGCTTACCCGCTTGCCTCGGCTGAGCTCGAGCGCGCCGGTCGGCTTTGTCGCACTGCTGAAACTGGTACCCGGGTCTGGATTGCAGCGGGGACGGCTCGTCGTGCTCGGGTTCTCGGTCCTGACCGTCGCCGCGACGTACGTGTTGACACGCACGCTCGGGTGGCAACGCCAGTCGAGCGCCCGCTTTGCGGCGACGGCAGCGACCTTCGTTGTCATGCTGGCGCCACTCTCGCTGATTCGTAACGACCTCAAGCAGTACACCAGTGACGCGTTCTGCGCGGTCGTGTTGCTCGGAGTTGGCGCATGGGCGGAGCGGTCATCGAGCCGAACGTCGTTGGTGTGGCTGGCGGTCGCCGGCGTGTTGACCGCGCCGTTCAGTTCGACGTCCCTGTTCGTCACCGCCGCGCTGTTCGCGGGATTGCTCGTCTGCGCGCTGTGGGATCGTGCTCGCGGACGCGCGATCGAGATCGTCGTGGTCGGTGGCGCGACCGCGGCTGCGCTGCTCGCGTACTTCGTTGTCGTTGTCGCTCCCAATCTCAACGCGAAGCTCCGGGCCTATTGGGCGAGCCAATATCTCGGCGGCTCACCGCAACATGTCGTGCATGCCACCTGGAACCGGCTGGCACGTTTGGGTCCTGACCTCGCGATGCCCGCCGCGGTGTTCGTCGTGCTGTTCGCGGTCGGGTTGGTGGTACTCACGCGGGTGCGCGCCCGCGCCCTCGCCGTCGCGTTGCCGTTGCTGTGGCTCGAGATGGCGTTGATCGGTCGACTTCGCCGCTACCCCTTCTTGGATCTTCGCACGTCGCAATTCCTGTTGGTGTCGTCGCTGATCGTGGTCGTGGTCGGCGCGGTTGGGCTGGTCGGCGCCGCGCGGACGTTGCCGTCCGTGCGCGGCGTCGCGATCGGAACCGGTGCGGCCGCGGTGTTGACCGTCGTGCTCGCCGGTCTGTTCACGATGGGATGTGTCCGCTACATCCGCAAGCTCAACATCCCAAACGAGGACGTCCGCTCCGAGACGCTCGCCGTTGCGGCACGACACCGCGCGCGCGATGTGGTCCTCGTCAACGAGTCGGGCAACTTCGGGTTCTCGTACTATTGGCCCCACGGGCACATGACCTTCCATCACGACGAATCGGGGCAGGGCTTCGCGACCGAGGTCGGCGGTCTCAACGCGGTGTATGTCCCGACCCGCACCTACCAGGACATCGCCGACGGACTGCGCGAAGCCGTTGACCGTTGGCACCATGAGGGACCCGGGAGTCGCTTGTACATCGTTCGCACCCATGTCAGTTCCGGCGAGGAAGCGTCGTGGGAGCGGGCGTTCACGGCCCAGGGACTCAAACCTCGGGTGGAGGCGGTCGGCTCGGACCCGCTGCTCGTGCTCGGCCCGTCCTGATCGCCGACGCGGTGAGGTTGCTGTGAGCCCTGCACGGCGGCGACGGCTGGCCGATCGACAGACATGGCGAAAGTGGAGCCTGACTTTCATCGGGCGTGCGATTGCGCTCTCATGTCATGCATGTGCGCACACCTGACGCCGGAGCGGACTCGATGAGCGAAGACCTTCCGGACCTCGAACCGATCGACGTGGCGTCCCCGTACCAGGCGAATCCGCCGACCGGGACATGGGCGCCCGGCTGGTACGCGGATCCGTGGACGGCGGGCCAGTACCGCTACTGGTCGGGTCAGACCTGGACCGGCGAGACGAATCGTTGGGGACCGTCCAACGCGAACGCGCTGCGCACGCCGGGTGAGGCTGACGCCGCGACCGACCCGTGGCCGTCGATGTCGACTCCGATCTCGAGCGGGTACGGCTGGCCGGCGGCGCCGTCACCGCCGGCTGCGCCGGCGGGTGGGCTGCCGCCGCGCCGCGGTCCGATGATCGCGGGGGTCACGGCACTGGTCGTGGCGGTGCTGCTGTCCGGCGCGATCGGCTACGCCATCGACTCGCACGACCATTCGAAGTCGAACACGTCGTCGCCTTCGACCGTGTTTCCCGCCGCGCCCGGAGGGTCGTCGTCGAACGCGGCGCCGACGACGGTCCCCGGAGCTGGCGTTTCGCACGACCCAGACCGTCAAGCGCTCGAGACGTTGGTCGTACGACAGTCGGATGTCGATTCGTCGCGTTCGGTGGTCCTGATCCCGTCGGGCAATCTGCTCACCCAACCCACCTTGGATCTGTGCAACGGCACGTTCCCCAGCGAACGGCTCCGGACAGCTCGGCTGCAGGTCGCCGATGTTGACGCCACCGGTTCGACCACATCGTTGAGCACCGAGGCGGTGCTGTACCACGACGCGGCCGGGTCCGAGCTGGCATTCGCCGAACTGCGCCAGGTCAGCGCGTCGTGTCCGCACCACCCGGTTGTGAGCCCGGTCGGCGAACCGACGGCACAGACCGTGTTCAGCTCGCCTCCCGACCGGACCTGGCCGCAAGTTCGCACCGTCGATCGTCAGGCGTACAGCTTCGTCTCGACGACGGTCGCGACGGCCGGACAACCCGCCGCCAGTGCGGCGTCGGTCGCGGTGTACCTGCGGCGCGGCCGGGCGCTGCTCGGTCTGTATTTCGACCAGCCCAACGGGACACAACCAGCAGTGGCGGGCCAGCGTACGATCGAAGGGATCGTCGGTGTCTTCGAGGCGCGCATGGCCAAGCTGCCGGCGTCGGTGGTGACCGGCACCCCCTAGCGGTCCGGCCCTGCCGGCTCGGCGACGAAGTTCATCAGCCCGAAGCGCGGTGTGGACAACGCCTGCCGTCCGGGCTGCGGCCGCCGGCAGATCGAAGGCCGTGTTCGGCCTATCTGGGGACGAAAGAAAGGTCGAGTTCCATCGATCCGGTCGGGTCGACCTTGGCGATCACGGTGTTGGGAGGGACGATGCCGAAGTTGCGGAGCACGATCGGTGCGGTTCCGACCACCTCGATGGTCGGTCCGTTCCAGCGGGCGTCGAGCGTGAAGGTCACAGGGCGAACGACGCCGTGCAGCAACAGCGTTCCTGTCGCCTCCTCGTGCACCTTTTCGCCCCTGGTGATAGGCACCGGCAACGCGACCGGTGCCGTGAGCGTGAAACGCGCGGTGGGGAACGTGTCGCTTTGCAGCGCATTGTCACGGATGTACGCGTCGCGTGCCTCACGATCGCTTGTGAGCTGTGACAAGTTGGCGGTCACGACCGCGGTCGTGACGCGGTTGTCGGCGACGGTCAGCGTGCCGGTGACGGCTGAGGTGCGTGCGACGACCTCGTGTTTGAGCACGGAGTCACCGAACAGTTCCTTGATGCGGTAACCGACGTAGTGCGTCGAGTTTTGCACGTCGCGCCAGGACCCGTCGGGTGTCTTCGGCCCTGCCGCCGACACCGGTGCGTTGGCGCTGAGGGTCGGCTTGGCCGGGGTCTTGTCGCCGAAGACGTACCACGCGACGAACCCGGCCGCGACCAACACCAAGATGACGAGCGCGCCGAAGAGCAGCTTGAGCGCGCGGCGCACGTGGTCAGGCGGCGACGACGCGGAATGCACCCCGCATGAACGGGTGGATCCGACAGAAATACGTGTAGGTGCCGGGAGGCAGGTTCGTCGGGGTCGACCAGGTCGCGCTCCCCGACGATGGGGGCCCGGCGGTTCCCAACTCGCCGGAGTCGAACTGGATCGGACCGTTCGCCAGCGGGTAGGCGATGCCGGTGTAGCCGTCGCAGGGCGCCTGGCAGGAGGTGATCGTGTGCCAGATGCCGTTGTCGAGGGGGGCGTCGAGATTGTCGAACGTGATCGACTGGCCGACCTTGATGGTCGGGACCGACGTCGCGATGCTCATGTCGCCGGCCGAGTACGTGAAGTTGCTGATGTCGATGACGTAGCCGTTGGGCACCATGTGCGACGGCAGTTTCGTCTCGTCGACGTAGTGCTTGAGGTCCGGTGTCGGGCCGCCGTGGTTGTCGTCTTCGGGGAGCTGGCCGTGGGTCAGGATGCCCGGCGCGTTGACGTTCGTGGCGAACGGGTCGGTTCCACCGTTGCCGTACGCCATCCAGACGACCATGATGCCCATCGCTTCGTACCACGACTCGTTCTTGGAGGTGTAGGTGGCGGTGATCTCGAGCTTGTCGCCCGCATGGACCTGGACGCGCCAGTTCTCGGGGGTGGCCGACATCGACATGTCCCACGAGACCGGACCGGCCGGCTCGTAGTAGTGCGCGACGGACGTGAACAGATGGACCGTGTCGGTCGTGCCAGGCTTTCGGAGGTCGGTGGGTACGACCGCGCCGTCGCGTTGCAACCACAGGTCGGTGTGCAGTCCGCCCGGATGGACATGCCCGGCGGTCGAGATCAGGACCCCGTTCTGGTCGACGGTCCAGACGTTCTTGGCGGGGCCGCCGAGATACGGGTCGGTCGCGTCGTCGGGATAGGTGTAGTTGCCGTTCTGTCCGCCGCCCTTGGGGACGTTGAACACCGGATACCCCTCACCGTTTTGGACGTCCATCCAGATCGGATGGACCGCCACGATGCCTTTGGCTGCCGGCGACGTCGCCGGGATGAAATCGATGTCGTAGGTGACCCACACCTGCGCCCGGTTCGGGGTGAGGTTGTGGATCATGTAGTCCAACAGCCAGTGATCGGTCGTGTGGTAGGCGTAGCCGTAGCCGGGCGGGAACTTCAGGTTCGTTTTCTCTTCGCCGACCGCGAAGAACCGTTGCGGAAGACCGGGCGCCGTCGCGTCCGGGGCCGACAGATTGAGCCACACCGCGTGGTGCAGGTGGATGACGTCGACACCGGGGGTCTTGCCGTTCGCGTACACGAGGTTGGGGCGGATCCCAACGATCCAGCCGTCGACCGGCGGCTGTTGCACTTTCGCACCGCGGTTTTCGATGTTGTTCTGACCCGGTTGGATCGTGAACGGACCGACCTTGAAGTGCAGGCGCTCCGCACCGGTGTCGGGCGTCGGGCTCATCGGTGTCAACGACGCGATGTCTTGCGTGTTCGGGGAGACCGCCGGACTGGTCGCGCTGGGACTCTTCGCGGCGCTCGACGGCGAACTCGACGAACCACCACACGCACCCGCCACGAGCAGGAGAGCGAGCGCAAGACCGACGTGACGAAACCGTGTGTGCATGCCCGCAGGCTAGCTGCGTCGGCCCGGTTTCGCAGGCGCGGGCGTCTGCCCGGCGAGCGGTGCGCGAGTCCGCCAGCTCGGCAAAACGGACAGGCCCGGGTGATCTTGGGCCGAACGTGTGATGAACGAACGCCGCACGCGTGGACTCCCGAGGTACTGGCTGGTAGAAAAGCCCGGTCTGATTCGACCAACCTGAGGGGGATGTGTGCGCAAGCGTGCTGGAGTGCTGGTCGCGGTGGCGATGATCGTGTCGGCGGGTGTGATGGTTTCGCCGGCGGGTGCTGCGACAGGGACGACGTGTAAGACCGCGAGCGGCACGGCAACGTTCACGCCTCCGCTGCCGAAGCCGGGGGCCTCGACGAAAGTAAGTCCGACCATCAAGATCACGGGCACGCTGGGCGGCTGCACTGGTGGCGGCGTGACCGGCGGGACCATCTCCGCGACGCTCAAGCAGGCCATCGCCGGGAACTGCTCCTCGCTCCTCAAAGGTGCCACGGCCAACATCGCGGGCACTGAGACGATCACGTGGAACACCAAGGCGACCTCGACCGTCGCGCTCAAGCTGGTGGGCGTGACGGGGAAGGTGACCGAGACGAACGCGACCGGTCCGGTCAGCGCCGGCCTGTTCAAAGGTTCGAAACAGTCGGGAACCGTGGCCTACACGCCATTGAACCACGGTTGCAGCACGGCAGGGCTGGCCAAGGTGACGTTCAAGCAGGTCACCGCGATCACAGTCTAGGAAGGCGCGCTTCGAGTCCGATTGTCGGATTCATCTCGACGAAGGCCCCGCCGCACACCTGCGGCGGGGCCTTCTCGCGCCATACCGCAGGTTCAGGCGTTGCGGTCGTGGAGCCAGCGGTGCGCGGGGTCTTCGTACAGGGCGAGCGCGCGGGCGGTGCCGGCCTTCGGGCCGAGCGCCCACAGGTAGTAGAGGCGGTAGCCGGGCGCCGCGCAGACCGGGTGGTAGCCGCGTGGGATGCCGACGACTGCGCCGTGCCGTAAGAACACTGCGCGTTCGGTGCCCGGATGTTCGTACAGACCCTGGAAGCCGAAGCCGTCGGGCCGGTCGAACCGGTAGTAGTACACCTCTTCGAGCGCGGGTTCGCCGTCGCCGCCGTCGTGCTTGTGAGGCGGGAACGACGACCACTCGCCGGCCGCGTTGAACGTCTCGCCGACGAGCAGACGTTGTGCAGGAACGGTGTCGGCGATGACGTCGTGCACCTGGCGTTGCCAGCCGGGCCGGCCGCGGGCGCGGACCACGACGTCGGCCGGGGTCACGACGACCGGCGCCGCGCCGGGCGGCGCGTGCAGCGCACCGCCGACCGTCGCGGCGAGCGCGAACTCGGCGCGAGTGCGTGCCGACACGTCGACCGAGCTCCCCGGCGGCAGGTACACCGCCGTCGCGGGCTGGTCGAAGACGTCGTCACGTCGAGCCGGCCGGCCCTCGAACGTGACGTCGCCGGCGAGGAGCACGAGCGCGGCTTCGATGCCGTCGGGTACCGAAACCGTCGCGGTTTCGCCCGGCTCGAAGTCCGGGAGATCGAGCTGCACCGCTTCGCCCCGATACGCCGAGCCCGCCGGTGTGATCGTCCTCACCGGCACACGACCGGCGCCCGCGAGATGCCGGCGATCACGAACGACGCGGTACGTTCGACGTCGCCGGCGGGCTCGATCGACGTGAATCGATCGACGAGCGCTTCGAGCATCGCCGCGATCTCGATGCGCGCGAGTGCGGCACCGAGACAGAAATGTGGACCGAACCCCAACGCGACGTCGTGGTTCGGGTCGCGACCGACATCGAACCGGTCGGCGTCCGCGCCGAACTCGTCCTCGTCGCGGTTGGCCGACGCGTACAGCAGCAGGAGCGGATCGTCGGCCGCGACGTCGACGCCGCGCACCTGCGTCGCGCGTGTCGCGGTACGCATGAACGAGATCACCGGTGTCGTCCACCGCAACACTTCTTCGGCCGCGGTGTCGAGCAGCGAACGATCGCCGGCGAGGCGCCGCCACTGGTCGGGTCGCTCGGCGAGAGCCGCGATGCCGCCCGAGATCGCGTGGCGCGTGGTCTCGTTGCCGGCCACCAGCAACTGGTTGAGGAACATCACGAGCTCGTCGTCTCGGAGTGACTCGCCGTCGACTTCGGCCTCGGCGAGCACCGAGATGATGTCGTCGCGGGGGTCGCCGCGCCGCGCCCGGGTGATATCGAGCAGATATTCGTGCATTTCGGCCTGGAGGCGGGCACATTCTTCGGGCGGCCAGTCGGTCGCGCCGGGAATCGACGCTTCTGACCACTGATAGAAGCGCAGCCAGTCCGCTTCCGGAATGCCGAGGAGCTCGGCAATGATCCACAGCGGGAACGGGACAGCCAAGGTCTCGACCGCGTCGAATGGCATGCCCGGCTCGACCGCCGCGACGAGTTCACGGGCACGGGCGCGTACCCGCGGCGCGAGCGCCCGCATCCGTGACGGCGCGAAGCCGGGCTGCACGAGCTTGCGGTATCGCGTGTGATCAGGAGGGTCGGTGTGCATCATCGTCGGCGGCGACGGATATTCGACGCCGATCTCGAAGGTCAAGATCCCCTTGCCGGAACAGAATCGCTCAGGATCGCGCGAGATCGTCACGATGTCGGCGTGCTTGGACACGGCCCAATAGCCGAGTTGCGTATTCCAGGCGAGCGGCGCCTCACGGCGAAGTCGCGCGTAATGCGGGAACGGATCGCCGGCGTAGAAGCCCGGCTCTTCGAGCGTCGCGGCGAGCGCCTGACCGGGCCTCGATCTGTCCATGCGTCCGCACGTTATCGATGCGGACACTGCGATGCGGCTGCGAGCCGCGAGTGCTTCATGATCGACCGGCGGGTCGCGTCGCTGCGGCGGCGGGCTTCGCCCGGCGCCGGCGGTTCACACGCTCGGAATCTGGACCTGCCATGCGGTGAGGTCGTCGGCGGGGCTGTCGCCGATCAGTTCAGCGGGAAGCGCACGGCCGAGGAGGTATCCCTGCGCGAAGTCGCAGCCGATGAGCCGTAACGCTTCGAGCTGGGTCGGTGTCTCCAGCCCTTCGGCCACCGCGGTGAGGCCGAGCGCATGCGCGAGTGTGACAATTGCTTCGACGATGCTCGTGTCTTCGTGGTCGTGGCCGAGCCCGTCGATGAAACTCCGGTCGATCTTGAGCGCTTCGACCGGGAACCGTTTGAGGTAGCTGAGCGAGGAGTAGCCGGTCCCGAAGTCGTCGATGCTGAGGCGGATTCCCAGGTTGCGCAACGTGCGTAACGCTTCGGTCGCCGACACCGGGTTCTGCATCAGCGCGTTCTCCGTCAGTTCGAGGCACACGGCGTTGGGGTCGACGCCGGTTTCGCTTAGGATGCGGGTCACGGTGTTTGGGAGTGCCGGGTCGGCGAGCTGGCGGGGTGCGAGGTTGACGTTCATCGACAGCATGCCGCCCGCCGTCTCGCGGTCGCGTACAGCCTGCCAGTGCACCACCTGGCGACACGCGGTTTCGAGCACCCATGCGCCGATCGGCACGATCAGGCCGGTCTGCTCGGCGAGCGGGATGAAGTCGGCGGGAGGGATGATGCCCCGCTCCGGATGGTTCCAGCGGACCAGTGCTTCGAAGCCGATCACCCGGCCGCTGCGAAGGGCGACGATCGGCTGGTAGTGCACCACGAGCTCGTTGCGTTCGAGGGCGCGGTGCAGGTCGGTCCCGGTTCTCAACGCTTCGACGGCTGATCCGCGATGGTGGGACTCGAACACGACCGCATGCGCCCGCCCGTTGTTCTTGGCGCGGTACATCGCAGCGTCGGCATGTCGCAGCAGCGTCTCCGACGTGTCACCTGCGGCCGCGATCGCGATGCCGATACTCGCGGTGACGAAGACCTCTTCGGTCGTCAGCGTGATGGGTTCCGCGACCGCTTCCAGTAACCGGCGCGCGATCACGGTGGCCGCGTCGTCGTCGACGAGGTCGGCGCACAGCACCACGAACTCGTCGCCGCCGAAACGGGCGATGACGTTGCCCGGCCGGAGCGTCGCGCGGAGCCGCTGCGCCACGGTGGTGACGAGGTCGTCGCCGACGGCGTGACCAAGACTGTCGTTCACGACCTTGAAGTGATCGAGGTCGATGAACAGC
>Ga0182024_10005936_pt1 | contig 27064 bp, 21 predicted proteins | sample P32metaG_FD_120480 | JGI IMG/M metagenome (GOLD analysis project Ga0182024, IMG submission 120480) | Permafrost microbial communities from Stordalen Mire, Sweden - P3-2 metaG (Illumina Assembly) | ecosystem: Environmental > Terrestrial > Soil > Wetlands > Permafrost | place: Sweden: Stordalen...
CAGGCGCATCCGACACCCGTGACGATTCGAGCGATGCGCCGAAAAAGATATAGCCGTGGTCGCTGGTTACGATAATTGGCAATCCGCGAGGCAAATCCTGCAACGTATTTTTCCAGATTGTGGGAACATAATTGCGATGGAAATTGGTGAAAAGAGTTTCGTTACGTGCGTTATCGTCAGCAAAAAGCCGGTCGGGATAGGTGGACCAAAGGAGCACACTGCGCCCCGGCGTAAATCGGTGACGCGCGGTGGGCTGGTCGAGGTAGAAAGCCTCGACGTTTTTCTCTGCAAGCTCAGTGCGTCCTGGAAGCTGCGATGGGCCGATGCGCGTGCCGATCACACGCTCATCAACAAAGTTAATCGTTTCTGTAGGAAGGCAGGTTGCGACTGAGAGTGTAGATTTGACTCCGAAACCCGATTCTTCGGCCATTTTCAAAAGTAATGGCAGCTCGCGTAACGAAAGACCGTCAAACACAACGGCGGCACGAGGCTCGGCGAGCGATAGCGGCGCATCGAGGCCGAGCCATGATTTGACCGTTGGAGCTTGATTGGATTCAGCCTGCAATTCATCCCAAATTCCCTGCGCGCCAGTCGCGATGAGTTCTTCCAGCCGGTAAACAGCTTCCTCACCTGATCGGAGATAGTCCTCCGGTTCGATTTGCTGATAGCGGGCAGAGGTCCAGACGGTCTCCGAAAGCCACGACTTGATGGAAGGAAGTCGAGGACCATCGGCGAAGAGACGGTCTGGTTTGAATGTGAGTTTCGACATACGCTCTCGGCTCATGCGGCGATTGTCTGCACCGCGAGGGTGACGCGGCACGCGCCGGGTGTGAAATCCGGCAGCCGCTCAACCATCTCCTCGACTTGCGGCTTGGTGAACACGCCGGAAAACTCAAGCGCAGACTCGCCAGAGAACTTTGCCGGGCCGCTAAGCGAACCCCGAAGGAATGAAGGTAGTGAGCCGGTTTCGAGAGTCCGTTCGTCAAAAGTGAGGGCGATACGAACTGAGACAATGCGATGACCTTCCTGCTGTTCCAACAAACGGGCAATCTCCTGCCGAATCTGTTGACGCGAGGGAAGGAAAGACGTAGCGACCGTTTCCGTCGCAGGCTGTCTGGGACTGGCGGATTCAGAGGTTGCGCGGGTTGAGTCGGTCGGCGAAGCGGCGGAAGGGCGCGCGGACGTTGATGCTGTTTGAGGCTGCGTTGACGACGGAGCGGTGGTCACGTCGAATGGTTCTGAAATGATGGCATCCCCCAACTGATCCCCGGTGAGTCGAGGCCGACGACCACAAACGCCACCCCCCGATTCGGCGGGATGCTTCAAGCCAATCATATTGCCGAGTTCGGTGAGAGCGGCGATGGCCTCGTGAAATAAACTGTGCGTCATTAGCATGGGGAAGCCGAGAGTGTTGCGGTAGTCGGTTTCGATCTGGCTGACTTTCTTGCCAACGAGTTCGGCGACACGGCCTCCCAAATGTTCCTGAAGCAACGAAGCCGGATACAGGGTGCGGAGCAAATGCTGCGCGATCTGCTCGCGTGTGGCGGCGGGCGGAAGGTTCTCACGCTGAAACTCGCAATCGGACGCCGACGAGCCGAACTTAATCACTTGGACATGCTGGAAGTTTGTTTTCTTCAAATAGTCCACGGCGTTGCGCTTGTCGTCAGATCCGATCCGCGAGAACTCGGTGCTCTTGGCGGCATCGCCGGCGTTGCGGGAGAGATAATCTGCCGCGAGCCAACTCTTGGCGTATTTGAGCAAGTCAGCATTTCGACGAAGGTCCACTTTCTCGTCGCGCGGTTCAATAAGAACAATGGTATTGCGACGCTTCAGACCAAAGTAGAATTGATGGATTTCCTCGGGCTTCAAGTGGCGCGGGGCCGCGACGAGGCGAACGGCTGCTTGTGAACTGGCGTCGAGGGCGGTTTGAGCAGCGGCAGGATCGGCGAACACTACCAGTTCGGGTTCGCGCAGCACATCATTGGCCCACCACGAGACGACTTTTTCCCATGCCTCATCGTCGGAAACGGTCAGGGAGCGCAGATTGACTTTGGCGTGCGCGTTTTCCTTGGTGTCGAAGAATAGGCTGCCAGCACGTTCGTGGAAATACGAACCAAACTTCCTAAAATTGGTAAGCGAGATGCGAAAAGCATTGTAGTCAGATTCCGGGCCAATGATTTGACGAGCTAGTTCATCCTCTGTGACTCCTTGACCTTTTCCTCCGGGCGCGAGGCTGGCGAGGAGAGTCGCCGCCGCAATCTGATCTGCAAAAGGATTGTTGCGAAGTTCCCGCAAGTTAGATTCGGCACATGCCAGCAAATTTTGGGACGGATCAAGGTCGGCGAGCCAACTGCGAAGTTCGGGGTCTAGTAGGCTCGCATCGGCCATCGTAAGCAAGTGATTGGATTCGCAGCGACTGCGAACCAGCGCGGCGAGGAAACCCAATGCACCGCGCGTACCTTGAAAACCGCCCTTCGACTGGCGGATGCGAACCAGCGCAACATCCAGCAGTTCGGGTGTGAATGGAAACGATTGGCGCAACAATTCACCGTAATCAGGAGGAATATCAACGCCGAATCGTCGCCAGGCATTGAGGTAACTTTGAACAACCGCGTCGATTTCGGCTGACGGTGCCAGCGGGGACTTCTTAAAAAGACGGTGAAATAGAACTTTGCGGCGGTCCGTGGAGTCCTGGAAACGAAGTTCGACGCGCGGGACGCGCTTGAGGGTCAGACCAGGCTCAAGGTTGCCATCATAAACCGATGCGATCAGAAGCAGATTCGATCCGGCGCGGTTGGACTCCTCGGACAGCATCTGGAGAAAATTCAAGTTGCGCTGGCGAAGGGCATTATCACTAATGGAGCGAACGCCGCTTTCCAGTTCGTCAAAAATCAAAACGAGTTTTTTTCCGTTGAGCGCCGCGCGAAATTGATTGATGTCCGGCGGTTGGTCGGGCCGAAAATCGACTTTTAGTTCCTGTCCGATGACCCCCCATAACGATTCAAGGGGAAAGTCAGTGAACTTGCGCCACAGAACACGAGTGCCGGACGGAGCAGAAAAAGCGAGATTGTTATCCGCCAGCCAAGATTGGCAGTCAGTCGGCGAGGCGCAAAGATGAAGTGGAATAAGCAGCCCATGAGATTTACCGACACCTTTCGGCCCCTCCGCAAGGAACAATCCTGTTTCCGCCTCCGCCGAATTGAGGCGCAAATTAATGGCTCCAACCAGCTTCCGAGTTTCCCCTGACACAAATGTGGACTGCAAAAAGTCTTTTGCGCGGGCTTCCAAAGCTCGTTTCTTGGGGTCTGAAACCCGTTCAATGTCAATTACGCCCTGCAATCTGCCCGTGAGCACTTCATCTTTTGGTTCGAGCATCTCTTTTATCATGGCAATCATTATTGCACGCGATTTCTAGTTGCGTCAAGATTTCTTTTTGTCTCTTGACATATATTGAAAACATGCGATTCTGGAAACCGTGATCAGAGGAATTAAATATTGAGCACATGAAATTGAACGACCAGCAAATTAAATTTTACGATTCGACGGTTTTAAAAATAAAACCAGACAAACGCGACGAATATCTCGGCCAAGCGGATCACTTGATTAGCCGCTTGCAGACGAAGATCAATGCCGAGACATCTTTCGGCGTTAGAAAGTTTATTAAGACTGGCTCACTAATCAAGGGGACGGCATTAAAGCCCCGTGATGATGTTCCGGTGGACTTCGACATTGCAGTCGCGCTGGATGTGTCGGAAGCGCACAAAGACGATATTGCCGGTCTGCACGCGAAAATTCGTAAGCTCCTGATTGCGATATACCCGCAGAAAAAGGCGGAGGATTTCGAGGTTCAGCCGAGGACGTTGGGCATTGAATTTCGGGTTTCGGGCTTGTGCGTTGATCTTGTTCCAATCGTGCCGATCCCCTCGAAACCGGGATTTGCCTGGCAACCTTCATCCGAAGGACAACCACCCATCCAAACAAATATTCAAGGCCAATTGGATTTTTTGAAAGCACGTCGCGAGCGAGACTCAAATTATCGCATTCTGGTTCGGGTCTTGAAAAGATGGCGCAATTTCAAGGAACTGTGGCAATTAGGTTCCTTTTCGATCGAATTGATTCTCGCACATTTGCAGGACACCCAGGGCAACCCTGCAAATCTGGAAATAGGGATCACGCGATTTTTCCTTTTTCTCGCGCAAGCGCAACTAAAACAAAAGATTTCGTTCAAAGAAAATGGCCTTGTCACAAATTTCCCAAATGATCCAGTTGTGATTCTCGATCCTGTCAACAGCACCAACAATGTGACTCGCCGAATATCCGATCTCGAACGCAACGAAATCATTCAGGAAGCGGAGAGGGCCTGGGAGGCCGTTTCGACCGCCAGTCATAATGGCTTTAAAGGCGAAACTATCGAATTTTGGAGAACTGTTTTTGGAAGAGGATTTGTTATCGAATAGATATGAGTACCACCGGCACAATTACCTATGAAGCAACCGCCACCTACAGTGTCGCGGACATTAAGCGCGTGCTTGATAATTTTGCAGCGGAATTCACCATGATTTCACAAGCGACAGGTCTGCGGACCCGCGAGTACGTTGAGTCGATGGTTTCCGATCTAAAAGTATTTGCGGAACGCGAATACATTTCCCACATCCACCTGATCTTGTACGACAGTGCTGGGAAAGAACTGCGGGCTGCAAGATACACCCTTTCAGACGTCGCGCAGAATTGGGCGCATCAGAATCCGGGGAATAATCTTTGGCCTCGTACGCCAGGAGGCGACCTTCGACTTTATGTTTCCTGGACCCAAAAGTACTTGGGGCTTTCGGAAACCACACTCGCAGGAATTAACCAGAGTTTAAACATTTCATGGCAGAAGGTAAGCATTGATCTAAGCCATCCGGGCCTGGTGTCACAGTTCGACCGCCGATTCGCCAGCAACGGATACGGGATGGAAAAGCACGATTTTAAAGCCCTATGAACCAAACTGATCCGAATCCACTTTTTGAACTCGAACTCGACCTGCCTAATGAGGGCCTGCGCAATCTGCCCCAACGTCTAGTTGGTTTCGCCCAACGCTTTGACAGAATCCAGAAAGACCTCCGACTTTTGATTGACTTTGATGGCCTGACGAAATGGAGCAAAAGGCACTACGGGGACATACTCGTTGCCGTACAAGTCATCAAAGATAGATACCCACTTGTGATTTTCCAGGGTGACGTCGGAACCGGGAAAACGCAAACTGCCGAGGTCGCTGCCGATTTGCTCACCCGGGAGCTAAAGCGAGAGGGCAGATTGTTCAAACTGAGCACCGGCGTTCGCGGGCACGGAATGGTTGGCCAAATGAGCACACTCATCAACCAGGCATTCCAAATTATAGTCAAGGAGGCGGGGAAGAATCGACTCTCGTTCCTCATAATTGATGAAGGTGATTCGTTGGCAGGCAGTCGTAATGTTGCTCAGAGCCACCATGAAGATAAGGTGGCTGTAAATACGTTGATTCAAAAAATTGACGACTTGAAGAAATACGACGGACGCGTTTTGGTGTTCCTATGTACAAACAGGTTTTCCGCACTTGATCCTGCCATAATCCGCCGTGCTGGCCGGGTTGAAATCTTTAGCCGACCAGACGAGCATGAAAGAGAATTACTTTTGAAAATGGATTGCGACGGTCTCGGTTTCTCAGATGAGTTCCTACGAGAAATTGTAGCTTTGACGGGGCCGGACGCGACTGGGGGCAAGCCGGGCTTTACGTTTTCCGACCTTCGCACGCGTTTGCTCCCGGAAGCAATTGCCAACGCATATCCCAACCGCAAAATCACAGAAGATGATTTAGTGATGGCGGCTCGGGCCATTGTGCCGTCCCCCGCAGTGAAGGATACCTAAAATGCAAATCCGCGGCCGTAGAATCACCATAGCTGGCAGTGCCGCAAGAGATGCGGACCCAGTTGTTCTAAATTACGCCCATGCACTGACAGAGCAACTCGTCACGTCCCTGCTTGCGGATGGCGCTCTATTCAGTGCGGGCGTTGGAAAGGAGCCACGGCGAATGGAGGATTTCAACCAGCCTGCCATCATTTTTGACTGGACCGTGTTGGAGGCCCTTGGAAATGGACTGAAAGACGGTCGAACGAAGGCGACTACACCACAGGGACACCTACTCGCGACCATCACCACGAGCAAAACATCCAGTCAAATTCCAGAATCACGGCAAAATCTATGGACCGAGTTAGTCGAATCCCAAGCCGTTCTGATCCGAAGCGTGGAGCCAGGTTGGACTTCCGGCGCAATTCGCCGCCAGATGCAAACGGAACTTGGCGACATCTTAATCGCCATCAGTGGCGGTGAGGGGGTCGAGCATTTGGCTAAGGAGTTCGCGTTACAAGGGAAGCCAGTCATTCCGCTGGATTTGCAACTTGGCTCGTCTAGCAAAGACGGAACCGGCGGAGCGGCCAAGCTTTTCGGCCAAATGCGCGCACATCCAGAACGGTTCATAAACCTCACGAATCCGAGTTCTGCTGGTGCCCTTCTCACACAACTGGAAACAGGACAAGGAAAAACTCCCTCAGAACAAGTTGTTACGGCATTGATCGGCCTCATAAAGGCTTTGAGGCCACCCAAGGCATTTTATGTACGGCTGCTAAACAATAAAATGCCCGACTACGCTGAGGTAGAGGGATACTTCCGACACGTTGTTGACAAGGTGGTCAGCGACTTCGGTTACGAAATCATCGAGATGGGGAAAGCAGTATCATCAAGTGCTTGGATGGATGTGCAGATTTTCGAAATGATACATAATGCCGGAGTGGTCATCGTTGATTTGACTGGTGTGCGGCCAAACTGTTTTACTGAAATGGGGTATGCTTTTGGTCGGGGACGAAAAGTTTTGATAACAGCGAAGGAAGGAACGGCGATTCCTTTCGATACCAGCACGGTCGAAGCCAGACTATGGAGCCCGGCAAAGAGCGCAGAGGAGAGTGTTGGCGAGTTGCAATTGTACTGGCAGAGGAACATTGATCGTCCTCCATTGGTTAATCCAAAAAACATTATATGAAATCAGAAAACGTCGAAACATACATTTCAGTCGATATTGAGGCTTCCGGCCCAATCCCTGGAGAATACAGTATGCTATCCATTGGTGCCTGTGTGGTGAAGGACCGCGCCAAAACATTTTACGTTGAACTGCAACCTATCAACGACAACTTCATCCCGGAAGCGCTCGCCGTCTCGAAGTTTGACCTTGAACGCCTCAAAACCACAGGGCTGCCTGCCGTGGTCGCGATAACTCAGTTCGCGACTTGGATAAAACAGGTTGCCATCGAAGGTTCTCCCGTTTTTGTTGGTTTCAATGCCTGCTTCGATTGGGCGTTCGTGAACTGGTATTTCCACAAATATACAAACTCAAACCCGTTTGGAATAGGGGGAATAGATATAAAGGCATTTTATATGGGGTTGTCGGGAAGCCTTTGGTCTCAGACCCGTTCCAGCCGATTACCGAATGAATTCAAGGGCACGAGTCCTCACACGCACAACGCTCTCGATGACGCGCGAGCGCAAGGCGAAATCTTTCACAAACTGTTGCTCTCGAGTGTCAACCGAACCGAATCCGTTCCAGCAAATCAAAAGGGCCTTTCGTAGCAGTCCCAATTAGTACAGTAGCCACGCAACCGATGAATAATTCCTATAAAGCCATTCTTGACCGAGAGTATGGCAGCCAATCGGCTCAACATTTCAAAGATTCTGTCGATGTATTAAACGAAGTTCTGAATTACGGTTCTCAGCTTCTTCCAAAAGCCATTGAACGGAGTCCGCGAGATGTTAAGGCAGTGTGTGTTATCCTTGCGAGATTCCTCGATGGCTTCCTTGTATTGGTAGAGGATGTAAACACAGTCAGAGAAACTGCGGAGGTCCCTTTTATAAATTACATGCGGTAATTGCCCTTGCCGTGCCGCATTGTGTTGGAGTTCTGTGTGAAAAAGCCGATGGACGGAAAATTTCGCATCGAACGTTTTCCTGTTCTTTGTGCCAAGAACGTCAAGGAATAAAACGGCTGTAGTTTCGTAGGATGCCATGTTTGGGGCGAAGATGTTCTCCTCCGGGCGCAAAATCAAGGGCTCAATGGGATATGATCCCCGAACCGAAGCCCCATGATAAGGGGTCAACGCTTCAGCACAAGGCGTGCAATGCCAAGCTGAATACGTTTGTTCCGTACTGACGCCAAAAAGCGTCCCGAACGCCGGGCAATTTCCGCATCGGGCAATTGTCCAAGCAGTCGCAATTCGGACGAAGTCCACCGTTTTGGGGTGCGAATGAAGCGGATATTCGTGTTATCGTTCCGACGGGAGCGGACGCTCGACACGCTCCGTTTCAGCTTGTTGGCCAATTCTTGATCCCGCATCGTTCCCAACATGGCATCCTCCGCTGGGGTCCAAGCGCGGCGATCTTCCCAACACTGCGGGATGCTCAAAGAATGGCGTTTCAATTGCACCGCATATCGTGTCCGGCCCAACATCCGTGCTACGATGGCATCAGGTCTTTTGCCGAGCAGTTCAATTTCACGACTGGACCAGCGAATGCGTTGCGGCGAGAAAATCGGAATGTCGAGGGATTCCCGCTTCGCCGCCACAGCCCCACGAGTGCGCCGCAAGAGCCTCGCCAGTTCCTCGTCTCGGATGCGGCCAACGAGGCGGAGTTCATATGCGAACCACCTGAACGTCGGCGACAATGCAGATTCAGCAGGTGATGAGACTTTCGCAACAGGCGTGCAATTTCGCGGTCCGATTTCGCGCGAATGAGCTCTTGAATCGCCAATCGCTGGGCGGTTGTCATTCCATCCCGCATTATGGTTTCTTTATGCCCGAAAACATTCGTCAGTTCAATCCAGACCGATGAACAGGAACCGCCTAAGAATTTCTCATTGGGCAAACCATCACTTTTCTATCACCCTTTTCTCGAATTCTATCACCGAAGGATGTCGTGTTTTTGTGTCTACCCTTCTTTTCACGCTACGCGCCACAGCGAATCGCACACCAGACCGTTGGAAAATAATAATGCCCCCCCGCGGCGCAAAATAAGCCCTTCGAGTTCAGCAACATCGGCGCTCCCGCCCGTTGGTTCGCTTACGGCCTAATGATTGGTTAATGATTCGTCAGTTCGCTCCGCGTCTTCCGGTGATTCCTATCCTTCCAATGCTCGCTGATGGAAGCCCGAACGGGCGTGGGCGGAAATCAAACGAGCACTTGAGCGGAAAATTTCGGCGCAGATTGAAAAAAAGCGATTGCTCGCCAGTCGGACGAAAGATTCGGACGCCAGCGACGAACCAAATAGACCGGATGTAATCAAATATTTTTGACCAACAACGCAACTCGGGTTTTGAGAGCTTTGGCGAGTCGGCGTAAAGCCATCAGCGAAACGTGCTCCTCGCCGCGCTCCACCCGGCCCAGATAGTTGTGATGAAGGTCGGCTTTCTCCGCCAGCTTTTCTTGGGTCAATCCGGCTCGCTCCCGTTTTTTACGGATGGCTTCCCCAAGAATGACACGGTAATCAAAACGCGACCGCACCCATCAACAAAACCGGAAACGAGTAGGTCTCTCCACACCGCTAAACGGATGATTTGAATTTGAAGAAAACGGCCCATTGAGCCGCTTTTAAGTGACAATTCCGAAACGAATCGCGATTTTCCCGCAAATTGCTTGTAAAGAACCCGCGGAAGCATAAAAACGGCAGTGCAGCCTGCAATCGTTAGGACGTGGAAACGCTCAATGCTGATTAAACAACCAAAGGTGAACAGCCGATATGAAAACTCCTCCTTTTCTCGCCTGGCTCGGTCTTAATGCACATATTTTATTTCTTTTCCTCGCTCTGCTTACTCCATCGCGCCTTCTGGCCGTGAGCGGGCCTCCACCGATCACCAATTCACCATCGTCTTCAGCGGCCTTGGACACGTGGTCTTTCGGCAACACGAACACTTGGCAGACCGATCTTGGGTATTATCCGATTTCATTTACAAATTTGCAGGTGTCAGGCCTTAGTCCCGGCATCTCGCTTTTGATCGACAGTACGGACAGCGCGTGGCTGCAATATGAGACTTACCAAACGGGCGGCGCGACGAATCTGAACGTGACCAGCGCCGGCAGCTTGGTTTTCTGGTTCGCCCCGAATTGGGCTTCCGCCAATGACACCAACGAAACGGGTTATGGCCCAGGAGTGGCAGGGCGGTTGCTGGAAATTGGCACGAATGCGACGCATGGCTGGTGGAGCTTGTATTTCGACACGGGAGGAACCAATCTTTATTTTTCCGCCGAATCCAATAACGCGGTTCTGTTCACCTATCTGTCCGCGCCGGTCACGTTCGACAGCAATGTCTGGCACCTCGTGGCGTTGACGTGGTCGAGCGCGAATACGGCCTTGTTCGTAGATGGGGCTTGTCTAACTAATGGGCCGGGGATCAGCGTGCTGCCCAATTCTACCGTCATTGATTCCGGTTTTACGATAGGCAGTGACGCCGGCACGGGAATGCTGCAAATGCACGGAGCGTTGAACGAGTTGGCTACATATGGTTATCAAATCAGTTCAGAATATATCAGCACCACTTGGATGCTGAACGGGATTTTCTACTTCCGTAATCCCGATAACCTTGCAAATTTCGACAATCCGCCTTACGACCCCGGCCTATCCGATATTTACGACGTGGTGAGTGGCCCCGGATATTTGCAAGTTATCGGGACAAATACGACGACGTGTTTTGCAAGCAGTAACGTCTGGATTACAAACGCCGTCGCTTCGCCGGGAACGAATGGTGCGATTAACCTCAGCTTTATGGTGACAGGAGGAAACGCAGACCTACCGTATGATGTCTTCGCCACGACAGCCCTCGTGGAACCGAGAGTGGACACGGTCTGGAGCTGGATGGGCCAAGCGTATCCGTGTGAAACAAACGTCATTTATGGTCTGACCAACCGGGCTGTGTATCTTCTCCTCGGAACACCTCAAGATTCTGATGGTGACGGACTTACAGACGCCTTCGAGTTTCTGATAACACACACCGACCCCGATAATCCGAGTTCCTCCGGTGACGGGATTGCTGACGGATTCAAAATACTTGCCGGTCTGTCTCTGACTTCCGAGGTCGCGGTGCCTTCGCTGGCGGCGACCAACTGCCCGGTCTGCCCCGAGTAATTAAAGCCACCCCAAAACAATGAGAACATTGCGTTGTCAAATTTTTCACGGCGTTGGAATTGCCTTCCTGACGTTCGTCGCCTCCGCATTCTCCGCAATCAGCCCCGGATTGAACAATAGCGGTGCACTCTCGTCCGAGAGCGAAGTCGGCAGCCCAATAGGGCAGACTGATTTTCAGACCGACCCGTTTACAGGTCGGTTCAGCTACGCTGTTCCGTTTGATCTGGCTCCCGCTCGGCACAACAGCACTCCGAACATTGAACTGACCTACAACTCGGCCAATCCCAACGGATGGTGCGGGCTGGGATGGGACATCGACGTCGGTTACATCGAACGAGAAACAAAATATGGCGTGCCGGTGGTCTGGCAGAACAACACTTACGTCAAGAAGTACGACGACACCAAGGGTTTTATATTCAGTTTCAAGAGCAAGAGTTCCGACCTCGTGCCCATCGGAGGCAACGCATATCGCGCTCAGGTGGAGGGTGACTTTTTTCAATTCCAACTCGATACAGTCAATAACAAATGGACTGTCACCGACAAAAGCGGGAACTCTTATACTTTCGGCTCGGCTGCCTCCAGCCGGATGACCAATCCGAAATCCGGCTGGCAAACCGGCGAATTGGGGACGTTCCGCTGGGCTCTGGATACCGCTCAGACAGCGACCGGCGATACAGCGAGCATTTCTTACTCGACTTTCGGGAACAAGCTTTATCCAACCACTTACGCCTACAACGGCCACACGGCGGGCATCAGCCAGCTTTGCAAAGTGAACTTTAATCTGACAACCACGCCGCGCTCTGATGCGAGCATCTCCTGCCGCTCCGGTTATTTCGCCTACACCGTCATCATTGAGGAGGGATTGTCCTACGGCATCTATACGCAGACGGTCGAACCCGGCGCGAAACCCATCATCATTCAGCCGGACGGCGACTTGACCATCAATTATCTCGACACAAAGGGATTGCCGTTGACGCCCGACCATCTGGCATCAGCCACGGCCCTGGTTTCCCGCATGGTGGGAACCAGCCAGCAGGAGGATAAACAAATGCTGCGGCAGGCGCAAATCGCCAAGTACCTGAACCTGCTTTATGAAGACGTGTTTTCGGACTGGTCCCGAAATCATTCGCAGCGGATGCTGGCGATTGCCCGCCACGCTTGCGCCCTGTCGCATTACCGCCATGAAAAATTGCCACCCGGCGCGACCGCGCTGGAATCATTCGCCGACTTTCGAGATTGGCAGGCCGGACACGAAGACGAAGCGCAATCGTATCTTGAACGATTCGATGAAGCGGAGGTGTTGAAATTCTCGAAGGAGCCGAACACGGCGCGGGATGTTCGCAATCTGGCCTTCGCCTATTTCCAGCCCGCCGAATATCCGACTCACCGCATGTTGCAGGAATTGATGTATCTGGATGCGTCGGGCGCGGAGCGTGACCAAATCATTGAAATTGCCACGTTATTGCTTCCGTGGTGCCGCGAAGGAAACTATGGCTGTCTATTCGACGGTGTGAGCAATCTTTCGTTGACTGGCAAAATTGCTCATTTCGAGTTGGGCTATGTCCCGGATTCCGCCAGGGAATTGAAATCGGCGGCGGGCTTCCTCATCACCAACGACGCCCGCAAGCACATCATCACGCTGCCCCGCGCCTTGCGGAAACGGAACGTGTACGAGGAAGTGGCCCGGTTTCTTGACATTCCAGGCGGCGAGGAAATTGTGCGGGAGAGCTACGCGCAGCTTCGCAAATTCAATTGCTGGAACATCTCGATTGTCCAGCAGTACAGCCGGTTCAAACAGTCGCGCATTCGTTCCGCTGTTTTCGGCAACAGCCGCCAGTTTTTTCTCATGCGCCAGAGCGACCGGGCGGACTTGGAAGACATGGCGCATGACATCGCGCTGCCGGACATCACCCAGCACACGATTATGAATTATCCGTTGCCTGACCATCAGGCCGGCCAGAAGTTCAGCGCCTTTACCTATCTGCATTTGGACGCCAACCGCCCGATTTGCGGAACGGTCCACAATGTTTCCTCGCCCGAAATGCTCTATTGTTCGAGTTCGAGCGGAGAACACTTCGAGAAGCGCGCCCGCCAGTTGCGGGGCAGCGCCAATGTCGTCGAAGGCATCATTCAACATTCAACGCCTCTCGCCACCGCCGTATGAAAATCCGAGAAATCCTATTCCTGCTCTCAATCCCATCTTTAGTCATGCTTTTGTCTGGCTGCGCCGCCACCCGTCCAGTGAGTGACGCGGCCTTGGGCGCAGGGGGAGCATACGCGGGCTACGAACTGTCTGGCGGGAGTCCCGTTGGCGCGGTCGCAGGCGCGGCAGGCGGTGTATTAGTGAGCGAAGGAGCGCAATACGCCATCCGCAAAGAGCAGAGCAAATCCTACCAGACCGGCTACGAAAAGGGGCGCAGCGACGCCGTGAAACAACAGTATTGGCTGCAAGTCAATCAGCAGAAAACGCCGCCCATTGACCCGAACGTCCGTCTTTATGCAATCCCCGTCCCGGAACAAACCGTGGACGGCGCGGTTTTGCAGCCAACCACGAAATATCTACGCATTGAAGAATGACTGGCACAGACCACGCCAGTCGCAACAGAAAGGCACCATGAAAAAGCTCATTGCATTCGCAGTATTAAATCTAGCCGTTTGCGCCCAGGCGCAGTGGATCGTCTATGACCCGACGATGAATACGCAGCAGATCATTGACCAGGCCGAAAACGTCGCCAAATACGTCGAGATGATTGACAACCAAGTGCAGCAAATCAACACCCTCAGTTCGCAATTGCAGCAGTTGGTGCAATACAACGCCGCCTTCGGCAACCCGGCCACAGTGCTGCAAGTTACCGGCGTCAACGGACTGATCGCGGATTTGGACCACCCGCCTGTTGGTCAATCCATGATCGCAATCCAAGTATCGGCGAGCGGCACGGAGGCGTTAAATAACGACGGCAATGGATTGTACCATAATGTTGGCCAAACTTTTAACACTCCTTCTGGCCAGCAGGTTACGAGGAACACAAATTACTACCGGCCCAATGCGGCCATTGACGGAGCGGCGCAAAATTACACCAACGTCTATGCCGACGTGCAGCAGCGGCGCGCCGCCCTGAAAGCGCAAATCGCCGCGACCACTCAAAAGCTGCAATCATCCACGACGGACGCCGAAACACAGAAATTGCAGGGGGTGCTTACTGGCCTCAATGGGGCGCTGGCCGCGACGGACAAAGAGGCTGACCAGGCCGTGGGCCTGACGCTGGTGCAACAGGCCGCCAACCAAAACGACAAGGACAAACAGGTCAAGGCTGAGAGCGAAGAACAGCAGGCGGAATTTTCCGAGAGCCTGCAAAACTACGGCACGACTTTCAAACTCAGCACCGAAGCCGCCAACTTTCCTGACTCGCAGTGAAACGTAAAATCGCAATTTTCGTCAGTGTGCTCGTCGTTGTCGCGGCGACCGTCATCGTCCTGATTCGGCAACAATCGCGCCACAGCGTGGAAAATGAATTGCCAACCGCGATGAGCAATTATCAAAAGACGTTCAATCTCGATACGTCCCCCGCGATTTTCCCTGACGGCAAGTCCACAAATCTGCCCAACAAAACCAACGCGCCAAACCCATGAATGCCATGACGCTCCGCGAAACCACGCCTTCCAACGGCAAGCCGCCTGTTGCGCCGAAGCAATTTGACCCCACGCGTATCTTCGTGCAGCGCGACCGGCTGACATGGTTTTGGTTTGGCGTGGCCATTCTCGCTATCGTCGGCGCAGCGCTGGAGAGGGTCTATCTGGTCCAGAGTTTCAAACAACGCGAGCGCGTTGTCATCATTGACCCCAGCGGCACCTACTACCTTGCGCCATTGCTGTCATTCCCCGAAGCCAGGGAGTTGCACGCGCAACAAAGTTCGCTGGCCGCGATTGCCCTGTTGCAACGCAATCCCAAGGGCTTTGACCATCTGGATTTGTTGAAGCAGATGTTTTTGAAACAGGCATTTCAAAAGGCCAGCGCGGAATGCTACGCGGAAACACCTGAGTTCAAAGCCAAGCAGCTTCACCAGAAAGCCGAGGTGGGCCATATAGATATTCTGCAAACTCGTGACAATTTTGTCCTCACGCAGGTAAGCGGCCAGCTAATTCGAAATGGTGTATTTGACGGAAAGACCTTCACCGAGGCGGTTCCCTTCAAGCTTTCCCTGAAATTGCAGCGTAATCCCAACATGGCGCTGAATGGGCGATTCCCAACCGCCGTATCCGATTTCAAGTATGAAATTCAGCACTAAACTTCTGGCTATGATCTGCCTGGGCCTCGCCTATGAGGCACTCGGAGCGAGTGACGCCATCAAGGAATTCACTCTCGATGAACACACCGTTTATACTGTCGCCGTGTCGCTTGACCGGGTGACGACCATCAGCTTTCCCGGCCCGATCACAGCAATTGACGCGGCCCAAGTCACAGCGGACAACAAAAGCCCGGCGTCGTTCCAAATTGCCCATTCCCCGGGAACTTCTTTTCTTTCCATCCGGGCTCTGACCCACAAAGCGGCCAGCAATCTCAATCTCCGTTGGAACGGCAAAACCTATGTTCTTGAACTGGTGGAAAGTCCGACCCCGTTTTATTCCGTGATCTTCACGCCGCCGCCCGAACCGATTGACCGGGTTGAGCCGGTCAGCGTATCGCCACATCGGCTCCTCGCCCTGCTTGACAAGGCCAAGGATTATCCATTGCTCAAAGCCTATCATCCAGAATCGGTGATGCAGGTGGAATACCGCAATTATGCCAAACAACCGAGGGTGATGGATTATCACGATTATGAAATTCAGTTGGATGAAGTATTTCGATTCGACCCGGAGGACACGCTGGTTTTCCACATTCGCCTGCGCAATAAAACCGATCTGCCGCTGGCTTATGCGCCGGATGGATTCTCGTTGCGGGCGGGCGAGCGCACCTATTTCCCTTCCATCAGCGACGCGAGCGGAGTCATACCGCCGAAGAGCGAAATGCCCGCTTATTTCACCGTCACCGGCACACCTAACGGCGGGCGAAACGACTTGTCGCTGAAAAATGACTTTATCGTCGTCGTTCAGGCAACGCCGATGGAAACCAACGCGCCGCCGGCAACACCGCCGGCTCAACCCAAGTCAGATCAGCCATGAACGCGCGCGATGCAGTCAATTTTCTGAAAAGCCCGACCGGGAAAATCGCGGCATTCGGTGTTGCGGGAGTCGCCATACTGGCGCTCGTTGCCGGATTCAAACAGCCAAAAGCAGCGGCAGCCATTGCAGACCCACCCTCGAAGGCGTCGGCAGAGTCCCAAACCATGCAAACGGTGGATAGTGGAGTTGCTCCATTGGTTGTGCCTCCGCCGCAAGGCCATCCCGCCTCGCAACCGCCTGGCGGCCAAAAAGCGCCCACCAAGGAGCCGCCACCAGAAAGATTGCCCATCAGCCTTTACGCCGAAGCTCCATCTGCCGAGCCGACAACAAAACCGCTTGGCAAAATATACGCCCCGTTCGGACGCCTCATTCCCTGCGAACTGATTGTGACCGTGGATTCGGCCCGGATGCGGACCCCGATTATTGGACTTGTGACCGAGGACGTGTATCACCAGGGCAGACTTGTGATTCCCGCCGGAACCGAAGTGCATGGCACGGCGCAGACCGATCCTACCCGCGAACGCATTGCCAGCGGCAACCATTGGACCCTGGTCTGGCACAACGGAGAGGAATTGAGCCTGAACGGAGTTGCTCTCGACCGGGAACAAGACCCGGATGGCACTGGATGGGGGATTACGGACGGCAGCGCCGGATTGCGTGGCCGCATCATCAAATCCGATAGCCTTGCCGAAATCAAATTGTTCGCCGCCGCTTTTCTGAGCGGCGCGGCAGGCGCATTAACCGAACGTCAAAATACCGTTCTTGGCCCGATAGCCACGGAAACGGTTCAAAACGGCTCCCTGGCGGGCGCGGAAAGTGTTTTGGGAACCTACGCGCAACAGATTTTAGCCTCGATTGAACGCGACGGATTTTACGTTCGCGTCCCGGCGGGCAAGCAGTTCTACCTCTACGTGACTCAGACCATTGACCAAAGCGACGCAATGGTTGGCGGCACGCGCTTTGACCACGCGGAAACAAATGTTCCGCCTGACGTTCCATTGCCTCCTGGCCCCTATTACCCACAACCGCAGCATTCCCATTTTGGACCATGAAAATCCTGCATTTGATTCCGTTGTTGTTGCTCACCGCTTGCGCGAGCAAAAAGCCCGTGGTGGTTCACATGAACCGCAGTTTGCCAGCCACAATCATTCCCGCCGAGGACGCGGAATCCGTTCGCTACGGTGAGAACCTTAAAGCGTACACCGTGGGCCGTTACGTCGAGCCGGATAATCCGTTGGTCATGCACGAACGGCATACGGTCTATCGCGTCGAGACGACCGCGAAATGGAATCTTCATCCCAATCCGACCGTCAGCGTTCCAATGGGTCCAGCGACCCGCATTGTTGACCCGGCCCACCGCGATCCTCCGGTCAATGCCGAGGTCATCTCCGAAGTGAACCGGCAGAAGGGAATGACCCAAACTCTCATCGCCGAACAGAAACGGATGGAGGACTCCCTCAAACAGCTTTCCGGCGTTATCGCGGCGACTCAGCAGACGGCGGCGCAAAACGCGCAATTGAAACAGGAATCCGACGCGAACACCAAACGCCTCGACATTTTGGAGCAGCAATTGCGCGACCAACAAAATACTCCGGTCAACACACAAACGAACGACACGGATCACTGGTGAACATTTCCCCCGAACCACCTACGAAACATAAACAAAGAAAGGAGCATTATGCTCAAAGGAAAAATAAGACAGGTAGCGGGCAACGGCGAGGCCGGTAACGGCGACGCCCACCGCGATAATCCCCGCGTCAATGCCAAAATTGATGACTGGATTAAGAACAACGAAAAACATTGGGCCTACATCCAGGCGCTGCCACGCGACCGGATGGAGCGGATGCTGGCATTGCATGAAGTGCAAAAAATCGAGCGGAGTGAAAAGCTCGATGCCGGCCTCCTCAGAAAAATCAATGAAAGCCCCGAAACCAGGAAAGCCTATGAAGCGCTCGTCCAGCATCTGCCGGAAACCCAGCGCGAAGAGGCGATGGTTTCGATTGCACGTCAAAACATGCGAACAACAGCCCGGCTCACCCGGCCCCAGCAAGCCAAGCCGGAAGGTGTCGGCGTCGCGGTTTAAAGTCCAGCATGGCAAAACCGAAGCCAGACCTTCATCGGTCTGGCTTCTTGCCGCTGCTTATTTCGGGCTTGGAAATTGGAACAATTCTGATTTAGCTTTTCATGGCTTTCAAACGCACAAAAGCGAGACTTGACGACAATCAATTAGATTTATTTGGTTATGCCACAAAGCGCACCAATCACATTGACACAATACGGACGGATGGCGGAGAGGCACTGGCGCGAGTTTCGCCCGAACATGGTGAAACAAATGGAAGCAACGGGCGAACTTCAGGAGATGCTCTACGAGGCCCAGGAGAAGACCAAGGACGAAATGGCCGACCTCACGCAGAAGCTGATTCGTCAGAATTACACCCCGGACCAAGCTCATCGGACGGCGTGGGAAATGGTAAGGGAGAGATACATTCTCCTGACGCCGGAAAACCTCTCAGCCTGACGCCAGTTCGGGACACCGAACCAGTCCGCAACCAGAACAATTATCACATCACTGACGCCGACCGCGTGGGCGTCGGTTCTCTCAAGCAGAAGTGCCGGGACAATCTCGCGGCCATCGAACTTCTCAAACGCCTCGAAAAGGAGGCGCGACCCGCCACAAACGAAGAAAAACGCGCTCTCGTCCGATATGTCGGTTGGGGCGGCCTGCCGCAGGTCTTCGATTCCTTGAACAAGGAATGGGCCAAAGAAGGCGAGCGGTTGGAGAAATTGTTGACCTCGGAAGAACTGGAATCGGCCCGCGCCAGCACTCTCAACGCTCATTACACCGCGCCTCTGGTCATCCGGGCAATGTATGACGCACTTCAAGGCTTTGGATTTCAGGAGGGACGCATTTTGGAACCGGCTTGTGGTTTGGGACATTTCATCGGCCTGATGCCGAACAAAATGCACGAGCGTTCCCAGGTGACGGCCATCGAAATTGATTCCGTCACGGCCCGGCTGGCAAAAACACTCTACCCGGATGCGGACATCCGCCGCCAACCATTCGAGGAAACCAGTCTGGCGGACGGTTTTTATGATGTGGCGATTTCCAACATTCCCTTTGGGGATTACAAGCCATTTGACCCACGGTTGAAAAAATGGAACTTCGTCATCCACGACTATTTCTTCGCGTCATCGCTCGAAAAGGTGCGACCGGGTGGACTGATTCTGTTTGTCACGTCAAGAGGCACTTTCGACAAACTGGACGGCGCAGTGCGGGAATATGTTTCACAGCAGGCCGATTTGCTAGGCGCGATCCGTTTGCCCAACACCGCCTTTAAGCAGAACGCCAACACCGAAGTCACGACCGATATTGTGATGCTGCGAAAACGGTTGCCGGGCGAAATCCCGCAAGGCCCGGCTTGGAAGGCTGTCACTGAAATTACGAATTCCTTGGAGGAAGTCATTTCGGTGAATGAGTATTTTGCGGCGCACCCGGAAATGATGTTGGGTGAAATGCGGCTCGCCGGGCGGATGTACCAGCGCGGCGAACCGACGCTCGAAGGCAATGGACGGGACTTAACCGAACAGCTTAAAGAAGCCGTCGCGCGTTTGCCGGTCAACGTCTTCCATGCCCGCCAGTTCCAAACAGCGACGACCACGAACGAGCAGTCCTATCCAGCCCCGGAGGAAGTCAAACCCAACGCCTATTGTATCGTCCAGGGGAACATCTGCGTTCGTGAAGGCGACAGTGTGCGAGTCTTGTCCGATTTGAACAGCCAGGCCCGAAAGCGGATTCGCGGCCTGATTCAGGTGCGTGATGCCGTCCGCCGCTGTTTGCGTTCGCAATTGGAAGGCCACGACGAAACTGAAGTGCTGGCCGCCCGCACGGAACTCAATTTGGCGTACGATTCCTTTGTCGCCAGATGCGGGCCGATTTCTCAATGGGCCAACACGCGCGCATTTTGTGAAGACCCCGACATGCCCTTGTTGCTTTCGTTGGAAAACTACGACGAGGAAACCAAACGGGCCACGAAGGCCGCGATCTTTCGGGAGCGCACCATTCAACGCGCCCGCCCCGTCCAAAACGTCAGCGATCCCAAGGAGGCGTTGCTGCTGACGTTGAATGAGCGTGGCAACGTGGACTTGGACCATCTGAGTGCGTTGCTGCACCGGCCTCCGACGGAATTTCTCCCGGAATTAAAGGGAGCGGTTTTTCTCAATCCTCAGAGCAACCGCTGGGAAACCGAGGATGATTATCTTTCCGGCAACGTGCGGGCAAAATTAGCTGTGGCCGAAGCGTCGGCGTTGGCCGATCCGCAGTTTCAATTCAACGTCGAGGCGTTAAAAGCGGTGCAACCCACCAATCTGACCGCCACCGAAGTTGACGCCCGGTTGGGCAGCACTTGGATTCCCACCGATGACATCAAGCGGTTCACCGAAGAACTCCTGGGCGAGCGTGGCATCCAAGTCAGTTATGCGCCGACCATCGGTTCATGGGTCGTCAAAGGCGGATGGACCGCCAAGACCAGCGTGGCCAACACGGCAGAATGGGGAACCGACCGGCGCAGCGCTCTCGATTTATTGGAAGACGCGCTCAATCTCCGCACACCCACTGTTTACGACCACGACGCGCGGGAGAACAGGGACATTCTCAATCCTACGGCGACGGAAGCCGCCCGCGACAAGCAGCAGAAAACCAAGGAACGCTTTAAGGAATGGATTTGGCAAGAGGATGAACGGCGGGAACGACTGCTTCACAAATACAACGAGGAATTTAACTGTATTCGCCTGCGGACTTTCAACGGCGGACACCTCACGCTGCCTGGCGCCTCACCGGCCATCGCGTTGCGCCCCCACCAGACGGCCAGCATCTGGCGCATTCTCCAAACCCCAAACACCCTGTTGGGCCATGTCGTCGGCGCGGGCAAAACCTACACGATGGTCGCCGCTGCGATGGAATTGCGGCGACTTGGTTTGGCGCGCAAACCGCTCTTTGCCGTCCCGAACCACATGCTCGGCCAATTTTCATCCGAATTGCTAACGCTTTATCCGGGCGCAAACATCCTCGTTGCCTCCAAGGACGATTTTGAAAAGCAGAAACGCAAAACCCTGATGAGCCGCATTGCCACCGGCAATTGGGATGCTGTCATCGTTACTCATTCCGGTTTTGAGAAGATTCCCATTTCCAAGGAGACGCAGGAGGAGTTTTTCAAAAGCCAGTTGCGCGAGTTGTCGCTCGCCATTGAGGAACAGCGCGGTCAGGAGAACTCGCGGATTGTCAAAGAATTGGAGCGGGCCAAGAAAAAGCTCGAAACCAAGCTCAAGGAATTAGCCGGTGGGGAACGAAAGGACGACGTTCTAACTTTTGAAGAACTAGGCGTTGACCGCTTATTCGTGGACGAGGCGCACTATTTCAAAAATCTATTTTACGTGTCCAAAATGACCCGGATTGCAGGATTGCCGGCCACCGCTTCGCAACGGGCCTTCGACATGCTCCTCAAAGTCCAACACATTCAGCGCGTCAATGGCGGCGGCGGCGTGGTCTTCGCCACAGGGACGCCCATCGCCAACAGCGTCGCCGAAATGTTTACCATGCAACGCTACTTGCAAACGCCCGCGCTCAAAGCGCAAAAGATCGACCATTTCGATTCCTGGGCGGCGACTTTTGGCGAGCCAGTCACGGCGATGGAGCTTGCGCCGGACGGTTCTGGCTACCGTCTCCATACGCGCTTTGCCCGTTTCATCAATGTGCCGGAGTTGATGCAACAATTCCGCCAAGTGGCGGATATTCAGACGCAGAAAATGTTGAAACTCCCCATCCCGGAAATCAAAACCGGGAAGGCCATCGTCATCAGCGCGCCGTGTTCACCGGAGTTACGGGAGATTGTCCAAAGCCTTGTCGAAAGGGCGGATGCTTTACGCAACGGACGGGTTGACCCGCGCGAGGACAACATGTTGCTCATCACGACGGACGGTCGAAAAGCCGCGCTCGACTTGCGTCTCTACAAATCGAATCTCCCCGATTTTCCTGAAAGCAAGGTCAACAAAGCTGCCGTCCAGATCGAACGCATCTGGCGGGAAACGGCGGACAAGCGTTGCGCCCAACTGGTCTTCTGCGACCTTTCAACACCGACGAAAGGCAAAGGGTTTTCCGTCTATGAAGATTTGCGCGATAAACTTCTGGCGATGGGAGTGCCAGCGGAGCAAATGGGCTTCATCCAGGATTACGAAGCGGACAACGCGAAAAGCGCCCTTTTCCGTGACGTACGGGCGGGCAACATTCGGGTTCTTTTTGGCAGCACACAGAAAATGGGCGCGGGAACGAATGTCCAGGAACGACTAATTGCCGAGCACCACTTGGACGCGCCTTGGCGTCCCGCCGATGTGGAACAACGCGAGGGGCGCATTTTGCGGCAGGGCAACACGAATCCCGAAATTGAGATTTACCGTTATGTCACCGAAGAATCCTTTGACGCCTATATGTGGCAGACATTGGAGACGAAAGCCAAGTTCATCGCCCAGGTGATGACGGGGGAGAACGACTTGCGCCGCATTGAGGACGTGGACGGCACGGCGCTCACCTACGCCGAAGTCAAGGCAATCGCTTCCGGCAATCCAATGGTGATCGAAAAGGCGGGCGTGGACGCCGAAGTCGCCCGGCTCAACCGGCTCCACACCCAGCACGCTGAATCGCAATATAAAATGCGCTATCAGCTTCGCCATCTCACCGACGAAATCCCGCGCTTGGAAAAACGACTGGAAGACCTTCGTTTGGATATTGTCGCCAGGCACGACACCAGCGGTGATAAATTCGTCGTTCATTTGGACGGGCAGGATATTCGTGACCGGGGTATTGCCGGTGAGCTTCTTTTACGCCGCGCCGAAACAATGAGAGGCGCAAATGCGCAACGGGAAATCGGCGCGTTCGCCGGTTTCAAACTCCTCGTTGCCGACAATTATTTGCGCGGCCCTGAAATAGTTTTCAAAGGCGCGTCGGTTCATACCGTGAATATGGCGAATACGGCGCTTGGGATGACTCGCTCGCTTGAATACGCCGTTCAGAACTTGGACGAAGCGGCGGCGACAGTTACCGAGAACATCAAATCTACCCACAAACGCATTAACGGTTTGCGGGAGCAAACCGAGCAAACCTTCGAGTATGCCGAGAAACTCGCGGGTCTTGTCCAAAGGCAACAGGAAATCACCGATGCTCTTGATCTGACCACGAACCAGGCTTCCAACCAACTCGACGGTACAGCGGCGGAGGCGTCCGAGGAAGCAAACGCACAATCGGAAACCCAATCTGAAACTCCGGAAAAACGCAATGGCCGGACCCAGCAACATCGGAAGGGAGTGGGAATCAGCGTTTGAAATGATCTGAGGTTGGTAAGCTCACTCGCATACCCAGTTACCATTTTCGTCAACGTGACAATTCAAGAATTGAGACTTATCCTCGTTCCCAACCGCAATACTTGAGAGGCGAAGACCCGAAAACTGGGGTTTCTCTTCGAGATGTTGATGAACTTTCGACGAAATGTCTGGTAGGGCATCCTCCAACGCCTTTTTGAGCGACCGCTTGTCAGATTTCGTGGAGGCATTGCCTCCCTTCGTGGCTGTTTTTTTCTTCTTCATAGATGATAACTCCTTATTGAACGCTAAAATTCGCAATCAGCGTTGAACCGTCCTTTGTCCGAACCGGCAGCGAAACAGGGCCCGGCTTATCAGTGACTTCGTGGGTGAGGAACACATGAAGCTTCTCTCCGTTTGGATCGGCAAAATATACCAAATTGGTATTGCCATAAGACACGTTCGTCACCAAATCGAAATGCGTTCCAGAAAAATCAATTGAGGGAGAAGAACCTACCGGAACCGGCGACGATGGTCCGGTTAAAAGGGACGCTTTGATCACCTGAACGCTTTTCGGCGCAGGAAGGACCACTGCTGGCAGAGCACCAAGTTGAACCACAACATTTGAGATTTGCGCGATATGGTTCGTGGGGACTTGAATCGTGAGGAGGTTCTTGCTGACGAGTTGGAGATTGGTTGCCGAAACGCTGTACTGCTTACCGGCGAACACTGCGCTATGGCCGATCAACTCGGCATCAAAATTGCGTCCGACGATTCCCCAAGTCTGCGGATCCTCGCCGTACAGAAGAATGACTGAATCCGCAGAGGGTGGTGTTTCGATTGTAATACTAGGCCGTCGAAGCGGAGTTAGAGGGAACATGGCACTGACAACGGCGTTGCTCGAGAGATTTTCCCTGCTTACGAACAAAGTAGTTGTCAGCGCATTGCTATTCACCCGCCACGAGCGCGGTTCGACGACAAATGATTGCGAGCCGATGGTCGCGATCAGCAGTCTATGCTTCAGGTCGGGAGGTGTCCCAGAGTTCTCTTTCTTGCGGATATTGAGTTCGAGCGGATTGACATCGGCTAACGTCGCAAGATTGTAGCTCGTCTGCAATTTAATCTCGTCGGGGAGTGGGCTAAATATGTCAGCGATTTCGGAGGAAAGACCGTACCGTCCTATTATGACGGCTTTGCCCTTCGTGAGGTCAACCGCATTCGCGTAAATCTGCAACAAGTGATCGCTTTTTATTATCAGCCCTGGATCGGTGTCACTCACTATCTTGTCTCCCAAGGCAACTTCTGTTCCAGCATAAAAGTTATTACCTTGAACGTTGATCAGAATATTGCTCTGGCCAACAAGGCTCAACTCGACACCCTCCACCTTTGGGCCGAGCGAATTCTGGACAGTGTAGGAGCAAGGCACGAGAATGGGATTCACAACCGCTTCCTCGTGCGAGTCGCATGGGCCGGACGTGATTACCGCTTTGTCTTGGTCGAATTTCGTCCAGTATGTCTTAATCTTGGCCTGAATTGGGTAGTCCGTCTTATTGTCGCTATCGTCCAGTTCATTGAGAGAGATCACCGCAAACATTTGCCGAAGGCCAGCCTCGACTGCCGGCCGTTTCAGAACAGGACGAAATTCCCATCCAAAAGTTAGTTTGTCAGGCTGCGAATGCCTTTCAAACGCAACTGTGTCGGTATCCCTATAAAGGAAGTAAGATTGGGCCTGGTGTTGCTCGTTGTACCCCAGAGTGACGACCTTGACGACAGCAGACGCACCAAATGCTGACGCCTTTTGGCTTAACGCAGCAACATTGTAAGTCTTCGCTTGAGGCATGAGGGATACGAGTGTCGGCGCCTCGCCTATGGTAGGCCCGACCAATTCAATCTGCACGACGGCAGCTTCGTGCTCATGCTGCTTTAGCGGATCGATGCTGATTTGAAAACCCAACAGAGCCTGAGCCCGTTGTCCCTGACGATGATCACCGGTTTTACGGTATATTCGGTCGGACATCGAGCGCTCCAAGAGCAGCCTCAGATTGAGAATCTGATAGCTCAAGTCCATCTGCTCCGACAGAATATCTTGGGACGAAACGGCATAGCCGCCTTGCGTGATGTCGGGCAAAGTTTGCAATGGAACTGCTGGAGCAGTCGGAGCGAACGCGCCATTGCTCGTTACAACCTGCTGGAGCTGCAATTGGTTAAGGTTCGTGTTTAACTGCGACGTCGTTTGAAGGGAAGGAAGCGGTAGAGTCGAAATTGAAAATGCCCGCGACACACTGCTCTGTGTTCCACCTTGGAGTGTGCCAATATTTTGGGTGACCTGTGATCCGTTCAGACCGCTAATTTGCGACAGAGTTGCACTCAATTGGTCCGCCATTGAAATCAGCGAAAGGTCGTCGAAAACCTTCGGCGCATCGACGACGATCCCATTTCCGACATCTGTATTCTTAACGTTGTTCCACGGGAAAACGCAGCAATTTTCTCCTGCGAAAGCACTTCCGCAAACGAGTGGCTCCGCAAGGCAGACTGTCGCCAGTGCGAGTACAAAAAGGACTCGATCTAGTTTCGGATTCATCGCAGCCTGGGGATAATACATCGCCACGGAAACCACACAAGAGTTTTTGGCCTAAGAACCTAGCGGCGCGGGCTAAAATCTACGGGCAGTTTCTCTCCGACTTGGCCCGAAGGGGCATGGATTGGAGTGGGCCGTTTCTGGACGACAATTTACTCCATTCAAGAGAAGGCGCTGGCGAAACAAGCCTAACTCTGACTTGCTCTAAATTTTGCCCAACGTGCCTTCGCTGCGGCTGCGATTCGCGCTCTGCCTGCCGCGCTCATTCGCCGCCTTTTCCGAGTTGCCGGAGCAACTTCGACACCTTTTACTTTTGCCCAGCGCGCCTTTTGCGCCAGCCCAATTTTTCGTCGCGCAGAGGCCGACATCCGTCGCTTGCCTCGTTTTATCGGCTCGCCGACCGAGTCGTTGGCCCTTTCACCACCAAACGCCTCTAATTCAGTTTGGAGGGTTTCTATTTGTTCCTTGATGGAAATGATCCGGCGCAACTCCGCTGACGAATAGTCTTTCAGCAATTTCATACCGCGAAACTGCTACTCCACCCGGAAATAGTCAAACATTCAAACGCATCTGGATCAGCCGCTATTCGGCCTATTCGGCCTATTCGGCTGGTTGCTGCCGCCACTCCAACGCGATGAAATCCGAGGGCGATTGTACGGCGGATTCGGAAAGTTCAAGGATACTACGGTTCGTGGCTTCCGTTCCTCCTTGAGCTTTCCGAATCCGCCAAGGCCCTCGCATTTAGGTTTTCATCGCGCACACCTGTCGCTGCGCGGCAAAAAGGAAACTTAAAGTGAAAGG
>Ga0182024_10005937_pt1 | contig 27064 bp, 28 predicted proteins | sample P32metaG_FD_120480 | JGI IMG/M metagenome (GOLD analysis project Ga0182024, IMG submission 120480) | Permafrost microbial communities from Stordalen Mire, Sweden - P3-2 metaG (Illumina Assembly) | ecosystem: Environmental > Terrestrial > Soil > Wetlands > Permafrost | place: Sweden: Stordalen...
AGATCGAGGAGATTCTCGATTTCGGCAACGGAGTGCTGTCTGTCGCGATCCGGGAAGACGGTTGCCCGAGAGGCAGCAATGCCCGTGTGCAGGCCAGGCATCTGCAGGTGTTCGAGTGGGTGCAGGGCGAGATCGTGCGAATAACGGGTTACCCCGACATCGACGAGGCCCGTGCTGCCGCCGAACGCCTCGCGCAGGAGCGGGGGTAGGCGGTGTCGCAGCAGAACCTGGAAAGAGTCCAGCGGTTGTATGAGTACCTGAATCAGGGCGATCTTGACGCTGCGCTCGCTGTACTTGACCCGGACGTGGAATGGCGGCTAAGAGCGGATAACCCCGACACAGCGATGGTCAAGGGACGTGAGGGCTGGCGTGCCCACTGGGCGGAGATCACAGGCGTCTTGGACGAGTTCCGCCAGGAGCCGACTGAGGTCATCGACGCGGGCGAGTACGTGGTCGTCTGCGTGCATCAGGTCGCTCGCACGAAAGGCGTGCCGATCGAGCAACATGAGGTGCATCTGTTCAGGTGGTGTGACGGGTTCGTCGTCGAGCTACGCGAGTTCCACGAGAAGCACGAAGCCCTCGAAGCCATCGGGCGGGAGGGGTAGGCGATGTCGCAGGAGAACGTGGAGATCGTGCGTCGGGTCTATGAGGCTGTCGCGCGTGACGATTCCAAGGCCGTCCTTGCTCTCTATGACCCCGGGGTAGAGACCGACTGGTCCCGACTGCCAGAGTCGGGGCTGTCCGGCCAGGCCGTCACGTTCCGCGGCCATGACGGGTTGCGAAGCCTGCACCGCGTCTGGAACGAGGCGTGGTCGAGCGCAGAAGATCACTGCGACGAACTGATTGATGCGGGTGAGCAGGTCGTTTCGGTTGTGACCCGCCGTGGGCGTGGAAGGACGAGCGGCGTTGAGGTGCAGACCCGTCGAGCGGGCGTCTGGACGATCCGAGGGGGCCGGGTTGTCAGGACCGTCTGGTTCGCTTCGGTGAGCGAAGCCCTCAAAGCCGTGTGCCTGGAGGCGTAGGCGATGTCGCAGGAGAACGTGGAGCTTGTCAGCGGACTGCTCCCCGCACCTGACGTTGACTTCGTGCCGTTATTCCGCGAGGACGGCAGAGCGGCGATGTCGGCGGAGGTCATCGCTCCCCTCCTGTCCCGAGAGTTCACGGTCGCCATCCGAGGCTTACCCGAGGGCGAGAAGACCTATACCGGCCTGCTCGGCCTGAGGGAGTTCTGGCTGGACTGGCTGGCACCGTGGACGACCTATCGCCAGGAGGTTGAACGGGCCATCGACCTCGGGGATCGAGTTCTCTTGATCATCCACGACTTCGGGCGCAGCAAGGGAGGCACGCATGAGGTCAAGGGGGAGACCGCCGGACTCTGGACGGTCCGCGACGGGAAGATTGCCCGCGCTGAGTTCTACCTGAGTCATGCCGATGCCCTCAAAGCCGTAGGGCTGGAGGAGTAGGCCATGTCGCAGGAGAACGTCGAGACGGTCAGGCGGGCGATCGCGGCGATCAATGCGCGGGACATTGACGCCTACCTCGCCTGCTGTACCGAGAATGTTGAGTTGTTGATGCCGTTGGTCGGGGCCGAGTATTTGGGGGCTGACGGGATCAGGCGGTTCCTCACCGACATCGAGGACATCGGCCCTGACTTTCGGATCGAGGTGCAGCGCGTGCAAGCAATAGGCGACACCAACGCGCTCGCCTTTGTACGGTCCAAATCGACTGGCCGTGCCAGCGGGATCGTGACCGGTGCTGAAAGCACGAACGTCTACGACTTCATTGACGGCCACCTCCTTGCACCCGGAGTAGCAATAGTCATAGGCATATTTCGAGGATTGTGCAGTCTGGTGCATTCTGCTGCACCGGCCCTTGATTAGTGGCGGGGGCAGGATTCGAACCTGCGAAGGCAGAGCCAACGCGTTTACAGCGCGTCCCCTTTGACCGCTCGGGAACCCCGCCGGGGCGACGTCAGTCTAGGGGCTCAGGAGGCCTCGCGCAGCTGCTGGGCTTCGGGGAGCGCCTGCAGCTTCTTCAGCGTGCGGCTCTCGATCTGGCGGACGCGCTCGCGCGTGATATTGAACGCGCGGCCGACCTCCTCGAGGGTGCGCGCGCGGCCGCCCACGATGCCGTAGCGCAGCTCGATCACCTCGCGCTCGCGCCTCGGAAGCGACGCGAGCACGCGCGCGATGTTCTCGCGTCGGAGCGCTTCGGAGGCGATCTCGAAGGGGGACTCGGCGGAGACGTCCTCGATGAAGTCCGCGAGGGCCGAGTCGTCCTCCTCGCCCACCGGTTTCTCAAGCGACACCGGCTGCTGGGCCAGGTGCATGACGTCGCGCACCTCGCGCACGGGCCACTCGAGCTCGGCGGCGACCTCGGCGGCGGTCGGTTCGCGCCCGAGCCGCTGGATCAGCGCGCGCTCGGCGTGGACGAGCTTGTTCAGGCGCTCGACCATGTGCACGGGAATGCGGATGGTGCGGCCCTTGTCGGCGATCGCGCGGGTGACCGCCTGGCGTATCCACCAGGTGGCGTAGGTCGAGAACTTGTAGCCGCGGCGGTAGTCGAACTTCTCGACCGCCCTGATCAGCCCCAGCGACCCCTCCTGGATGAGGTCCAGGAACGTCAGCCCGCGCCCCACGTAGCCCTTGGCGATCGACACCACCAGGCGCAGGTTCGCCTCCACCATGTGCTGCTTGGCGGCCATGTCGCCGCGCTCGATGCGTTTGGCCAGCAGCACCTCCTCCTCGCCGCTCAGCAGGGGGACGCGGCCGATCGAGCGCAGATACAGCCGCAGCGAGTCGAGGCTCGGCTCGACGGTGAGGTCGATCTCGACCTTCTTCAGATCCTCAAAGCGCGGCGGGTCCTGCGCGGAGTCGTCGGCCCGCGCCCGCGGCTCCCGGCCCGCGTCCTCTGAGTCGAGCACCTCGATCCCCTGCTCCTCGAGGTGGCTGAACAGCTCCTGGGCCTGCTCGCCTGAGAGCTCGGCCTCCTCGAGCGCCGCCGCGATCGCCTCGGAGGTCAGGAATCCCCGCTCCTGGCCCCGGGCGATGATGCGCCTCATCTCCTCCACATCGATCACGGCTGTATCCGTGACGACCGACAGACCGTCGTGCTTCCCCGTCAACTGCTACCCCCAAGGCTAGATCCAATGCCGGAGCGGGAACCCGCTCCGACTCCCCGATTTTCGCTTAGCCTCCCGTGCGTTGCGATAGTGGCATTGGCAGCTCCGTTGCGTGTGCACCGCTCCTGGGCCCTGCCCGGTGTTCCGGGCCTGATCCCGCGAGCCGGTGGCGAAGTGATACCAGAATCAGCGGTCGCGCATCCGCGCCGGTTTCGGCGCTCGGATCGGCCCGCGGGCGCGCGCTACGCTTGCCCACGATGCAGGCGGCACGGCCGAGCTCTCCTGTCCTTGCCCCGCGGGGTGCGGATGACGACGTCCAGGCGCGCACACCGGCGGTGCGGGTGGGGCTCTCGCGGGTTGGCGTCACCGGCGTGGAGAAGGTGGTGCGCATCCGCGACGAGCTGTTCTTCGCCCGGCTGGATTGCTTCGTGGACCTCAGCCGCGACCAGAAGGGCGCGCACATGTCGCGCTTCGACGAGGTCGTCAACGAGGCGATCGGCGAGGTGGTGCTGAGCGAGTCCCCGTTCCGCGCCGAGACGCTCGCCCAGCACATCGCAGAGCTGGTGCGCTCGCGCCAGGGAGCGGAGCGCGCCGAGGTCACGATCGCCGCGCGCTACCCCGAGCACAAGCCCGCTCCGGTCTCAGGCGTGCCGACCCAGGAGATCTACACGCTGTACGGGCGGGCGGTGGCCTACGAGCACGGGACGCGGCGCATCGTCGGCGTCTCGGCCACGGGCATGACCGCCTGCCCCTGCGCCCAGGAGCTCGTGGCCGGCCGCGCGCGCGAGCGGCTCGCCGAGGACGGCTTCGGCGAGGAGCAGATCGAGCGCATCCTCGAGCGCGTGCCGGTGGCCACCCACAACCAGCGGGGCCTCGCCACCCTGCACATCGGCTGCATAGAGGCCTGCGTCGAGGAGATCGACGCAGCCGCCCTGCTGGCGATCGCGGAGGCAAGCATGTCCTCCGAGATCTATGAGCTGATGAAGCGCTCTGACGAGGTCGAGGTGGTGGAAAAGGCCCATCGCCGCCCGCGCTTCGTGGAGGACTGCGTGCGCGAGATGGTCGCGGGCGTGGTCGCGGGCTTTCCGGCGCTGGACGGTAGGAGCTTCGTGTCAGCCCACCAGGAGAACCTCGAGACGATCCATCGGCACAACGTCGTGGCCGAACGCCACGGCCTGCTCTCAGAGCTGCGCGCCGAGATCGAGTCGGGCACGCCCGCCGGGCATCAGACGACCCTCGAGCAGTGGCTGGACGGCGGCTGAGAGGCGCTCAGCCGGCCGCGCCGCGCGTCTCGGCCTGCTGCAGCCGGCGGCGTATACCGAAGAAGTAGTCAAGGCCCGAGACGACCGTCACGAGCACCGTCACGTAGAGGAGCGCCGACAGCCATAGCGGCTGCCCGTGCACGGCGATCACCGACAGGATGGCCGCGATCTGAAGGCAGGTCTTGACCTTGCCGAACATGCTCGCGCCAATCACCACGCCCGCCTGGGTGGCGCCGAGGCGAAGCACGGTGACGGCGAGCTCGCGCGTGATGATCACCATCGCGATCCAGGCGGCGAGCCGGTGCAGGGAGACGAGCGCGATCAGCGCGGCGATGATCAAAAGCTTGTCGGCCAGCGGGTCCATCAGCTTGCCGAACGTCGTGATCGAGTCACGCGCCCGCGCGAGGTAGCCGTCCACGAAGTCGGTGAGCGAGGCCAGGGCGAACACCACCGCCGCGATCACGTCGCCGTCGGGGGTGTTTCCAAGCAGCGCCACGACCAGCGCGGGCACGAGCATGATCCTCAGCACCGTGAGGACGTTGGGCAGGTTCAGCGGGAACACGGCTCCGAGAACATTAGTGTCTCGCGCGCGAGGGCTGGTATACCGGCTGGAACTTCCCACGAAAAGGAGCAGAGCATGCGCAAACGCACCCTTGGGCCGCGGGGCCCCGAGGTCTCGGCCATCGGCCTCGGCTGCATGGGCATGTCGGCCTTCTACGGGGCCACCGATGAACCCGAGGCCGTGCGCACGATCCAGCGGGCGCTGGATCTCGGCTGCAACTTCCTCGACACCTCCGACATGTACGGGCCGCACACCAACGAGGAACTGGTGGGCCGGGCGATCGCCGGCCGGCGCGATGAGGTGTTCCTCGCGACCAAGTTCGGGATCAGGTTCGAACCGGGCGATCCGCCGCGGCGGTCGATCGACGGCAGCCCCGATTATGTGCGCTCGGCCTGCGAGGGCTCGCTGAAAAGGCTCGGGGTCGATCGCATCGACCTCTACTACCAGCACCGCGTTGATCCGAAGACGCCGATCGAGGACACGGTGGGCGCGATGGCCGAGCTCGTGGCCGAGGGCAAGGTCGCCCACCTCGGCCTGTCCGAGGCCAACGCGGCCACGATCCGCAGGGCGCACGCGGTGCACCCGATCACCGCCGTGCAGACCGAGTACTCGCTGTGGACCCGCGACGTCGACGATGAGATCCTGCCCACGCTGAACGAGCTCGGGATCGCGCTCGTCGCCTACTCGCCGCTCGGCCGGGGCTTTCTGTCGGGGCGCTTCAGCTCCCCCGATGACCTCGACGAGGGCGACTTCCGCCGCTACGGGCCCCGCTTCACCGGCGAGAACCTGACCCGCAACCTCGCGCTCGCCGAGCGCGTGAGGGAGCTCGCGGCCGAGAAGGGGATCACCGCCGGGCAGCTCGCGCTGGCCTGGGTGCTCCACCGCGGCGAGCACATCGTCCCGATCCCGGGGACCAAGCGGGTGTCCTATCTGGAGGAGAACCTCGCCGCCGCCGATGTCGAGTTGAGCGATGAGGAGGTCGAGCGGATCGCCGATGCCGTGCCGGCTGCCGCGGGCGATCGCTACGACGAGGTGGGCATGCGGGGCGTCAACCTGTGATCCGGGCGGGCGCTGGGGCCGTCAACGCCTGCAGCTCCTCAAGCGACTCGGAGATCAGTCGCGGGAGGGCGGTGGGGTCGGGCTGATCGACCCAGCGGGCGAACGCCACCTGGAAGATGGTCATCGCCGTCTGCGCGGCCAGGATCGCGGCCTGGTCGGCGACCCCGCGGCCACGCAGCGCCGCGGCGATCGCCTCGGCCATGGATGACAGCTTGATCAGCTCGCGCTCCTGAAGCTCCGGGTTCGCGGCGATGATGGCCTGGCGCTGGCGGGCGAACTCCTGGCGCTCCGCGAACATCGCGCCGGCGGCACCCAGCCCGGCCGCCAGGGCGGCTTCGATCGGCGTGGCCGACGGGGGGGCGGCCGCGGTGGCATTGACGAACAGCTCCCGCAGCTCGCTGGATCCCAGAAACAGGACCTCGCGCTTGTCCGCGAAGTAGCGGAAGAAGGTTCGCTTGGTCAGCCCGGCCCGCTCGGCGATCTCCGCAACCGTGGTGGCGTCGAAGCCCCGCTCGGCGTACAGGGAGAGCGCGGCCTGCTGGAGCCTGAGGCTGGCGTCCGGTTGCCATCTGACCATCGCTACAGCCTAGATGATGTCACTCGGTGCCATGGGCGTACTAGAGTCATGACACCAAGTGCCATCGGTGCTCCCCCGCCGATCACAACCCACCATCTGGAGGAATCTCATGCGCGTATTCGTCACCGGCGCGTCCGGCCACATCGCATCCGCCGTCATCCCGGAGCTGATCGGCGCGGGCCATCAGGTGGTCGGCCTGGCCCGCTCCGAGGACTCCGCCGCAGCCGTCGCGGCGCTCGGCGCGGAGGTCCGCCGCGGCGACCTGGACGACCCCGAGGGCGTCGCCCAGGCGGCCGGCGAGTCCGACGGCGTCATCCACCTCGCCTTCAAGCACGAGGCGATGCGCAGCGGCGACTTCCAGGGCGCCGTCGCCGCCGACCTGGCGGTCGTGCAGGCGATCGGCGCGGCGCTCACCGGCTCCGAGGCGCCATTCGTGAACACCGGCGGGACGCTCGCGCTGAGCGCGATCACGGGGCGCTCCGGCACCGAGGAGGACGTGGTCGACGGCGGCCCGAGGGCCGATGGGACGAATGCCACGATCGCGCTGGCGCGGAGCGGCGTGCGTTCCTCGGTCGTCAGGCTGCCGCCGCTGGTCCACAGCGATCTGGACCACCACGGCTTCGCGCCGACGCTGATCGCGCTGGCCCGCGAGAAGGGCCACGCCGCCTACGTGGGCGACGGCGCCAACCGCTGGCCCGCCGTCCACACGCGGGATGCCGCGCAGCTCTACCGGCTGGCGCTGGAGTCCGCCCCGGCCGGCTCCTACCTGCACCCGGTCGGCGACGAAGGCATCCCGTTCCGGGAGATCGCGGCGACGATCGGCGCCAGGCTGGGGGTGCCGGCCATCAGCGTCACCGCCGAGGAGGCGCCGGAGCACCTCAGCTACCTGGCGGGCTTCGCCCCCCTCGACAACCCCACCTCCAGTGCGTTCACCCGCAGGCTGCTCGGCTGGGAACCGACACACCCGGGCCTGATCGCCGACCTGGAAGACGGCCACTACTTCGCGTGACGAGGCCGAGGCGGGCGCGGCTGGGGTCAGTAGCCGACGGAGTAGAAGCTGATGTGCCGGCAGCCGTGGAGCTTGTAGTGGGGGAGCGCGTGATGGCTCGTGAACACCACGATGCCGGGGCTTTCGCAGTGGATCACGCCCGAGCCCTCGTGCGCGTGCACCACCGTGGCGGGGTTCGTGCCCGTCCACACGAAGTTGACGGTGTCGTTCGAGTAGATGAAGTTCTTGCCGTCGCCGGCGTGGATGACGGCCGTCTGGGTGGACTCGCCGCTCGGGTGGTAGTCGCCCCAGATGACATCGCCCGCGTTGCCCCCGTAGATGGTGTCGTCGCCGTAGCCGCCCAGCAGGTAGTTGTGCCTGCCCTGGACGCCCACGAGCGTGTGGTGTCGCCCGGCGGGGCCCTTGTCCATGACCAGGTGCTGGTTGGGGGGCCAGCCGGCGTGGCTCGTCATCGCGACGGCGGGGACGGCCGCGGCGAGCGCAGCTAGCAGCGCGACAGCGGCGATGCTCAGGCGGCGGCTCATTGCTCGGTTGAACATGCTCGTTGCATCGTCGCGCACAGGTCTACCCCGAGCTGAACGGGCTGAACTCGCACATGCGGCCACGGCGATCGGCCGCCATCGCGGGTGGAGGGTCGACGCCCGCGTTCGCGCACCCGTGCACGCTAGGGTGCGTCAATGCCGCTGATCCCCATGGTGATCGAGCGAACCGCGCGGGGCGAGCGCGAGTTCGACATCTACTCGCGGCTGCTGAACGAGCGGATCATCTTCCTGGGGACGCCGATCGACGATCAGGTGGCAAACCTGGTGGTGGCGCAGCTCTTGCATCTGGAGAGCGAGGACCCCGAAAAGGACATCTCGATCTACATCAACTCGCCCGGCGGGAGCATCTACTCGGGCCTTGCGATCTACGACACGATGAAGTTCGTGAAGCCCGACATCTCGACGATGTGCGTGGGGGTGGCGATGTCGATGGGCTCGCTGCTGCTGGCGGCCGGCACGAAAGGCAAGCGGGCGGCGCTGCCGAACTCGAGGATCCTCATCCATCAGCCCTCGGCGGGCTTTGAAGGACAGTCGACCGACATCGAGATCCACGCTCGCGAGATCCTGAACGTGCGCGTGCGGATCGACGAAATCTATGCCGAGCACACCGGCAAGCCGACGGATGAGGTGCGCCAGGACATGGAGCGCGACCGCTTCTTCTCGGCTGAGCAGGCGGCCGAGTACGGCCTGATCGACCGAGTGCTCGACGCCCACTGAGGACCTCCGGACGGCATGTCCGCCCTGACGCCGCGCGAGCGCTCGATACTCGGGCTGATCGCGGTCCTCACCGCGCTCGCGGGGCTCGCCAACTACCAGACCTGGGCCGCGGTTCCCCGCTTTGCGATTGCCACGCTCGCGCTGGCGGGCCTGGCATGGGTGGTGTCGTTCGCCACCGAGCAGCTCGGCGAGCGGTTCGGGCCGGGCGTCACCGGGATGTTGCAGTCGACGCTCGGCAACCTGCCGGAGCTGTTCGTGGTGATCTTCGCGCTGCAGAAGGGCGAGCTCGTGGTCGCCCAGACGGCGATCGTGGGATCGATCCTCGCCAACGCGCTGCTCGTGCTGGGGCTCGTGATCGTGGTCGGCGCGCGCCGGGCGCCGGACGGGATCATGCGCTTCTCAACGCGCCTGCCCAGGGACACGGCGACGCTCCTTCAGGTGACGGTCTTCATCATCGTGCTGCTCGGACTGTCGCTGGCGGCGCACGATCCGGCGAGCCATCACGTGAACTCGATCTCGATCGTGGGAGCGATCTGCCTGCTGGTCGTCTACGGGGCCTGGGTGGTGCCCTATCTGCGTGATGACCCGGCTCCGGTGAGCGCCGATGAGGCGGCCGCTGCCGCGGCCGGGGGGCCGCCGGGCGCCCTCGCCGCCGAGGTGAGCCCGAGCGGACCGCGGCTGTCGCTTCGCTTCACCCTCGCGCTGTTGCTCGTCGCCGGTGTCTCATCCGCGTTCGTGTCGGACTGGTTCATCAACGGGCTTGCGCCGGCGATCTCACAGCTCCACATCTCCCAGGCGTTCGCAGGCCTCGTGATCGTGGCGATCGCGGGCAACGCCGTCGAGAACACCGCAGGCCTCGTGCTGGCCTCGAAGGGCCGCTCGGACCTCGCCATCTCGGTCGTGAAGAACTCGGTGGCCCAGATCGCGGCCTTCCTGTTCCCGCTGCTCGTGCTCGTGTCCTTCGCGCTGTCCACCACCCTCACGTTCGCGCTGGCCCCCGTCTACATCGGCGCCCTCTTGCTGACCACGCTCGCGCTCGCGCAGATCACCGGGGACGGGGAGGCCGGGGCCTTCGAGGGCTGGGCGCTCGTCGCGCTGTATGTGATCCTCGCGACGTTCACGCTGTACGAGTAGGCCGGCTCTGGGATCGTCCTCCCGCCCTCGCCCCGGCCGGGCAAGCGCGCTAGACTCCTTTGCACCTCGCGCCTAGGCGGGGTTTTTCTTCGCCCTAGGCCGCTCGCTGACCACAACTACGCAGGGAATTCCCACATGGCCCGTGGAGACGTTCGAATCGCGATCACCCTCGCATGCGAGGAGTGCAAACATCGCAACTACCAGACCAACAAGAGCAAGCGCAACAACCCCGATCGGGTCACGCTGCGCAAGTACTGCCGCTGGTGTCGTAAGCACACCAGCCATCGGGAGACTCGCTAGCGCGGGAGCGCAGCCGTGGCCCGTGACCGCAAACGTGCAAAGCAGCGCCGGGAACGCCGGGGCAACGCTGGTGCAGGCCGTGCGGCCGCCGCGGGTACCCCCGCGGCAAAGCCCGACGCCAACGGCGCGCCTCCGCCCGAGCCGGCCGCGCCCAACGGCGCCCCGGCCAAGCCGGGCGATCTCGAGCGAGCCGACGTCCCCGCGGCGCTCGACCACGCCTCCGCGGAGGTCGACGAGTTCGACGCCGCGCTCGTGCGCGGGGCCGGCGGCGTGCCCGCCGACCCCGAAACGCTGTCCGAGGCCGAAATCGAGGCCGAGGCGCTGGGCGAGGGCGACATCGGCGCGGACGAAATTCAGGAACCCGCCGGCACCAAGGTGCGCCGCCGGCCCGGCGGCGGCGGTCCCGACGGCGGCGTCACGCCCGAGCAGGCCTCCGGCGCTCCGATCCGTACGGGCAACCGCGCCGTCTCCTTCCTGCGTGCCAGCTGGGCCGAGCTTCAGCGCGTCCAGTGGCCCGACCGCCGGCACGTCACCCAGGCCACGGCGGTCGTGCTCGGCTTCGTGGCGATCGCGGGCGCCTATCTGGGCTTGGCCGACTACGTGGCCAAAGAAATCGTCGAATTCATCCTCTAGGACCTGAATGTTTCGCTGGTACGTCGTCAACACCTACTCCGGCCATGAGAACAAGGTCAAGGACAACCTCGAACACCGCGTGGTGTCGCTCGGTCAGCAGCGGGCCGTGCGCAACGTGGTCGTCCCCACCGAAGCGGTCTCCGAGATGAAGGACAACCAGAAGATCACCGTGGAGAAGCGAACCATGCCCGGCTACGTGCTCGTGAACATGGAGCTCAACGAGGACTCCTGGGGAGTCGTCAAGGGCACCCCCGGCGTGACCGGGTTCGTGGGCGCCTCCCAGGAGCCGGTGGCGCTCACCCAGGTGGAGGTCGACCGGCTGCTGCACAAGGAGGTCGCAACCGCCACCCGCGCGCGCGCCCAGTTCACGATCGGCGAGTCGGTCAAGGTGGTCTCGGGCCCGCTGTCTGACTTCTCGGGGGAGATCTCCGAGATCAACGAGGACGCGGCGAGGCTGAAGGTGCTGGTATCGATCTTCGGGCGCGAGACCCCGGTAGAGGTGGGCTTCGACCAGGTCAAGAAGCTCTGAGCCGGCCGATGACGTGCGCGAGGCGGCGTCCTCGATCGCTCGTGTGCAGAGCACACTTCGCTCACTGCGTCCTTGCCTCGCTTGATCCTCGACTCGCTCAGCCGGTATGGCGCGCCGACGAAGCGCTCTGATCACCCAAAACAAACTCGACAGATAAGCTGACTGGATATGGCCAAGAAGGTACTCACGACGATCAAGCTCCAGGCGAACGCCGGGCAGGCGAGTCCTGCTCCTCCGGTGGGTCCTGCGCTGGGCCAGCACGGGATCAACATCATGGAGTTCTGCAAGGCCTTCAACGCCCAGACCCAGAGCGAGACCGGGACGGTGATCCCGGTGGTGATCACGGTCTATGAGGACCGCTCCTTCACGTTCATCACGAAGACCCCGCCCGCCGCGGTGCTGATCCGCCAGGCGGTCAACGTCGCCAAGGGCTCGGGCGAGCCCAACCGGGTGAAGGTCGGCACGATCACCCAGCAGCAGCTGCGCGACATCGCCGAGCGAAAGCTCGACGACCTGAACGCCCACGACATCGACCAGGCCGCGAAGATCATCGCCGGCACGGCGCGCTCGATGGGCGTCGAGGTGGCGTCGTGAGCCAGCACGGGAAACGTTATCTCGAGCGCCTCGGGCAGGTCGACCGCGAGCACGAGTACCAGCCGGGCGAGGCGGTTGCCCTCGTGCGCAACACGAGCAGCGCGAAGTTCGACGAGTCGATCGAGCTGCACGTGCGCACCGGCCTGAACGTCCGCCACGCCGATGAGCAGCTGCGTGGGACCATCGCCCTGCCCAACGGCCTCGGCAAGGAGGTCAAGATCGCCGTGTTCGCCCAGGGCGAGAAGGTGGGCGAAGCCGAGGAGGCCGGCGCCGACGTCGTCGGCGGCGAGGACCTGGCCAAGCGCATCGAGGAGGGCTTCGACGACTTCGACGTGGTCATCGCCACCCCCGACATGATGTCCGTGGTCGGGCGCCTGGGCCGAGTGCTCGGGCCCTCCGGCAAGATGCCCAACCCCAAGGTGGGCACGGTCACGATGGACGTCGCAAAGGCCGTCGAGGAGTCCAAGTCGGGCAAGGTCGAGTACCGCACCGACCGCACGGCGATCGTGCATCTGATCATCGGCAAGGCGAGCTTCTCAGACCAGCAGCTGCTCGAGAACTACGCGGCCGTGATCGAAGAGCTGGTCCGGGCCAAGCCGGCGGTCGCCAAAGGCCGCTACCTGCGCTCGGTCACCCTCGCCTCGACCATGGGCCCGGGGGTCAAGGTCGACTCGAGCCGTACACGTGACATCATCGAGGAGGCGCCCGCGGCGACGATCGCCGCCTAGCGCATCCATACAGGCCACCAGAGACCCCCGGCGATTGCGCTGGCCGATATTCAGATCGGTGGCGCTCGTAAGACCGGGACAGGAGCCCAATGAACCGAGACCAGAAGGCAGTGGCGATCGCCGAGATCGCCGCCCAGATAAACGAGTCCGAGGCGGTCTTCGCCGTCGACTACCGGGGCATCACCGTGGCCCAGGCAGCCGAGCTGCGCACCAAGCTGCGCGAAGCGGACGCCACCTTCAAGGTGGTCAAGAACTCGCTCACCGAGCGGGCGGCCGACGAGGTCGGGGCCGCGACCCTGAAGGACTACCTGGCCGGACCCACCGCGCTCACGTTCGTGCGCGGCGACGTCGCCACGGCGGCCAAAGCGATCGCCGACTACGCCCGGGCCACGCAGCTGCTTCCGTTCAAGGGCGGGCTGATGGAAGGCTCCCCGCTGGACATCGATCAGATCCGCTCCCTGTCGCGCCTGCCCTCCCGCGAAGTGCTCTACGGGCAGCTGGTCGGCGTGGTCGCATCCCCGGTCGGCGGGCTGGTCCGCAGCCTGAGCGCCCTCGTGGGCGGTCTCGCCTCCGCGCTCGGCCAGGTGCGCGAGAAGAAGGAGTCCGGAGAGATCCCCGCGGGCGAGCCGCCCGCCGCGGAGGCCCCCGCCGTGGAGGAGCCGAAGGCCGAGGAGCCCGCCGCCGAGGAGGCCGTCGCAGAGGAGGCAGTCGCAGAGGCGCCTCCCGCGGAGGAGACCAAGGCGGAGGAGCCCGCCGCAGAGGCGGCTCCCGCGGAGGAGCCTGCGGCCGAGGAGCCGAAGGCCGAGGAGCCCGCGACCGAGGAGCCAGCCGCCGAGGCTACTCCCGATGACAAAGCTGCGCCGGCGGATGAGCCGGCACAAGACGACGACAACCAGGCGGACGCTTCGGCTGAGGCGCAGCCCGATGCCGCCGATGCGAATCCCACCAAGGAGGACTGACGAAGATGGCTACCAGCACACAGGATTGGATCGAGGAGCTGAAGGGCATTTCGGTGCTCGAGCTCGCCGAGCGCATCAAGGCGCTCGAGGAGGAGTTCGGCGTCTCGGCGGCCGCCGTTGCGGCGCCCGCCGCCGCTGCCGCCGGCGGCGGAGGCGACGCCGGGGGCGAGGATGCCGAAGAGCAGAGCGCGTTCGACGTGATGCTCACCGAGGCCGGCGACAAGAAGATCCAGGTGATCAAGGTCGTGCGCGCCGCCACCGGGCTCGGGCTGAAAGAGGCCAAGGCGCTGGTGGACGAGGCTCCCAAGCCGATCAAGGAGGGCGTCGACCGCGAGGAGGCCGACAAGCTCAAGCAGGAACTGGAGGAGGCCGGCGCCTCTGTCGAGGTCAAGTAGATCCCGCTCACCGGCACGCCGTCCGATCGAGGGCCCGCCATCGCGGGCCCTCTTTATGTTCCCCTAACAATTGGGCAACTTTTGCTGTAAAGTGTGCTGCGCCGGCCGATAGCCGCAGCCGCCTGGAACGTCCGATGTCGCGCCACATACGCGAATGTCGGGGGCGGGGTCCGTGAGCGCTGGCAGCCTCTTAAGGGCGTCGCTGGTCTGTGCTATCTTTGCTAGTCGCGCTTCGGCGCGCTCCTCTGCCCGTTTCTCGCCCTCCGAAGGAGTCGTTTCTTGGCTGCTGCAGATGCTCTCCGGACGCGCCGAAGCTTCGCGCGCCTCAATAAGACCGTTGACGTCCCCAACCTGATTGACATACAGCGCCGCTCGTTCACGTGGCTTACCGACCCGCAGAAGGGCGGGTTGCGCGAGACGATCGACGACATCTCCCCGATCGAGGACTACACCGGCAACCTGGCGGTGCAGTTCGGCGAGTTCGTCTTCGACGAGCCCGTCGCCTCGCTCGACCAGTGCCGCGAGAAGGACCTGACCTACGCCCGCCCGCTGACCGTGACGGTCGCCTTCATCAACCGCGAGACCGGAGAGATCCGCGAGCAGTCCGTGTTCATGGGCGACTTCCCATGGATGACCGAGCGCGGGACCTTCGTGATCAACGGCACCGAGCGCGTGGTCGTCACCCAGCTCGTGCGCTCCCCCGGGGCCTACCTGATGGAGCCGAAGGATCGCGAGAAGCAGGTCTTCATCGCCAACCTGATGCCCGCGCGAGGATCGTGGCTCGAGCTCGAGATCGACAAGAAAGGCAAGGTCTTCGTCCGCATCGACCGCAAGCGCAAGCTGCCGGTCACCGTGCTGCTGCGCGCGATGGGGTACGCCACCGACGAGGAGATCCTGCGGCTGTTCGGCAACTCGCTGTACATCCGCAACACCATCGATACCGACACCGAGGTCACCCGCACCGAAGAGGGCGCGCTGATCGAGCTGTTCAAGAAGCAGCGCCCCGGCGAGCCGCCGAGCGTGGACAACGCCAAGGCCCTGCTCAACCAGCTGTTCTTCGACCCCAAGCGCTACGACCTCACGCGCGTCGGGCGCTACAAGCTGAACTCACGGCTGAAGCAGACGACCGACCTCGACACGCGCACGCTGACGAAGGACGACATCATCGCCCTCGTCAAAGAGCTCGTGGAGCTGCCGAAGATCCTGGGCATCCCCGAGGACGACGAGGTTGAGATCAAGGACTACGCGGCCGAGGCCGCGAGCATGCCGCGCGAGCCGGTGGCCGAGCACCTCGACGAGTACGAGCACTTCGGCAACCGCCGCCTGCGCACCGTCGGCGAGCTGATCCAGGAGGCGTTCCGGATCGGGCTCTACCGCATGGAGCGCGTCGTGCGCGAGCGCCTGACCACCGAGGACGCCGACACGATCACGCCGCAGACGATCATCAACATCCGTCCCGTGGTGGCCGCGCTGAAGGAGTTCTTCGGCTCCTCCCAGCTGTCCCAGTTCATGGACCAGACGAACTCGCTGGCGGGGCTCACCCACCGCCGCCGCCTGTCCGCGCTGGGCGCCGGCGGGCTGACCCGCGAGCGCGCGCCGATCGAGGTGCGAGACGTGCACCCCACCCACTACGGGCGCATGTGCCCGATCGAGACGCCCGAGGGACCGAACATCGGGCTGATCGGCTCGCTGTCCTCCTTCGCGGAGGTATCCGAGTACGGCTTCGTGACGACGCCCTACCGGGTCGTCAAGGACGGCGTCGTGACCGACAAGGTCGAACGACTCGACGCGACCCAGGAAGAGGAGCTCCTTATCGCCCAGGCGAACACGCCGATCGACCCCAAGACGGGGAAGCTCAAGGGTACGGAGATCCTCTGCCGCACCCAGGCCGGCCAGTACGTCACCGTCGGCCCGAAAGACGTCGACCTGGTGGATGTCTCACCGGAGCAGATCTGGTCGGTTGCGACCGCCATGATCCCGTTCCTCGAGCACGACGACGCCAACCGCGCGCTGATGGGCTCGAACATGCAGCGCCAGGCGGTACCGCTGCTGAAGGCCGACGCTCCCCTGGTCGGCACCGGCATGGAGCGCCGCGCCGCGCTCGACACGGGCGACGTCCTGTTGACCAAGGAGGCCGGAACGGTCGAGTACGTGGACGCTGATGAGATCGTCGTTCAGGGCGCCGGTGGCAAGAGCGAGGAGTACGAGCTGCAGAAGTTCATGCGCTCGAACCAGGGCACCCTCATCCACCACAAGCCGCGCGTGAAAACCGGCCAGAAGGTCAAGGCCGGCGACGTGCTGGCCGACGGCTCCTCGACCGACCGCGGCGAGATGGCCCTCGGCAAGAACCTGATGGTCGCCTTCATGTCCTGGGAGGGTTACAACTTCGAGGACGCCATCATCCTGTCCAAGCGCCTCGTGCAGGACGACGAGCTCACCTCGATTCACATCGAGGAGTACGAGATCGACGCCCGCACGACCAAGCTCGGCGAGGAGGAGATCACCCGGGACATCCCCAACCGCTCGGAGGAGTCGCTGCGCAACCTCGACGACCGCGGCATCGTGCGCGTCGGCGCCGAGGTCATCTCCGGCGATCTGCTCGTCGGCAAGGTGACGCCCAAGGGCGAGACCGAGCTGACGGCCGAGGAGAAGCTGATCCGCGCGATCTTCAAGGAGAAGGCGCGCGAGGTGCGCGACACCTCGCTGAAGGTCCCCCACGGCGAGGGCGGCGTCGTGATCGACGTGAAGACCTTCAGCCGCGACGCCGGCGACGACCTGCCGCCGGGGGTCAACGACCTGGTGCGCGTGTTCGTGGCCAAGAAGCGCAAGATCTCCGAGGGCGACAAGCTCGCGGGCCGTCACGGCAACAAGGGAGTGATCTCCAAGATCGTCGACCAGCAGGACATGCCGTTCCTCGAGGACGGCACGCCCGTCGACGTGATCCTCAACCCGCTGGGCGTGCCCTCGCGCATGAACGTCGGCCAGATCCTCGAGACCCACCTCGGCTGGGTGGCCGCCCAGGGCTGGTATGACGACGGCTCGGAGGCCTACAGCGCGGCGCAGAGCGAGGTCGGCAACGGTAACGGCCACGGAAACGTCGCCGGCTCCTCCGGTCGCGTGTATGTATCCACGCCCGTGTTCGACGGGGCCACCGTCGAAGACGTCGACCAGGCGCTCGTCAGCTGGCAGGACGAGCACACCGGCCGCATCCAGATGGACGTCGACAAGAGCCGGCGCCCGGGCGAGCAGGCCTCGGGCAAGATGACGCTGTTCAACGGCCGCACGGGCGAGCCCTTCGCCGAACAGGTGACGGTCGGCTACATGTACATCCTGAAGCTCTTGCACCTCGTCGACGACAAGATCCACGCCCGCTCGACCGGTCCCTACTCGCTGGTCACCCAGCAGCCGCTGGGGGGCAAGGCGCAGTTCGGCGGCCAGCGCTTCGGCGAGATGGAGGTGTGGGCGCTCGAGGCATTCGGCGCCGCCTACACCCTGCAGGAGATGCTGACGATCAAGTCCGACGACACGATCGGGCGCGTGAAGGCCTACGAGGCGATCGTCAAGGGCGAGAACATCGCCGAGCCGTCGGTCCCGGAGTCCTTCAAAGTGCTGCTCAAGGAGATGCAGTCGCTGGCGCTCGACGTGAACGTCGTCTCAGAGGAAGGCCAGCGCACGGAGATGCGCGATGAAGACGACGATCTGCTGCGCGCCGCCGAGGAGCTCGGCATCGACCTCTCGGGAGTGCGCGCCCTCGCGGGCGACGCTGCCGAGGAGCCGGACGGCGATGAGGCCGACGCCCCCGAGGCGGTCAACGGCTCAGAGCCGGATGCGGCCGCCGTGGCCGAGGACCTCGCCGAGGGGGAGGCGGCCGATGAGGTGCTCGTCGAGGAGGACCTGATCGAGGAGATCGAGGGGTTGGCAGGGGCAGTAAATCCGGATTCACCCGCGAGCGAAAGCTAGAACCAGATGATCGATATCAACAACTTCGACGCCATCGAGATCAGTCTCGCCTCCTCCAAGCAGATTCGCAGCTGGAGCTCCGGCGAGGTGATCAAGCCCGAGACCATCAACTACCGCACGCTCAAGCCTGAGAAGGATGGGCTCTTCTGCGAGCGCATCTTCGGTCCGACCAAGGACTGGGAGTGCTACTGCGGCAAGTACAAGCGCGTCCGCTACAAGGGCATCGTGTGCGAGCGCTGCGGTGTCGAGGTGACCCGCTCGAAGGTCCGCCGTGAACGCATGGGTCACGTCGACCTGGCCGCGCCGGTCAGCCACATCTGGTTCTTCAAGGGCGTGCCCAGCCGCATCGGCTACCTGCTCGACATGGCGCCCAAGGAACTCGAGAAGGTCCTGTACTTCGCCGCATCGATCGTCACGTGGGTGGACGACGAGGCGCGCACGAAGGACATGGACTCCCTCGAGAAGGAGGTCAATAAGGTCCTCGACGCCTACGCGGCCGAACGCGAGGAGCGCGTACTCGAACTGCGCGAGTCGCTCAAGCGCCGGGAAAAGTACCTGGGCAACGGCAAACAGACCCACTTCAACGACGACGACCACCTGTGGGCGGACTCGCTCGACGTGAACCTCTCGAAGATCTCTGATGAGGAGCGCGAGAAGCTCGTCAAGGAGCTCAACAAGGCCTTCGAGGCCGACATCGCCGACACCGAGGCCTACATCGAGGACGCGGCCGAGCGCATGCGCAACGTGTGGGAGCTGTTCAAGACGATGGAGCCCAAGCAGATAGAGCACGACGAGACGACCTTCCGCGAGCTGAAGGAGCGCTTCGGGTCCTCCTATGGATTCGGCGAGTACTTCCGCGGCGGCATGGGCGCCGAAGCCGTGCGCGACCTGCTCCAGCAGGTCGACCTCGAGGCCGAAAGGATCGAGCTCGAGGACCAGGTGAAGACCGGCAAAGGCCAGAAGCAGGCGCGCGCGGTGAAGCGCCTGAAGGTCGTATCCGCCTTCATCCAGTCCGGCAACAAGCCCGAGATGATGGTTCTCGACGCCGTGCCGGTGATCCCGCCGGAGCTCCGCCCGATGGTGCAGCTCGACGGCGGGCGCTTTGCCACCTCTGACCTGAACGACCTGTACCGCAGGGTCATCAACCGCAACAACCGCCTCAAGCGGCTGCTCGACCTCGGCGCGCCCGAGATCATCGTCAACAACGAGAAGCGCATGCTGCAGGAGGCGGTCGACGCGCTGTTCGACAACGGCCGCCGCGGGCGCCCGGTCACCGGACCGGGCAACCGTCCGCTGAAGTCGCTCTCAGACATGCTCAAGGGCAAGCAGGGGCGCTTCCGCCAGAACCTGCTCGGCAAGCGCGTGGACTACTCCGGGCGCTCGGTGATCGTCGCCGGCCCCTACCTGAAGCTCCACCAGTGCGGCCTGCCCAAGATCATGGCGCTCGAGCTGTTCAAGCCGTTCATCATGGCGCGCCTGGTCGAGCGCAAGTCCGCGCAGAACATCAAGGCCGCAAAGAAGATGGTGGACTCGATGATCGGCGAGGTGTGGGATGTGCTCGAGGAGGTCATCCACGAGCACCCGGTGCTGCTGAACCGCGCCCCGACCCTCCACCGCCTGGGCATCCAGGCGTTCGAGCCGCTGCTCGTGGAGGGCAAGGCGATCCAGGTTCACCCGCTCGTCTGCCACGCCTTCAACGCCGACTTCGACGGCGACCAGATGGCTGTCCACCTTCCGCTCTCGGCCGAGGCCCAGGCGGAGGCGCGCATCCTTATGCTGTCATCCAACAACATCCTCTCGCCGGCTCACGGAGCGCCGCTGGCGACCCCGACCCAGGACATGATCCTGGGGGCCTACTACCTGACCTACGGGCCCGAGGCCGAGGAGCTGTCGAAGATCGACCGGGCGACCCATGAGCCGCGCCCGCACGTGTTCCGCACCGCCCAGGAGGCCGAGCTCTCCTACGAGGGCGGCGTGGTCAAGCTGCACGACCTGGCCGAGTTCCGCCCGTTCGGGCGCGAGGGCGGCCACGTGCTGACCACGATCGGGCGGATCATCTACAACGACCGCATCGAGCGTGCGCTGGCCGAGGCGCTGGGCGACGAGTTCGACGCCACCAAGTACACGTTCGTCAACCAGTCGATGAAGAAGCGGGACACCACCCGGCTGATCGACATGCTCGTGCAGACCTACGGCGCGACCACGATCTCCCTGGTGCTCGACGCGTTCAAGGACCTGGGCTTCAAGTACGCCACCCAGGCCGGGATCACGATCTCCAAGAACGACGTGGTGATCCCACCGGAGAAGCAGTCGATCATCGAAAAGTACGAGAAGCTCGTCGCGGAGATCTCAGACCAGTACGACATGGGCCTGATCACCCAGGAGGAGCGCCATGAGGCCGTGGTGGAGAAGTGGAACTCGGCGACCGACGAGGTGGCCGACGCGATGGTCGCCAACCTGGCCACGCTGAACCCCATCTTCATGATGGCCAACTCGGGTGCCCGCGGGTCGTTCAAGCAGATCCGCCAGCTGGCGGGCATGCGCGGCCTGATGGCCAACCCGAAGGGTGAAATCATCGAGCGCCCGATCAAGGCCAACTTCATGGAGGGCCTGTCGGTGCTCGAGTACTTCATCTCCACCCACGGTGCGCGAAAGGGCCTGGCCGACACCGCCCTGCGCACCGCCGACTCGGGCTACCTGACGCGGCGGCTCGTGGATGTGGCCCAGGACGTGATCGTGCGCGAGCCCGACTGCGGCACCGAGCAGCACATCGAGATGGCGGTGTTCAAGGACGGCGGGGAACCGAATGACGGTCTCGTCGGGCGGATCGCCGCCGAGCCGATCACGACCAAGCGCGGTCGCATGCTGGGCGAGCAGGGCGCCGAGATCGGCCGCGCCGAGCTGGCCGACATGGTGGCCGCCTTCCAGGACGACCACGACAAGGGCACCGCGATCACCGTGCCCGTGCGCTCGGTGCTCAAGTGCGAGGCCGTCAGCGGCGTGTGCCAGGCCTGTTACGGGCGGGCGATGGCGACAGGCGCTCTGGCGCAGATCGGCGACGCGGTCGGCATCATCGCGGCCCAGTCGATCGGCGAGCCGGGCACCCAGCTGACGATGCGCACCTTCCACACGGGCGGAGTCGCCGGGGCGGACATCACCCACGGCCTGCCGCGCGTGGTGGAGCTGTTCGAGGCGCGCAAGCCCAAGGGCCTCGCCAAGATCGCCGAGCAGGATGGGGTGGTCTCGATCGAGGAGACCGACAAGGCGCTCACCGTCGTCATCACCGACGAGGCCGGCGAGGAGCACCGCCACGCCTTCCCGCGGCGCACACGGCTGTTCGTGGCCTCCGGCGAGAAGATCACGGCGGGCCGCCAGCTCAACGAGGGCTCTGTGTATCCGCACGAGCTCCTCGCGATCCGCGGCCGCACCGAGACCGAGCAGTACCTCGTCAAAGAGGTGCAGGAGGTCTACAAGTCACAGGGCGTGGACATCAACGACAAGCACATCGAGCTGATCGTGCGCCAGATGCTGAAGAAGGTGCGGGTCGACCAGAAGGGCGACACCGACTACCTTCCCGGCCAGTTCGTGGATCGCTTCGAATTCGCGAAGGCGAACGACGCGGTGATCGAGAAGGGCGACGAGGCGGCGCAGTTCGAGGACATCATCCTCGGCATCACCAAGGCGTCGCTGAACACCGACTCCTTCCTCTCGGCGGCCTCCTTCCAGGAGACCACCAAGGTTCTGACCGACGCTGCCCTCGAGGGCAAGACCGATCGGCTGAACGGGCTGAAGGAGAACGTGATCATCGGCAAGCTGATCCCGGCGGCGACCGGGCTGAAGCGCTACCGGCGGATCGAGATCGAGCCCTCTGAGCCGCTGCCCCGCGCGATCGACGACGTCGGGCTGCTCGACCAGGACGAGATCGCGGCCGAGCTGGGCCTCACCGGCGGCGAGGGCTTCAACGGCGGCTACGGGCAGGAGTTCGACGCCGACCTGGCTTCGCTCGAGAAGATCGGCGCCGGCACCGCGGACACCGGCTTCGTCGAGGAGCTGGCCGAGCTCGAGGTCCAGGAGGAGCCGAGCAAGGACTAGCAGGGCGCGGCCAGGCGGAGATGATCGTCTGGCCGCTGAAGAGAGTTCTCATCTGCACGGCCGCGACCTCCGGGGAGCGGCCGTGTTCCGTTCGGTGATGCCCACCCGTGGGATCAGGCGATGAGCGGCCCGCGCGGGATGACCCGCCGCTCCCTGCTCGCCGCGAGCGCCGCGGCCGCCGGGGTGGCCGGGAGCCGGCTCGTCGGACCCGGGGGCGCCGTGGCGGCGCTATCGAAGCCGGCCGGGCCTGCGGGCGTGGCCGAGCCCGTCTGCTTCGAGCGCTGGGTGGGGGACATCTCCACCAGGGCAACCACCGTCGATGTGGGGCGAAACGCGGATCTGGCGGGGCTCGAATGGCCGGCGGCGAGCGAGGCGGTGGGGCTCGCGCTGCGCGTGCAGAGGCCCGACGGAAGCTACAGCCCGTGGGTTTCCGCGGGGGCCCACGGCCACGGCCCCGACCTCAGCCCCGCCTCGGCGAGGCTGACGGGCGATCCGCTGTGGACCGGGGGAGGGCGCACGTTTCAGCTGAAGGCGGGGCGGGCACTGAACGGGGTGCGCCTGAAGCTCGTGGATGTGAGCTTCGGGCGCGGTGCTCGAGCACAGGCGCTCGCGGCCGGCCCGCTGGCCTTCCAGGCGGCCCTCCCGCTCGTCACCCCGGCGCTTGCGGCGGGGCCCGGGCAGCCGCCGATCATCGCCCGGCGGGCCTGGGCGGGAGGGGTCTCCCACCCGCGGGTGGCCCCGGAATACGGGGCTGTGGAGATGGCGTTCGTGCATCACACCGAGAACCCGAACGGCTACAGCGCCGGGGAGGTTCCGGCGATGCTGCGCGCGATCTACGCCTTCCATCGCTACGGAAACGGCTGGAACGACATCGGCTACAACTTCGTGCTCGACCTGTTCGGGCGCATCTTCGAGGCCCGCGCGGGCGGTGTCGATGAGCCCGTGGTGGGGGCGCAGGCCGGCGGCTACAACCTCGTCTCGACCGGCGTCGCAGTGCTGGGGAGCTTCTCGGAAGTGCCCATCTCAAACGCGGCCAGGCAGTCGCTCGAGCGCCTGCTGGCATGGAAGCTGGCGCTTCACGGCGTCCCGGCGAGCGGGCGGGTGACCGTGCGGGTCAACCCGGCGGGCGCCCGCTACAGCCGCTTCCCCGCGGGCGCGCACGTGTCGCTGCCGCGGATCGCGGGCCACCGCGACGGCGACTCGACCGACTGCCCCGGCGACGTCCTCTACGGGGAGCTTCCCGGCATCCGGCAGGTCGTGGGGCGGCTGGCCGGGCGCCCGGCGCGCGTCACGCTCGCGCTGGCCGCGGGCGCGAGCGCCCAGGCAGCCGTGCTGGCGGGCACCCTGGCGTTCCTGGACGGAACCCCGATCGCCGGGGCCCCCATCGAAATTCAGCTGCGGAGAGTCTCTGAGAAGGGCGAACTCGTGACCGAGCAGACCCTGGCCCAGGCCGTGACGGGTTCGGCCGGCGAATGGTCCGTGCCGGTGAGCATCGTTCCCGGCGTCCGCGAAGGCATCTGGTTGCGCGCGCTCTCCCCGGGTGGCCCGATCGCCCCAGCGGCGGTCTCGGAGCCGCTTCACCTGCGCGCGGCGGCGTCGATCACGCCGCAGAGCGCGCCTGCGCCCACGCCGCCAGCAGCCGCGCCTCCCGAAGCGTGAGCCCATGCTTCGGCTCGGTGCGTACGAGCAGGGTCGGCGCCGGGCGCTCGGCGGCCCACTCGTGGCAGGCCTCGTTGAAGGCGTCGTCGATCCAGGCCAGCGCCCGCCCCCCGGCGTATGTGTCGATTGCCTCGAGCTTCCAATGCGCGTTGGTGCTGCCAGGCGAGCGCTCGAAGTTCAGGAACGGGAGCCCCGCGGGCAGCCCCAGCAGGTGGGGCAGGTACTCCTCGGCGCGATCTTCCCAGCCGCTCGCCCACACCAGGTCGAAGTGCTCGGCCAGGCCGAGCAGGTGTGCGGCCGCGGTGGACGAAAGGAAGTGCGGTATGCCGTCGATCGAGTGGAAGGTTCCCTGCGCGGCGATCGGGTCCGGCCTGGAAGCCGGCCCCGCGGCCGACGTGGCGGGATGGCCGGGCGCGCCGAACAGCGAGATCACCCCGTCGATATCGACCATCAGCAGGGGCTTGTTTGTGTCGTTCGTCATGTTCGGTTCAGAGACGGTCTTTAGGCTACGTACAGGTTGGCCGGGCAATGTGCGGACATCGGCGGCTGTGAGTAAAGCAGTCGAGGACCGTGCCGATGGACCCTTCAGTGGGAGCGGAGGGGTTAGGAAAGACCCGACACACCGACCAGACCCCGCTCGAGCTCCCATGACCCCCACTCATCTCCTGATTCTGCCCACACCCCTGCCCTCCGAGCGCTCGCGCGCCCGCCGATGACCCTCGATCTGGGCATCCTGCTGGCGCTGGCCTGCGCCTTCGTCGCGAACCTGGGCTTCTTCTTCAAGTACCGCGGCGCCAACGCGGTGCCGAGGGTCGACCTGCGCCGTCCGTTTCACTCGGTCCGGCTGCTCTACTCCTCGAAGTGGTTCACGCTGGGCATGATCATCGCGACCGCCAGCTGGGGCCTGCATGTCGCAGCCCTAGCCCTGGCGCCGATGTCCGTGATCCAGGTCTCGCTTGCCGCCGGCGTCGTGTTCATCGCCGTGATGGCCGATCGCATGTTCGGATTCAAGGTCGGCCGCCGCCAGTGGCTGGGCCTGATCCTGACCGCCGCGGCCCTCGTGACGCTCGGGCTGACGCTGCCCTCCTTCCACGGCGCCCACTCGCAGTTCTCACAGGCCGCCATGATCTCCTTCGAGGCGGGGCTGTTCGGTATCGGCGGCCTGCTGCTGATGGGACCGCGCATGGGCGGGCCGGTCGAGCACCACGGCGTGATGCTCGCGGCCGCGGCCGGAATCCTGTTCGGGGTCTCAGACACCTCGATCAAGGCGCTCACCGGCATCACCGGCGCGCACGGGATCATGGGCCTCGTGCTCAGCCCCTGGCTCGCCGTGGCGGTGATCGCCTCGATCGTCGCCTTCTACGCCTCCGCGCGCGCCCTGCAGGACGGCGACGCCGTCCCGGTGATCGCCGTGACGGGGACCGCCGCCAACATCGCCGGCATCGCCGGCGGCATCCTCGTGTTCGGCGACCCGATGGCGGCCAGCCCGGTCGGGGTCGTGCTGCAGGCCTCCGCATTCGTGCTGGTGATCATCGCCTCGGCGCTCATGCCGGCGCCCGTGCGCTCGGCCGGCGTCCCGGCGACGGCGTAGCGCTGCTAGCATCAGCGCCCGATGCCCACCACCTCTCAGCTCGTGCGCAAGGGACGCGTGTCTCCTAAGAAGAAGCTGGCCACCCCCGGCCTGAAGTCGGGCAGCGGCCGCAAAAAGAAAGTCGCCGCGCCGCAGCGGCGCGGGGTCTGCACACGCGTGTACACAACCACCCCGAAGAAGCCTAACTCCGCGCTGCGGAAGGTCGCGCGGGTGCGCATCTCGGGCTCGATCGAGGTGACCGCCTACATTCCCGGCGAGGGCCACAACCTGCAGGAGCACTCGGTGGTGCTCGTGCGCGGCGGTCGTGTCAAGGACCTGCCGGGCGTTCGCTACAAGGTCGTGCGCGGCACGCTCGACGCGGCCGGCGTGAGCGACCGCAAGAAGGCGCGCTCGCAGTACGGCGTGAAGAAGAAGTAGCGCAATGCCCAGACGCGCTGCCGCCCAGATTCGCCCCGTGGAGGCGGATCCGATCCACCGCTCGAAGCTCGTTCAGCAGGTCATCAACAAGGTGATGCTGGACGGCAAGAAGTCCACAGCCGAGCGGATCGTCTACGACGCGCTGGCGCTGGTGGCCGAGCGCTCGGACAAAGACCCAGTCGAGTCCCTCGAGGCCTCGATCAGGGCTCTGACCCCCTCGCTCGAGGTTCGCTCCCGCCGCGTCGGTGGCGCCACCTACCAGGTGCCGGTCGAGGTTCCCGCCCGCCGCGCGCGCACGCTCGCGGTCCGCTGGCTCGTCGAGTTCGCCCGCAGCCGCCGTGAGAAGTCGATGGCCCAGCGCCTTGCCAACGAGCTGGTGGACGCCCAGTCCCAGCAGGGCGGGGCCTACAAGCGCAAGGACGACATCTACCGCATGGCCCAGGCCAACAAGGCCTTCGCGCACTACCGCTGGTAGGGCGCCCTTCCCGGCGCGCCTGCGCACCTCAGTCGTCTTTGGGCGGAGTCTCGCCCGAGGCCTCGCCCCGGACCGCTTCTTCGCTCAGGCGGCCGAGTTCCTCGTCGCTGAAGCTTCCCTCTTCGCTCGCGAGCACCTCGCGCGCCCGCTCCAGCTCATCCTCGCCGACGAACACGTCGCGCGCGCCCGAGTAGCCCCATTCAGGGCCGCCGATCGTGCGCTGGATGATGGCGCTGATGCCCGCCGCCGACAGCCGCTCGACGACCAGCTCGGCCTCGGGCTCGCTCGTCACCGACGTGAGGATCTTCAGCGGGTCCGCCATCGCTGTCGAGCCTAGCGCGGCGGCGTCTGGCGCGCATACCTGGACGCATGTGTGATCCTGGGCACAGGGCCCTTGAAGAAAGAAGCTTCGGTACCTAAACTTTCGGTACCGAATGTCCTCTCCCGCGCCGAGCACCGAGCCCGCCTTCCACCCGGAGGCCGGCGATCGCATAGAGCCCTACGTGTGGAAGATCGCGGGCGTGGTGATCCTCGGGATGATCATGTCGATCCTCGACACCACGATCGTCAACGTCGCGCTGCACACCCTGGGGAACGACCTGCACAGCTCGCTGGCGCAGATCCAGTGGGTGATCACCGGCTATCTGCTGTCGCTGGCCGCCGTCATCCCGATCACCGGCTGGGCGGCGCGCCGCTACGGGGCAAAGCGCGTGTACATGACCTCGCTGGTGCTGTTCACGATCGGCTCG
>Ga0182024_10005938_pt1 | contig 27064 bp, 22 predicted proteins | sample P32metaG_FD_120480 | JGI IMG/M metagenome (GOLD analysis project Ga0182024, IMG submission 120480) | Permafrost microbial communities from Stordalen Mire, Sweden - P3-2 metaG (Illumina Assembly) | ecosystem: Environmental > Terrestrial > Soil > Wetlands > Permafrost | place: Sweden: Stordalen...
AACTTGTCGAATGAAACCTTTTCCGGTCCGCCCCATTTCGGATCGAACTCGACCTGCCAAGCTCCGTCGAGCTGCAGCATCGCCGGTAACCTCACCACTCGTTCGCGACGCTGGCCATCGCTGTCAGTGAGCACGTACGTCCCCGAGTTCCAGAACAAGCGATGCGTGACGTCGACGGCTGACGGCGCATCCTCGGTGCCGGACGGAAGCGCCAAATCTCCGTGCCCAGAAGAGATCAGCATCGCATCGAACCGTTCCAACGCCGCGATCTCGCCTGCGAATGCTCGGTGGTCCGCCCACCCCCCACCTTCGCGCGATGGGAAGCGGTTTTTCGGACCCGTTCTTACCAACGTTCCATTCACAAACAGGTAGGGCGTACGGTCCTTGTAGACGACTCCGATGTGAATCCTTTTGGTGCCGGCGGCAGCCATGATCGGATCGCTGCTGGGCGTCTGCTCTCCCCCAGCGGCGGAGCTTGTCCCACCGAGCTGTGCGGCATAGGCCAACAGCGGTTCAACTTGTCCAGTTGGGCCATATTGAAACACGACGATGCCGTTCGCGCCGACGGCGAATCCCCCGCGCCCCTGACCGGGAGAGGTAAATGTCTGAGAGCCAGCTGCGGGCGCTTGAATGTTCTTGTCAGCATACGTCCATCCATCCGGTCCCTCGGTCGGCAGCGGGATTGCACCTCCTGGCTTGACCCACGCGGCCATGATGAAGGAGTCGTCCGACGGCTTGAGTGGAGCCGTGGCTTCGGGTGGTGACGGAGCGTCCGCCGGCGTTACGGCGACGAGGTGTTTGCCGGAGGACTCCCGAAACACCACAAACGCCGATTCGTTGGCATCTAGGGTAATCGGCACCTCTGTGACATCGTGGAGCTCCTCGTACGCCACCGCGCGCTCGATGCGACCGCTTTGCGGCCACCACCATTCCGGCTGGCGTCCGACAACCCGGAAAGAAGCGCTTCCGCGGACGGGCGCGGCCTGCTGGTTAACCACAAAGTAGATCTCTGTACCGTCCTCCGTGCGGCGATGGGTATAGTTGAGCTTGCCTTTCAAGTCCTCGCTACTGCTGAAGTCCGCGGGCACTCCCATCCCACCGAGAACCGCTTCCGGTGTGCTTCCCCAGACGATGCGGCCCTTCCCAACCTGACGACTTCCTTTGCCGCTCGCCCCGGCATTTCTCCCCCAGATCTCATCCGCCAGCTTGCGCACCTCCTCATCGCACTGGGGGTAGCCCGCCAGGCTCGGCGAAGCGAATGGACGGGACCCCAGCACCGTGGCACCGGCTTCAAGCAATTCTCTGACTCGCCGCAGCAGCTGCGGCGTCATGGTTTGCACCTTGGGCATCGGCGTCGGTTTGTAGTAGTAGTCGCTACCCTCCATCAACCGCATCACCGGCTGGTTCTCTGCATTGTAAGCGGGCAGTACCAACAGGCGATACGCCATGCCCGAGGAAAGCGTCACCTGGCCGCGATCCACTTTCATTCCATCGAATACCACTTCGGGCGGACAGCCATCCCAATTGTACGCAGGCCGAGTCGGGATGCCGCCCCGAGTGGTCGCGGGGATCGGTGGCGTGAAACGTTCCGGCGCACCCTCCGGAGCCACGAAGCATATGTCCGCCTGAAACTGACCCTGCCGTAGCATGTACTGCGCGCGAGCAAGGTATTCATGCCACGCTGCCGACCAATCCCACCACGTGACTCCAGCACCAAATACGGTTCCGAGATCCATGAACGAGACACCCGGCTTTCGCTGCGGCCAGGGCTGCATCACCCATTCGGACAGGTACAATCGATTGACGCCCGTCGCAAATGCCCAATCCGCAAGCGGCTTGAGGGTCGCGGGATGATCAAGAAAATCTCCCCACCTCGCCGTAAACGCTTCCGCGCCGAGGATCCGCCTGCCGTAGACATGCGCGGCCGATGCCATTTCCTCACTCAAGTCGCCCATCGGCAGCCCGTTGTACACCGGCCGTTGCCAGAACTCGCTCATCGGCTCGTCGGCGCGGCCGGCATAGCGCAGGTCATCCTCCGTGCCGTCATAGGCCTCGATCGACAGTCGCATGCCATGCTGATTTGCGAGAGTCCGCAGATGCCCGGCATAGTTTTCCAGCAGCAGTTCGCTGATCGTCTCGCGAAAGTCCCACAGGAATCGTTCCGATACTTCCAGATTGTCGACCACGATCCCGCTCAAGGTCGGCATGAAGGGCAGCAGGTCATATCCCCGACGGCGGCGGAACTCCTCGCGGAACCCCTCGGTCCAGTTGCCCGAGCCAGCCTCCCAGCTGTCGATGTGTATTGAGACAAGCGTCTTTCCTGTGAGCGACCCGATGTCCCCGCTCAGCTTGCCCACCATATCGGCATATTGCGCGTCCATCGAAGACTTGCTGAGTTTGTCTGTTTCCAGGCCGTTGGCTTCCGCCTGAGCTGAACGCAGCTCGCCATTCGCCACGGTGTGGCCAACCCGCAGGACCAACCAGCGTCCCCTTGGAACGTCCCAAGTGAGTCTGCCGGCTGCGTCCGTGTGCGAAGTGAGATCCTGCATCTTTGTCGCCCGAACGGTTTGACTGGCCGGAATCGGCGGATACCTCACGCTGGTTGCAATGTAGCGCGGCCACGGGACTACCCCCGCGAAATCGTGGACTCCGGCGAAGGATTTGGTCGAGGCGAAGTCGGGTATCCGATAAAGTGCCGTGCCCTCCGCGTCCGGCGCCGGATACGCGAGCACGGCAATATCTTCGTAGTAACCATGATTAATTCCCGCAGGTGTTTGCAGCACCGACGACAGGCGCGATGGTCCTTCGATAGTGGTTTCGGAAATGATCACTTTCTGTGTTGCTCGCGCGGGCGTCACCCATGGGCCACCGCTTCCGGCCCAACCGGGCGCGTTGTTCAAATTCACCTCGATACCCAGTCGGCTCGCTTCCGCCAACATGTACTTGAACATTTCCCGCCATGATTCAGACATGAATCGATGAGGTCCATTGGGATTTCCCAATGCGCCGTCCATGAACAGCATTCCGCCGATGCCTTGGCGCGCCATGGCTTCCAGGTCAGCGGTGATGCCTTCCTTGGTCACGTTCCCCTCCACCCAGAATGCATATACCCAGGGCCGTGCCGCAGCCGGCGGGTTGGCAAATTCAGCCTCGAGCGACGCGGCTGATGAAAGTGGCGCGATCGCGAGGAATCCCATCACGAGACCAAGGAACAGGCCATTTCGGGCTTCGGCAATCCGACGTAGCACAATGGAAGGTCGCAGAGATCGCGCCGGCGGCACACGATTGGATGTTTTCCTATTCATGCGATCCCTTCCTGTCAAGAAAGATGAAACACTTCCCTCATTTCCATCGACTGCGGAGATCCATCGTTGTTGTGGGGCATGAGCTCCGCCATATGCCGCCACCATTTGCGGCATTCGGGGGTGCTAGCGATGGCCGACCATTCAAATTCGCTCTCGATCTCCACGTAGGCGAATAGCTGTCGCGTCTGAGGATTGAGAAAGATCGAGTAATTGCCAACGCCGTGGGTCTTTAATACCTGCTCCAATTCCGGCCAGATCGGGTTGTGACGGCGCTCGTACTCGTCTTCGGCACCGCCATCGACGGACATCACGAAGGCCTTGCGGATCATGGGACTCCTCCTTGTGCCTTGAGATAGGTGCCCAAGCCGATCACGACCGTCGACACAGAAAATGAAACAGTAACACTTACGTCCTAGACTACCAGCCGCCGTGGTTAGGCGACCTGAATTAAGCAAAGGGAACGGGGCAGCATATCGATATCTACGGCACAGGGTAGCGCTGCGTGGCGCGTGGTTTCCTGCCCGTCAATGCAAAGCAGGATTTGCTTTGTACCCTTCCCTTCCAATTGCACGCGCGGAGACTGGCTCAGATCGCCATAGTTGGCAAGAGCAACACCGATTCGTCCATCCGATGCTTGCCAGGTAGCGGACTGTATCCCTGGTTCTTTTCCCCACCCGAAGTCGCGTTCGGCTACGTTACTTACTTTCCAAGGTCGCAGCATGCGACCATAGACAAGATATTCTTTTGCGATCCCGGCTCTAAAATGGTTAGACCTATTGGCCCAATCCTGAATCGCGGCTTGATCAGGAATCGCGCGGGTCCAAGGCTGATCCCAATCGTAAGAAATCAACCCTTTATCCCGAAGGGTGAAGTTGATGATGTACCCAGTCACCAATGCTCTTGCGACGGAGAGCCGCAGAGTTTCATCACTGATCCTGTTGGTATATAGTCCTGCGTGGCCGTTGGCGTATTCGTGATACAGGAAAGAGAACAGCGGACAATTTGTAACGCGCGCGTCCCAAATCTCAAAGTGCTGCAGCCAGGTCTCAGGTGGGGCTCCCTCGCAGGACATGATTACTGTTGGATTCCCAGACCGCGCAGCCTCGATATCGGCCTTAAGCAGAATATTAAAAAACTTAGTCATCCACGGTCCGGGAACCGGCGGATGCCCGTGATCGGCCGAATAGCACGCCATGGGACCGGGTCCTTGATCGAACTGTTGGATTACGGCCGGGCCGAATTCCGACAGTTTGCGCGTCATGTCAACAACCATTTGACGACCGGCGGCGGTGCCTACGCAGGCAAAATAGTTTTTCCGCCAGTCCGCAACCGACTCCAGAAGGCTGCCATCCCACTTGCGCGTCGAAATGGCTTCACCTTTATGCGCGTGGAAGTAATCTAAACCGTCGTAGTCTGTGTTCTTCTGCCAAGTTACCCAGCATAGACCGTCGCCATAGACAACCGGATGCCAGCCCCTCTCCTTCGCCGTGGCCATGAAGTCGTGCATCGCCGCTTCCCCGCCAATTGGAGGAAAAGCCTGAGGCTGTACCCATGGCCCGCTATGCTCCCAATTGAAGACGACTGGCATGAGGGGACTGTCCAGCTCCTGAGCAAGCTTATCAAGATAAGGAATCGCGTTGGTTAACGGCGTATATTCCGGATTTTCCGTTGCCGGCCCGTCCCAGTCCGCCTGACCGCGCATTGGGAACATGATTCCCACAGGAGACTCGGTAACCCACTTGCAATAAGTCTTTCTGTCTGCCAGCTTGGTCGCGCAGAACGGCTGCTTTGAGGCCCAATCGCGATAGATACCTGCCGCTGCATACCAGTCGCCGTGAAAAGTACCGACCACTACGTTATAAGGAAGTGTGGTCTCGCCTGGGCCGCTGGTTCCGGGATAATGACCCAACCCCATCGTGACGCCGTCCTCTTCCAGCAAAGGCCGGATGAACTTGGGCAATCCAGTAGCATCATCGCAAGCAAGATACAGGCCGCCCGCGCTGTTGTAATAGGCCATCAGCTGGGTCGAGGCGCCTTGACCGGGATAATTTCCATAGCGCCAGATCTCAGGGATATTGCGTGGACTCCCCGCGTATTGTCCCAGCGACATCGAAGGCGCTACCGGACTCGCGAGTGAACCATCTAATGTAGACGATAGGATCTGATTCGCGTCGCCACTGAAAGGATCATCGAACGGCACTTGGATCACCGGGAACTGCACATGCGCTATCCACGATTTCACCCCAATGCTTACTTTCAAGCTCCAGTAAGTTAGGCTTTGGTTAACCGGGCACCGGATTGTCACTAGACCCTCGATGGGTAATTCACCAATCCCCTTGTATTCGGCGACGACAATCTGCTCATCCTCGTTGTCACTATTCCGTACTGTCACGGCATTCGCGTCCGATGAAGTCACGGTTGTGAATTCACCATTCGGGCTCATCAATTCAAGCTTGAATAGCGGCAAGCGATCATGGCTTGAAATCAACAACTCACGGTCTGTCCCATAGGTGGACTGCAGAGAGGCGATGGTTCCCTTCGATCCGTCGATGAGCAGGCGATAGCCCGAATTAATAACGAGAACAGCTTGCCGGGTCTTGGACTCGCCCGACTCGCGAACTTCGCTATACATCTGAGCAAGAGCAGGCCTCGGCTGGCCCACAAGGATCGCGGCCTCCGCTAAAGGTAAGCAGGAGGTCGCAACCGCCGAACCGACCACAGACAGAAATCCCCTCCGTGATACTTTGTTCGCCTCATCCATCTCTCTTCCCCATCAGCTGCCGTGTGCGGTTCAGCGATGCGCTATCGAGTATCGTCCGGTTGTTTGCCGAGTCTACTTGGCCTCCGCGCCAAATCGATAGGTAACACGAATGCCGTATAGGCGCGGGTCGCCGTAGGTACTCTCTTCAAATCCGAGGAAGCCAATCCCGCCGCTTATGTAGGTTTTGTTCAGCGCGTTTGAGACGAATATCTGAGCGTCGAAAGGCGATCGGTTAATTTTGTCCCAATTAAGAGAAAGATTGAGCAATCCGTAAGCCGGAATTTGTGATGTGCCCAAAAAGTCGCCAAAGTGTGCCTGCCAATGCCAATTCGCGAGTGCCGACACTTTTCCCAGCGAATCAGGTACCGGCAAGTAGTAGCGTGCGTTCACACCATACTCTCGAGGTACCCGGTTTGCCGACTCTTCCCCGATGAGCGTCGCAGCATCTACACCCGGACCGAACTTCGTATACTTGAAACTCAGGTACGAGAAATTTGCTCCTATTTGGAGATTCTTGGTCAGCAACGCCAGCGCTTCGTATTCAGCCCCCCAAAGCCTGGCGCCTCCCACATTCGTAGTGATGTCAAGGCCGGCAGGGGCACCTGGATAAGGAACAATCTGCGTTACCTGAATGTTAGTGTAGTTTTGATAATAAACATCCGCATTTGTTCTGATCGGCACATCGGCGACTTTCCAATCTGACTTGATACCAAACTCGTAGTCGGTGACATATTCCGGACCAAACGGGAATAAGAGGGTCGTATTTCCTATAGCAGCAGACGACGCCCCCCCCTCGCGGTAGCCTCGGCGCGATGTGAAGTAAGCCGTAGTATCCGTGGCTACCGGGTAATCCAATGCCCCAGTCCACGTTAGCGCGTGGCTGTTTGATGGAAGTGACGTACTTGGCACTTGTGTTGTAGCTTCCGTTTCCTCATTGCGGTAATCCCAAGTGTTACGAAGACCCCCAGTAAGCTTCAGGCCGTCCAAGGCGCCCGAGAAAGCGTACGTGCCCTGCGCGAAGAGCGCTTTGCTATTGAGAATAAGACGCGTCTCACTTATGGAGTTTGCAACGTCCATAGGAGTGCCGACCGGCTGCAATACCTTGACGTTGAGAGGCGAAAACGAATCGCTGGGGGGGGCTTGAGTCGAATAGAATGCACCGGCCACCCAGTCGAGGTGTCCGCCGAACGATGTACCTAGCAGCTGCATCTCGTCACTGATCTGTCGCGCATGGTAATCATCAGCAGGGACTTCGAATATAGGAAGGTTCGTGCCATCAACATCGGCCTTAATGTTGAATGCCAATCCATGGAAGCCGAAAATATTCTTGTACGAAAGATGATCGTTGAAATCGAGTTTCGTGATGTTTTCCAATGCGAACAAGTTACCGTTGGTACCGTTTAGGTCGGTGTCAATCGGGATATGCGTACGAGCTCCCAATGCCTGCTGCTGCGCCAGCAATTGAAGCAACTGCGGGTACATGGACGCGACCACTCCCGTTGGATCGACGTAAGTCAGAAAATCCGCAGATCCGTGGCTGCTATATTCCTGGTACGTCAAGATCGTGTCGTTTTGGAGTATGTCAGTTGGACGGAAGGTCACAGACACGCGAACTGACTTATTATCCCGATTATCCAGATCGAGCCCGTTGGGATAGCCGGGCATGCTTTGCACATCGCTAAACCCGTCGCGGCTCTGCCCGTTGATGGCAATGCGTACAAGTAGCTTGTCCTCGATGATCGGTAGGTTGATCTCGCCGTCGAGTTCCCGATCGTTGTAATTTCCGAAACCTACCTCCAATCGACCTCCGAAGTCGTTGGTGGGTCGAGCAGTTTGCAGCAGGACCGCGCCTCCCATGGTATTTCGGCCAAAAAGAGTGCCTTGCGGCCCCTTCAGCACTTGAACGTTCTCAAGATCGAAAAAAAGGCCGGGTCCACCGGCAAGTAGGCCGTTCTGGTCGGTAGGAACCGGCACTTCGTTCAGATACATCGCAACCGCCGCCTGACCGGCGATACTGCCGTATCCTTGACCACGGATAGCCACGTTTGCGGTGTCGCGCTGCCCGACATTGCCCGTGGTGACGGTCATCGACGGAACCAACTGTTGTACGTCCTGCAGGGTGGCAATATTGTTGTCTTGAAGTGCCGCGGCCGAAATGGTAGTAATCGCAATGGGGACCTTCTGCGCATTTTCTTCCCGCCGCCGCGCAGTTACCACTACTTCTTCCAGGGCGTTACCTTGGTCGGCAGTCGGCGCGTCTGAATTCGCGGCCAACGCATGGCCGGCCGGAGTCAACGCCGCTGCGCACGACATCAACGTGATAATCCAAATCGTGCTCTTATACTTCCCCATGCCAGTTCCCCCTTGTTGTCCATCGATTCATGCGGCGCCATCCCGCCCCAGCAGCCAAGCGTCGCGAAACGCAGTTTCCCCTGTTTCGCGCGGCTCCATATGTCGGAGACGAATCGGGCGCAAGCTTCGCGTCGCCACCGAGAACGATCCATCTATTCGTAGACCTATACATTTAAGTTTATATCGATACTATTCTAGATTACAAGTAATATTTGTGCAATTCCTATCGGCCGCGGGCCAGTACCACTCGCGATAGGACAAGTGCAGCATCAGATTTGATAGAGTGGTCGGGTGATGTCACGGCATGGAAGCGGCATCCGCAGCCATTCCTTCCCTGAAAGCGAGTCGCTTTTCGCACTGCATCGGTATCTCAAAAAAGGCGCCGAAGTGCGCAGAATCGGCCAGCATCCCATCGAGCTTCCGCCCAGTGAGCTGCCAACGTCGGGCTTCTCCTTGAACCACCGCGAACGACTTCGGACTCGGCAACACGTTATTGTGTGTCGTTGACCTCGCGAGTGAAATCGTTATAATTGATAATAGCTCGCCTGAAATCGCGGATGGCACCGGCGAACAGATAGGGCGGTCGCATTAGTGGGTAGTCTCATCTCCTCGACTCAAGCGCACGCCATGGCCCAAATCCCGTTCGTCGATACCCACTTTCACCTGCACGACATGCGGCATCCGGACTTGCGGTATTCGTGGCTCGACCCCGCCGCCGTGCACCCTCGACTCGGCGACATCAGCACAATCAAGTCGCAAGCCTATCTCATCGACGATTTCATCGCCGAAACTCGCTTCTCCAACGTGCCAAAGGCCGTGCATGTCCAAGCGGCCCTAGGCACCGAGGATCCCGTTCAGGAGACAAGATGGCTGCAGGCCTTCGCGGATCGAACGGGGTATCCCCAAGCAATCGTGGCGGAATGTCATTTGGATCGACCGGGCGCACAAGGCGTGCTCGAGCGGCACAAGCAGTACCCGAACGTGCGCGGTATCCGCGATTTTGGACCGCCCGACTATCTCAAGAATTCCGAATGGCTCGCGGGCTGGCAGTTGCTCACGCGCTACAACCTGGTCTCCTGCCTGGACGTCAGGCACACGGCCTTCGCGGATGTGGTGGCGATGGCCTCCACCTCGCCGGACACTTTGATCTGCGTCGATCACTGCGGCATACCTGAGTCTCGGACTCCGGAGTACTTTGCCTCATGGTGCACGGCGATTCGCCATCTGGCCACCGCGCCGAATGTCCATATGAAGATCTCGGGCTTAGGGATGTGCGACAACCGCTGGACGGTCGACAGCTTTCGTCCTTGGATCGAGACCTGCATCGAGGCTTTCGGCATCAGCCGTGTGGTGTTCGGCACGAATTGGCCCGTGGATCGAATGTACAGCTCCTATCCAGATGTGATTAACGCCTATGCTGCCATCATCGCGCCGTATACCGAGATCGAACAGCGGGCGATGTTCTCGGGAAATGCGGAGCGATTGTTCAATATTTAGAACACCGACTGTCGGCGGGCGACATGTTGCGTGCCCATCGGCCATATCCAGGGAATAACCCGTGATCAAACGAGTCAGTTTGGTGAGACGCAAAGCGGGCCTGTCCCAGGAGGCATTCCTGTCTCATTGGATGGGCCCGCATGCGGACATCGTGCGTCAACTACCGCGCCTGCGCGGGCTTCAGTTCGGCGTGGTCGAGCATTGGTTTCCTCAGGAAGCCGCCTGGGACGGCGTAGGAGAGCTCTGGTTCGACGATGTAGCCGATGTCGAGTATGCGTTTTCATCGGAGCCCTGTAAGAGCCGCCTAGCGGAGGATCGCAAGGTGTTCATCGGCGACATGCAGTGGTGCTTCGTCCGCGAGCACACTGTTTTGGAACCGCCCGCGAATTCGATTCGACATTGGTCTCCTTTCAAGTGAGTTCATCATGACGTGGTCCATGGGTTCGGGGCTGGAAGGAAAGGGAGTGATCGTGACGGGCGCCGCCGGTGGCATTGGTCGCGAGGTCGTCCGAGCTTTTGCTGCCGCGGGTGCACAGGTCGCTGCCGTCGATCTCAGATATGAACCGCTCAAAGAACTCGTCGCCTCCTTGGGCGAGGGATCACACCTCGCGCTGTGCGCGGATCTTCGCGACATCGATCGTCATGAGGCCATTCTGCAGACCGTACTGGAGCGGTTCGGGACGCTCGATGTCCTGGCACACGTCGCGGGCGTGCTCATCCGCCGCAAGAATGTGGACGAGGTGACGGAGGCCGATTGGGATATGCAGCACGACGTGAATCTCAAGGCGACCTTTTTCTTGAATCGCGCGGTCGCCCGGATATACCAGAAGCAAGGCCGCGGGGGCCGCATCATCAACTTCGCCTCACAGGGATGGTGGACCGGCGGTTTCGGCGGATCGGTGGTCTACGCGGCGACGAAAGGCGGAATCGTTTCCCTGACCCGCGGTCTGGCACGCACTTACGCCAAAGATCGCATCACGGTCAATGCGGTCTCGCCCGGCGCAGTGGACACCGAAATGCTGTTCAAGGATCTCAATCAGGAACAAGTCGATCAGATGGTGGCGCAGATTCCCATCGGTCATGTCGCCGCGCCCACGGACTTGGCGGGGGCCGTCATATTCTTGGCGTCGGATCATGCGAGCTACGTGACCGGAGCGACCATCAACGTCAGCGGTGGATGGCTGATGTACTGAATCGCCCCGCCGGGTTGTACGGAAGAATTGGAAACCATCACGCTTTGTGAATCCGAAGCGCTGTCACCGCCGGAAGTCGATGCTTTGATCTGAAGACTGTGCGCACCATTGGGGACTGAAATCGTATCCCAGTTAAAACTGTACGGTCCGGCGATTTTGGTTGCCACGAGCCTGCTGTCCACATAGAACTCTACCTTCTGCACACGGTAGAAAGGCGTATCCGACGTGGTGGCTCTCACCTCCACCGTCGCCGCAACTTTCGCCACCGGCGACTCCAGCGTGACGGACATCATCGGATTGCTTCCGCACATGCCGGTTCCAAACGTATTCGGCACCATCGAACTGGAGACACTCGTTCCCTTTCCCGCCGCAGCTGCTGAATCGGGGCGGATCAGTAGAATCCCCTCGAGGTAGCTCGTTTGATTGATCGGCCAGCCAAACAAGCTTTCCAGGGTAGTGTTCAATTCCTGCCCTCGAGCCAGCGTGACTTCGATGGTCTGGTTCCGATAGTCCGTCGCAGCACACTGCTCGGCGGATCTCTGTGGGCTCCGCCATCCACGAAGTGCTGAATGGAATAGGTCACCGTCTTGTCGGTATTGTTCTTAAGTGAGAGCGTGGAGTGCCATCCGGTTGGGTACTCTCTAACGTTGTGCCAGTAGTTGGTGTAGGGAAGTACGAACTGGCCCAACTCCTGATCCCAAGTCACGGGAACCGAGTCGCTGGTACCGGCATACCACGCCTCGAACCACGCCATGTCCGGATCGCCGGCAGTATGTTCCGAGGATTCAAATTGATGGCCGGAAAAAACATAAAAAGGCAGCGTGCTCGAGAATTCCACCGAACCGGTGAAGTTGCTCAGCGGCCGGACGGGAAAGTTCGTCACCGCCGGATCGTACCGCGCCGCTGCCGCCGGAGCGTAGAAGTTTAACGTCGTGCCATGCATCGCGGCGATTTGAGTTCTTCCCATCCAAGTACCGACGCGTCCGTCTCGAAATGTGTATTTTGGATCATCGCTGGTCAACTTCCAGACCACCGTAATCTCCGTGGAATTGGGATTCATCAGTGATGCCGCAAAGTCTTTGGCGTTCCATCCGCGCGCCGTGCGGATTACGCCGGAGCGCATTCCTGGATAGATCCGATGCGTCGTTTTTGCGCCAAGGTTCGCAGCGTTTTCTACAACGGCGATCGCAGAGGACGCAAAGACACATAACATGAGCGCCAGGCTCAGCAAAACACTTTCGCAGCGGCCCGTGACTCGATATTTTCCATACATACGGCGATTACCGTGCTGAGTGGCGGGTTCCTCGATCAGCTGCGGTATCTGTCGACGACCTCCTGCGACACGTCGATGCCGAGCCCGGGCTCCGTTGGCGGAAGCATCCAACCGTCCACATGATCGAAGGGCCGACTCACCAGATCATGCTGCATGGGATTGCGAAGCGGCTTGAGCTCGAATAGCCTGCAAGCGGGCGATGAGAACGACACTGCCAAGCTGGCCGCGGTCGCGATGGCCGACGACCACGCGTGTGCGTTGGCCTGACGCCGATAGGCCTCGATTCGGTCACATATCTTCTTGAATCCCGTGATGCCTTCGGCGCGGCCCGGATCGACGCCGATCACATCCACCGTGCCGGTGGCCAACACTTGTTCGTAACCCTCGCAGTTCCATTCCCTTTCACCATACGCGATAAGTGTCGTCGTCTTCGATCGCAGATTGGCGTAACCCTCCGGATCCCAGGCGCCGAGAGGTTCCTCGATCCATGCGAGTCCATATTCCTCCATGGCCTGCACGCGGCGAACGGCGGTCGAGACATCCCACTTCACCTTGATCCCGCAATCGATCATCAAGGGTTTACTGCCCATGACTTCGCGAAGCGCCTTCACGTACGCGACGTCTCGGTCATGCTCGAAGCCCAAGTGGGCATTTCCGCGTTTTCCGAATCCGGTCTTCAATCCCTGCAATCCGGTCGATAACCATTCGTTCGCTTCCTCGACCATCTGGGGAATTGATTCGTAATGTGCGTGACAAGACGCGATCGCCGGGAGCCGTTCGTGAGCCGGGCCGCCGAGAAGATCAGTCACGCTCCGGCCCAACACCTTGCCCTTCAAGTCCCAAAGCGCGATGTCGATCGCCGACACCGCATAAGAGGCGATGCCGCCCCGATACCCGTACCACCAAGCTTGGTCCTTGTTCTGCCGCCAGATGGCCTCGGTGTGCAACACCGACTTGCCCACCAAATTGGGTGCCATTCCCTCGATGATGGCCTTGGTCGCAAGGCTGGCTTCGGGAAATTGCGTGATCGACTCTCCCCATCCGACTTGGCCATCCTCCGCAACGATTTTGCACAAGCACAAATGCCGCAGCGCGTCGAAATCGTTCGGCTCGGGGTAACTGACCGGAATCGCCTCGACAGAACGGATTCGCATGGTGTGCTCCGTCAATCAATTCGCCACGAGCCGTGTTCGATTCGTTGCGCGAGAAGTCCGAGAAAGTCGGCGCCAAGCTTTCCGTCGATCAACCGATGATCGGCCGATAAGGTCAGATTCACGCCGCTGGCGGCATATACCTTACCGCCGCCGGCGAGCGCCCTTTCATGTTCTCGGCCGACCGCCAGGATGCTCGACTGGCCCGGGTTGATGATGGCCTCGAATCGGTCCGCACCGCTTTTTCCCAAGTTGGAAAGGGCAATGGAGGTTGGCGCATGATCGGCCGCCGAAAGGTGGCCCACGCGCGCGCGCTCGACCGCTTGGCGCCGAACCCTAGCGATGTGTGTCAAACTCTGGTTCGCCAGATCGCTCAACGTCGGAACGAGGAGCCCGTTCTCGAGCGCCACCACCAGCCCGATATCGACCGTGCCGGACGTGGTAACGGAGGGGTGGGGAGCGCCTTCGAACCAACGGTCCAGCATGGAGGGCATCTTGGCCAAGCTGTCTGCCACTGCTTGCAGCAGCATGTCGGTGACGGTAATTCTCTCGCCGTTTCGACCCACTGCGATGCTGGCGCGCGCGGCCGCAAGTTGAGTCGTTTCGACCCAACGATCCAGACTGAACGATGGGATGATTTTACGGCTCGCCGATACCGTTTCCGCAATTCGCGCGCGCATCGTCGATAGCGGCCGCACGGCCGATGACGACCCGCCGCGTGCGGTCGACGCTGCCTGTCGATCGGACGGGGGCATTGCGCGCACGAGGTCTCGCTTTCGAATGCGAGCGTTCGGCCCCGTGCCTCGGACAGTCTTCAGGTCGATGCCAGCTTCTGCGGCCAAACGGCGCGCCAGCGGCGAGCTCTTGATGCGTTCGTCCATCGCCGCGGAAGGGACCTCGGTCTTCGCAGGCATCTTGGGCTCGGCGGCGATCGCCACGACCGGCGTTGAAGACGCCCCCGTTGCCGTCGTCGGTCCCGGCGCGCCATCGGGGGTGCGCAATCGCCCGAGACTGCCTCCGACCGCCACATTCTCACCCTCGTGGACCAGTACTTCCGAAAGAACACCATCCGCGGGAGACTCGACGTCGATGGCGGATTTGTCGGTCTCCACCTCGACGAGGGGCTCGCCCGTTCGAACGCTGTCGCCTGGCTTCTTTAGCCAGCGGATGACGCGCGCCGTCTCCATCGTCGAACTCAGTTGGGGAACGACAAGGTCCATGAACTTCAATCCTTCAGCAAGGATCGCACAGCCGCGGCGATTCGTTCCGCCGACGGAATGACTCCATCCTCGAGAGGCGGGCTGTATGGCACCGGGTACTCGGGAAGACAAATCCGTTCCGGCGGCGCGTCCAGATAATCGAATGCCTCATGCACCACTTGGGTCACCACCTCGGCACCCCACCCTCCCAGCTGCGCCTGTTCTTCGACGGTCACCAGCAAATTGGTCCTGCGAACCGATTCGAATACGCATTCTAAATTCATGGTCCGCAAGACGCGAAGGTCGATGATCTCGACTTCGATGCCGTCCGTGCTCAAGAGATGGGCAGCTCCCAACGCTCGGCCGACCATTGCCAAACTGGCGACGATTGTGGCATCCCTACCCCGACGCACCACGCGCGCTCCGTCCAGCGGAACCAGTTCGTCACGGCCCACAGCCACAGGGCCCTTGGTGCCAAGCAGCGCTTTGTGCTCCAGCAGCAACACGGGATTGTCCGCACGAATGGCGAACTTGAGCATGCCGTACGCGTCGGCTGGCGTCGAAGGGCATGCGATTGTCAGGCCGGGCACTGACAGGAACCATGATTCGGCGGTGGTCGAATGTTGAGGTCCGAACCGCTGCCCGGCGCCGCCGATGGCGCGAATGACCAAAGGCACGGCCACTTGGCCGCCCGACATGAATCGATGCTTGGCGATGCTATTGACGATCTGGTCGAAACAGACGCCCAGAAAATCCGCGAACATGATTTCGACGATGGGCCGGAATCCCGTCAGCGCCAATCCCAACGCCGCGCCGACGAAACCCGTCTCGGCGATCGGTGTATCGCGAACCCGCTGACCGCCGAATTCCTCGTACAATCCCTGACAGGTCTTGAACGGTCCCCCCGAGGGGCCGATGTCCTCTCCCATGATCAAGGTACGCGCATCGCGCCGCATTTCCTCTTGTAGCGCCGTGACGATGGCCTCGCGGTAGGTCATTTCTTGAGTAGTCATTTACAGATCACCTTCAGGCAAATAAGCGCGCGGCAAAATCCTGGTTCGGGTCGGGGAAAGGCGCGCCCGCCGCGCCCTTCGCCGCGGCCAAGATCTGCCGCCGCCACTCTGCCACGATGTCGTCAGCCTGGGCGTCTGACAACGTCCCGCTGTTCTTTAGCTTCTCTCGATACAAAGTAATGGGATCGCGTGCGAGCCACGCATGCACCTCAGCGGGATCCCGATACTTCGCAGGATCCGTCCGCGAGTGGCCCCGCTGACGATAGGTTTTGCACTCGATGAAGGTTGGTCCGGTTCCAGTCCGTGCAGCGGCGGCGGCCGCGGACACCGCGTTGAACACCGCTTCGACATCGTTGCCGTCGACCATCATGGCGTTCATGGCGTACCCGTCGGCGCGCTTGACCAGGTTTTCGAAGGGCGTGGTGAAATTGATGCGCGTATATTCACCGTACAAATTGTTTTCGCAGATGAAGAGCACCGGCAGCCGCCAGACCTGCGCGATGTTCATAGCCTCGTGAAATGCGCCGATGTTCACGGCTCCATCGCCGAAGAACGTCACCGACACCTGGCCGGCGCCGGCCAGCTGCGCGGCTAGTCCGGCGCCCACTGCGACCGGCAACCCCGCTCCGACGATGCCGAAGGCACCCAACAGGCCGCGGCGAACGTCGGTGAAATGCATGGAGCCGCCGAGGCCCGCGCACAATCCGGTCGAGCGCCCGAACAATTCGGCAAACGCGGCTTCCATGTCGATGCCGCGTGCCAGGCAGTGGCCATGGCCCCGATAGGTGTTGGTCACATAGTCATCCTCGCGAAGCGCGAGACAAGCCCCGGCACACACCGCCTCCTGACCCTGGCACAGATGCGTCGTTCCCTGCACGAGACCTTCCAAAAAGCTGCGCTGCACCTGCTCCTCGAATTCCCGGATCTGTACCATGGATTCGTACAGCTTCAGCTGCATCGATTTCGAAATCTCGTCGGTTGTCATTGAGGCCTCGTACTCTGAAACTCCGAACCCTTTAATGCGTTCAGCGGGAGAACTCATCGCGAATCGCGGCAGAATGTTCGCCCAGTGCAGGCACCCTCCGGAAAAAATACGGCCCGGGCTCGTTCACGATGGGCGCCGGCGGCACGATGGAAATATCGCCGGCAACGGTTTCTTGTAAGACCGACCGGAGATGCGGGTGGGTGGAGGCCCGTTCGAGCGTGTTGAGCCGTCCGTACGCGAGTTTCGCCGCCTTGAGCCGAGCCATCGCGTCTTCGGCGGTCATCGATGAGAAAACGAACTCGATGAGCTCATCGAGTTCGGCCCTACGCCCGACCCGCGCATCGTTGTGGCTAAATCTCGGATCGTCGATCAGGTCCGCACGCTGAAGAAACATTTTGCAAAACAAGTGCCATTCGCGCTCGTTCTGCACGGAGAAAATGATCTTGATCCCATCCCGGCTTTGGTACGCGCCATAGGGTGCAATGGTCGCGTGATTGACCCCGACTCGCTTGGGCGCGGTACCGCTGTACCGAAAGTGAAGCAAGGGCACGTTCATCCAGTCGGCGATGCTGTCGAACAGTGATATCTGAATCCAACACCCCTCTCCGCTCCGCTCTCGAGCAAAAAGAGCCTGCAGGATCGCGGCATGCGCGTTCATGCCCGCAGAGATGTCGCATACGGAGACGCCGACCCGTGAAGGACCCGCTTCGTTGCCGGTGATTTCGCAAAGGCCGCTTTCGCCTTGCACAATCAAATCGTACGCCTTCAAATCGGCGAATGGGCCGCTCAGCCCGAAGCCCGTAATCTCACAGCCAATCAGCCGCGGATACCCGGCTCGGAGCGCCGCGCCGCCAAACCCCATGCCGGCCAGGAGATTGGGCTTCAAATTGTGGATGAACACGTCGGCTCGACTCAGGAGCATGTGCAGCAGCTCCCGATCGCTCTCCTGCTTGAGATCGATGCAAACCGATTCCTTGCCGCGGTTCAACCAGAGAAAGTAGGCGCTCTGCCCCTTCACACTGCGGTCGTACTCACGCGCGAAGTCGCCCTCGGGCCGCTCGACCTTGATGACCCGGGCGCCCGCGTCGGCCAGCCGCGACGAGGCATACGGCGCCGCCACGGCCTGCTCGACCGCGACGACGGTAATACCGGTAAGGTCTTTATTCACGAAGTCAATTTGCGCGCCGATCCGTCTATGACCAGCATGTCTCGACCTGACGGCTCGCCGCCGAGCGATACAGCGCGTCGAGCACCTCGGTCGACCGCTGGCCCACGATCCCGGGTGCCGGATTATCGAGGTCTACGCCGCAACAGACATCGATAAATGCCCTTATGGGCGCGGCTCTGGGATAATCACCGGAACCCCGCGGTAGCGGAACGATGGTGCTGGATTGGTCATTGCGATGAACCTCGAGGCGCTCTTTGTCCATATCCAATACGAATGTGCCCTCCGATCCGAACAATCGGATATCCAGCTGGGACGGAAGGTGCTTGGGAATCAATGCCGTTCCTGACAACAAACCGGTGGCACCGTTCGTGAACCGTATCGCGGCCGCATCGCTGATATCGACTCCGCTGGAAGACAGCTCGGTAGTTGCAAACACGTCCAGAGGCTCGAGGTCGGCGATCCGAAACAAGACGCCCAGCGCATGCGTCAACTGGCCCCAGCCGTAGCCGCCCGCGTTCTTGGGGTCGGCCCAGGTCGACGCGGCGGGTTGAAACATGGCGTCGCGCGCCTCGAGCAATCCTTGACCCGAAAACAGATCTTCCAGTGAAGACGCCATGTGCAAATTCACATGTCGTATCGGGCCGATCGCGCCGTCGGCCAAGAGTCGGCGGGCGCGTTCAACCATAGGAGCAAAATTGAAACCATAGGCAACCATCAGTACGGATTTGTGATGCTCGGACAATGACACCAAACGCCGCGCCTCGTGCGCGCTGGTCGTCATGGGCTTTTCGACGAGGACATGGCAGCCGCGCTCGAGCGCCGCACTCGCATGCTGATAGTGAAGCGTATGGGGCGACGCGATGACGACGGCATCAAGGGCCTCCCGCGCCAACATCTCTTGATAGTCTTCGTATCCTGCCTCTGCGCCGAAGGCCGATTGAATCCGGTCAAGTTCCGCTCGCCCGAGGCGGCTGACCGCTGCGATCGTGACCCGCGGATCCGCCTTGAGCTCGGGAAGATGGAGCGCGCCGGCCCACCAGCCCGCCCCGATAACTCCCACTCTTATAGCTTTTGTTTTGACATTCGCCATGTTCATCGTCTACTCATTGCTATACACGTCCGCTTCTCGAAGAGACATTGGCGGCGACCTCAACGGACGGTGTACTTCTCGATGGCCGCTTTATCGAGCTCCAGCCCCCAGCCAGGCCCCTGCGGCAGCGCGTAGCGGCCATCCTTGAACGGGCTCCGATTCGCCACGATAGTGTAAAACAGGGGATCGCGATTGGGGTGAAACACTTCCAGACACTCGCTGTGAAGGATGGAACCCAATAGATGGGCCGATACCTGAGGTTCTTCGTGGTGAGCCATGGTTACACCGAACGCGCATGCCATTCCTGCCACGCGCAGCCACTCGGTGGGGCCCGCGCCCCAGCTCGCGTCGTAATTACAGACGTCGATGGATCCTTCCATCATCAGGTCGCGACAGCCGGCTCGCGACCATTCGCTCTGTCCGGCGGCAACGCGTAAACCAGTGATTCGGCGAACGTCCGCCATGGTGCGCCGCTCGTTGTACCAGCGGCAGGGCTCCTCGAACCACATGATGTCGTATTGCGACACGAGATTGCCAAATTCGATGGCATCGCGTAGATCCCATCCCTGATTCGCATCGACGCAGATTTTGAATTCGGGACCCGCAGCTTGGCGCGCCACACGCACCCGTTCTGCATCTTCCTTGGGCGAACGGCCGCCCACTTTAAACTTGGCTCCGCCCAAGCCCATACCCTTCAGGGTTTCCATTTCCGTGCCAAAATCCGCGAGAACTTTGCCTTCCTCGTAGTAACCGCCGATGCCGATCACCGGCAGACTCTCCCTTGCACCGCCCCAGATGCGGTGCAAGGGCTGGCCGACAGCCTTTCCGAAGGCGTCCCATACGGCGCTGTCTACGGATGCCTGGGCATATACCGCGAGTTTCCGGTCCCGCAGGCAGTTGTAAGTGGGCACGACCGCGGCCTGCCAGCATTGTTCGGGGGAAAAGGCGCTCTTGCCGATCAAATGCGGGGCGATTTCGTCGCGCAGAATGCCGAGGATTTCCCCTTGCGTCTCGAATTCGTCACCGTTGTAACACTCGCCCACGATACCGCAACGCGTGTACAGGCGGGTGATGATCGTGCAGCGATGGGTCATGTGGTAGTAGCTGCCGCGATAGGTCTTGGGCAACGGCATTTTCAAGGGAATGAATTCGATGCGCTCGATAGTCAGATCGCTGACAGAGAGCGGCGGCCGCTGTTTATTAGAATGTACTTGCGCGTTCACGCTGTTGACTCCGGGGTGTTGATCTCCCAATAAACCACTCCCGCTCTGCACCTTGGTCGGGCGGGCCGTAAAGTCCAGTTGCCGTCGCATCATGATGTGCGATCGCGACCGTATACACATTATCTTATAACGATATCACTACGGATTTCAAGAAATGCATCGACGTAGATGTCGCTGGTTGAACCCAGAGTAAGTTGAGGCGACCGAACCCTTGATATCGAGGGTACAATATCAGTCCGCTAGATCTGGATATTCGGCGCAGTGGTGGCTAGAAACGGCAAGGTGCTGCTCCACGTCGCCGCAAACCGTCAAGGATGGAAATGACATGACACGACGTACCGAGAAAAACAACCATACTCCGACGATTTCTGACGTCGCTAAACTTGCTGACGTTTCTATTGTCTCTGCCTCGCGCGTCATCAACAACAGTCCTTCGGTACGCGAATCGACGCGTAAAGCTGTACGAAGCGCGATGCTGGAACTAGGCTATGCACCCAACGCGGCGGCCCAAATGCTGCGAACGAGACGCAGCAACATCATGGGCTGCGTTGTTCCCGATCTATCCAATCACGCCACTGCCACCGTGGTTCATGCCGCGGAAAAGGAATTAAACCAAGGCGGGCTGTTGCTGGTGACCGCATCCAGCGATATGGACTCGCAGCGGGAGGCACAGCTCATCCAATCCTTGTGTCAGCGCGGCGTCGACGGGCTTTTGCTACAGCCCAGTGATGAAACCAGCACGCTATTACACGACGCCATATCGAAAGCGACGGTACCCGTAGTCTTGCTGGATCGGGACGTCGAAGTGGCGAGCGACCGTGTTTTGTTCGAGCATTACGATGCCATGAGGCAAGTGGTCCGATACCTCGTGGACTTAGGCCATCGCGACATCGCCATCATCGCCACCGAAAAGACGACGCGGCCGTGCCGAGAGAGGATCAAAGCATTTCAAGACGAACTCGCCGATCACGGATTAGGTAAGATTCCGGAAGGACGCGTATTTTGCGGTTCGCATGACGCGCAACACGGATTCGACGCGACGACGGCATTGATGTCGACACCCTCTCCGCCCACCGCGCTCATTGCCGCCGGCAATCTGATCGTACTCGGCGCCATCAAGGCCCTTCAATCGATGCAAATCGACATACCGAGACAGCTATCAGTCGTGGGCGCCGACAACTCGCTGGTGTCCGAGATATTGACTCCTCCATTGACGGTCATTGAGCGCGACAATGCGTCGCTGGGCCAACAAGCCGCGCGCCTGTTGATCCTGCGGTTGAATACCGCGCAGCGGCAGCGTGGATTGGACAGAATGACGCTGCCGTCTCGGGTCATCCTGCGCCGCTCCTGCGCGCCCGCGACCAAGGGCCGCTGATCCGACCCATCGGCGATTCGCGGCACTCCGAGACCGATCTGAGTCATGAGGTTGATCAGCTATCGCCACAGCGCGACCTTCTCTCGCTTAAGCCCGGCTCAGCGTTCGTGCCAGGGCTGATCGAGCGGTTTGGCCCCGTTTAACTCGCCATACCCGATGCCGGTTGTGCCGCGAGGATTGGTGCCGAAATAACGATCATCCACCGGCATCGACTTGGCCTGCCAGCGTACGTCGCATGAAACGCGTACTCGTCCGGAGGCCTCGCAATGATCTAGGCTTCCGTGCGCAGTGTACATGCCAAACAGCGCGAGGTCGCCGGCGGCGAAATTCGTGGTGAGCAATCGAGTCCCCCGTGAGATGGCGAAGCTGATTGCATCGGTCCCGAGATCGGCCTTGCGCGTGGTGTCCTCGCTTACGTCGAAGCCCTGCATTGCGTCGATCAGATCGGTGAAGTGGTGGGAGCCTTCGACGATTACCAGCGGTCCTTGTTCGACGGCCACGTCTCCCAACGGTAACCAAACCGTCCGCACCTGGTCATGAGCGCGGGCAAAGAACGGATAATCATAGTGGAGTCCGGTGCCACGGCCATTCACCCCAACACGCAAAAAGACATAATCCTGTGCGCGCACACTTTCGCCCAAAGCCGCACTCATGATATTCGCAATTTCCGCACCATGGGTTGCCGCACGCAACCGCGTACCTTCGCTAACTGACTTCCAGAATGTCCCGAGGTCCGGTTCCAACGTGCGCCGGCTCGATGTTCCGGTGAAGATCCCGTCGGTGCCCGGCACAATTTCCCCGACCTTCTCAAGACGTTTCAGCACCTCGGCGCGGGCAGCGTTAACTAACGACGCGTCGAGTACGCCACGTAAGAGCAGATAGCCATCCGACTCGAGGCGCGCGCATAAAGCGGCGGGATCGCGCACTAAAGAAGCGGAATCTCTCATTTCAGCAAGAATTGAAGGTGGAACCGGCGTTCCTTTGACGCGAGCTCTGTGCATGTGCTCCGCTCCGAGGGCGACAAATCGCCATTCTAGGCGTTACGGACGCCATTAACATACCGGCTATCTCTCAAATGATAACGATTAAAGATCCCAATCGCAATTGGCCGAATTGGAATTAAGCCAAAGGTGGCTGGACCCTAATATTCTGGCTGGGAATCTGCCCGAGAATCTGCATTTTATCGCCATGCCGCGGCATCTCGAGCTTGACTGTTCGATTAGCAAGCCAGTTGACTTGAGAAAACATATATGAATATTATAAGTGGTATCGTTATTATTATAATATCGCGCATAGGGAGATTCAAATGCCAATCTTCGTCCCCAAGTGGCTCCAAGCAGCGGTAATCGTTTCCGTCGGCGCTCTATCCCTCGGAAGCGTGGCGGAAGCAGGGTGGAGTACGGGCGTGTTGATCAGCGAGCCGGGCTACGACTACGCCCCTTCAGTCATGCTCGACGGGTCGGTATACAAGTTTTGGTGGCTCGGACAGGGCTCCTCGAGCGATGTCATCAACTACAAAACGTATAACAGCGGCACGAATACATGGTCAGCAACGTCGACGGTCATCACGCCCGGTGCGTCGCCGCGTCTCGACACGAACGAGGTCGGAGATCCGACTGTCGTCAAGGGAAGTTTCGTCGACCCGGACAACAGCAACACCTACTCGTACATCATGTATTACGACAGCGACGTTGGGTGCGGCGGCACGAATATTCCATACGACAGCCGGATATTTGCGGCATATTCGAATGACGGCGTCACCTGGACGAAATACAATGGCTCGTCCGGCAACGGCCAGGTTCTCGGGAGCAAATACAACGCTTGTTATACGTACGGCACCGGTCAGCCGGCCGCGTACAACTCGTCGTCCACGGGATCTGACATCACGCTGCTCTATACAGACACGTCCACCGACGGCTCCGCTGGTTCGGCAGGATGCACGCTACCCGCCGGCGGATCGGGTTGCCCGCTCTCGGCATCCGGCACATGCGTCAACTGTCAGCCGGAAATCTTCGAGGTTACGTCGACCGATGGAATCCATTTCTCATCACCCACGAGAGTTACAACGCGAGGACTTACCTCGACAGATACCGTCGACGGTGTCGACTACGCATTTAGCGCGGACTTCGCTTACGACTCGACGGCGAGCGCGTGGCAAGCCGTATATATGAATCGCCAGAGGACCGGGAATTTGGCGGAGATGCAGGTCGGGCTTTACTCCATCGGCGCGTCGAATCTCACGAACACATCTTCCGGCACCTGGTCGGAAGAAGGCGTCGTCGATAGCAGCCTGACGGGGTACCCCTCCAACAACAATGCAGGGTTGCTCCGCACGCCGTACGGTGGGGCCGTCTATCCCCTTCAAATTTTCTTCGCCAGCGGGAGCGCTACGGACGCCACAACTTGGGATATCAGCACCGCCACGTTGACGACATCGCCTACGACGACTCTTTCGCTTCAGCGATACTTCAACGGCACCGACGTACTGACTACCACGGGTTACGTCCCGGCGGGTTATAGTCTGAACATAGGAAATTCAGGCACACCAACTACAGGCCTCGGATACCTATTCCAATCACCCCAAACCGGCACCGTCGAGTTGTTCCAATGCATTTATGCGAACCCTTACGGTTACAATGACTACTACCTTTCGGTGATCGGCCCCACAAGCCATCTTGCCGTCAAACAGAATAACTGCGACGGAAACACCTCCGTAACCTTCGACGGGACCGTTGGTTGGGTGTATTCCGCCTCAAACCCGCAGCCCGCGAACACGATCGCGATCTATCAATGCCTGGCGCCGATCCCACCGACCAACGCGTGGGAAGACCTATACGTATCCCGGGATCCGAACTGCGAACGAACCCCGGGTTCTTATCCGGGTAATTTGCTCGGTTATACCAAGAACAGTCCTTAGCGATTGGAGACGGGGAACGATTCAGCAGAGTTATCACGTTGCAAAAATTGCTATTTCTGCAATCGATGTGGGCTATGCAACGCCGCCATACGGATGGTCACGAACGCACGACCGAAGCCAATATCGAAATGATAATCGACGCCAAATACGACGGAATAAGTCTCGGTCTTTCAAATCGTGACGACGCCATTCGCGCAGCCAATCTCATTCGAGGGAGCAACATGGTAGTCGAAGGTCAATGCTTTCCGACGACGGTTGATGATCTCAAGCGTGTTTTTGAAGTCGCGGCGGAAGTCGGTGTTCACCATATCGATTTGCAGCCTAATTGCCGGCCGCGGCGTTTGGCGGACTGCATCCCATTGCTTGAAGGTTGGCGGCGAGCTGCGGAGCAGGTGGATTTCCCCGTTTATGTAGAAAGCCACCGCGACCGTATGACCACAGATCTGTACTTCACACTCGACCTCCTGGATTGCTTTCCGGATCTAAAGCTCTTAGCTGACCTGTCTCACTACGTTGTGGGACGAGAATTCGCGTGGCCAATCTCAGAGGAGAATCACATGCTGATCAAACGTATCCTGGATAACTCATGGGCATTTCATGGCAGGGTGGCAAGCCGAGAACAGATCCAAGTTGAGATATCGTTCGCGCAGCACCGGCCATGGCTAGATCTTTTCCTCGGGTGGTGGGCATACGGCTTCGCTAGTTGGAGAGCTAGGGCGGGAATTGACGATTCGCTAACCTTTACATGCGAGTTGGGACCCAGTCCTTACGCTATCACCGGGGCGGATGGAAACGAGTTGAGCGATCGTTGGTCCGACGCGCTGACGATGCGTGAGCAAGCGCGCAAGCTTTGGACCTCGTAAGGTGAAGCGGGAGGAAAAACGCATGAAGGGCCAGTATGGCGACAGCCCCGTTTGCAACCCAGCCCCTGCCCCTCGCTCGTCCTCAACCCCTACCCTCCCCGGTACACCCGCCGAATCTCCTGGCGGATGGCGAGTGTACGACCGATCAACCGCGGACAAGCAAAAATCATGAGTCTGTTGCCAGGCCTCCTCCTCGGTGTGGTCGGCGGCATGCTTAACGGCAGCTTCACCGCCCCAATGAAGTTCAGCAGCAACTGGGCCTGGGAGAACTCCTGGCTCATTTATTCCGTTATCGGCCTGTTGTGCATTCCGATCGCCATTGCGCTCATTTTTGTACCCGATCTAGTGGCAGTGTACCGAGCCGCAAGTCCCGGCGCTGTCGCGCTTGCCATGCTTTTCGGCTTTGGATGGGGCGTCGGTTCGGTTCTGTTCGGCTTAGGCATCCACATGTTGGGAATGGCGCTCGGCTTCGCGATCATTCTCGGGCTCACGGCTGCTCTCGGCTCGCTGATTCCCCTCATCGTACTTTCCCCACAGGCTCTATTGACTGCACACGGCGTCAGTTTGCTGGCGGGGCTCGCCATCGTCGTCTTCGGCATCATTGTTTGTGCAAAAGCAGGCGCAATGAAGAATGCCTCCTCGGCGAGCGAGGGAACGCGCTACCGCGCCGGCTTCCTTATCTGCATCGGCTCCGGCATCTTCAGCTCCATGCTCAATTTGGCTCTTGCATTTGGTGCCCCCATCGCCGAACAAGCTATGCAGGCCGGTGCAACACCCGGCGCAGCACAAAACGCGATCTGGGCCCTCGCAGTCGGGGCTGGATCGCTTGCCAATATCGGCTATTCGCTCCTTTTGCTATTCCGAAACAAGAGTTGGAACAGGTTTAGTACCGCAGGCAGCGGCAAGAATATCTTGCTCGCCACTGCCATGGGTGTTCTATGGATGGCGGGTGTCTCTGTGTACGGTGCCGGCGCGGCAGACCTCGGGGGCTTGGGTCCTGTCATCGGATGGCCTCTATTTATGTCCACGGTCATTATTACTGGCAGCGTTTGGGGATTCGCGACCGGTGAATGGAGACAAGCACACCCGGCAGCCTTGCGATTAAACCTCCTCGGCGTGGCTCTGCTAATCGCAGCCATCGCCGTCATCAGCATCGGCAGCGCCCGTTGAGAGCTCACGCTGCAACTCTTACACAACCCCGGCTTGGCGCTGATCGTTGAGGATCAGGGGCCGGGCATGGAAGATCCCCCAGCGATCTCGAACGTGCGAATAGAGTCCCATCGAGGGAGTCCGCCGACGCAGGTCCAGCCGAGCCTCCCAGACACGTTTGTTGGTCTCGAGGCTCATCATGCCGCAATCCCAGAAATGTCGCGTGCCAGCTGTCCATCGTGCACCTCCTGACTGAGGCTGGCACAACACACTGCAGCAAAACGCAATCAGCAAGTCATTGAATCAGATGCCAGAATCATCATCGCCATCTGCAATTACCGACAAAAGCTACCGTATGTTATTGCACGGAAATGAGAGGACCCCAACATTGAGGTGACGGCGCGATACCACGGTGGCTGGATATACATAAGGGGTATCCACTTAGCTCCACAAGCTCCAATCAAGCTGATAATATATACAGCTTATGATGCCCGATGCAAAGCCCGAATATCCACGTACCTGGGGGCAATTTCTCGATCAGTTCGCGACC
>Ga0182024_10005939_pt1 | contig 27061 bp, 23 predicted proteins | sample P32metaG_FD_120480 | JGI IMG/M metagenome (GOLD analysis project Ga0182024, IMG submission 120480) | Permafrost microbial communities from Stordalen Mire, Sweden - P3-2 metaG (Illumina Assembly) | ecosystem: Environmental > Terrestrial > Soil > Wetlands > Permafrost | place: Sweden: Stordalen...
GAGGGCTCTGGCTTCGCCAGTCCCGAATTCCTCAAACAGGGTCTCCACGCCCACCGGGCTGGCCCGTCCTGCCCGCCGTTCATAACACAGGAGTCGGATTACACCGCTCCGGCGCTCTCGTTTTAGACGAGACAGGACAGGATCAACCCGAAGCACCCTACGACCCCGGAATCCCCGGGGTTTAGAGTGTTCGTCCTGTTTAGATGCACTGCCCCACCCGGCCCTTCTTTGACGGGGGCGTCTCTGACTGGTTGAAGGGTGGATCAGGTGATGGTCAGGGGAATGGTGGCCTGGACCGTCGTCTTGGTCTTGACCTTCTTCTTGCCGTTGAGTGTGGTGACAGTCTCGGTCAACCTGACGTGACCGTCGGACCTTTCGACGAAATCCACTTTGCGAAAACGATGGGTGGCGACGAGCCCGAGGACGTAGCGCTCTACGGCCGGGCGGCACGTCTCCATGAGGTCGAGGGCGAGGCCGTCACGCCCGGCGGTGTCGGCGTCGGCCGCCAGTCGGGGGACGACATGGAACTTCTTCGACCGCCGAAGGACGACGGCACTCCCGACGTCGGGCGGCGGCGAACAGCAGGGTCCGGGGCACGACACGCCGGACCGAACCGGACCGGGAGGCGGCCAGGGCCTCGATGATCCGTCCCGTCAATCGGTAGACGAGGTGCACCCGGGCCCGCTGCGCCAGGATGACACTGCCCCGTTGTTGCCGCACCCCCGGTCCCATCCCATCATTCTGACCGAGATGGTGGGAATGGGCCTGGGCCTACCCCGTTTTGGCCGACAGTTCGGAGACGAGCATGGCCCCGTCGACGGTTCCGACGCCACTGGCCAGGTCGTATCCGGGTCCGGCCAGGTAACCCTTCACGGTGTGGGTGGCCCCGTTCTGGCTGAAGGTCACCGAGTTGTTCCCGGTGGTGATGTCCTGCAGCCCGGGGGCGCCGCTGGCGGCCAGGCTGTAGAGCGCCGGGTTCAACAGGCCCAGGTCATGTCCGGCGGCCTGGTCGGCGATGGCCACCACCCCGGAGAACAGCGGTGAGGCTTCGCTCGTCCCGCCGATCAGGTAGAAGGCGGGAGTGGGGAGGAACCCCAGGTACACGAGGGCCGCCCCGTCGACGGCGGCGCTCATCGCCACGTCGGGCGTGCCCCGCTGGGTGCCCACCACGCTCGCCACGCTGTGCTGGTACGACGGCCGGGCGAAGTACTCCGACACGCCCCCCGATCCGGCGGCCGGAGAACCGAGCTCGTTGGTGTCGTTCCAGACGTTGTCCGGGAGCAGGCGCGCTCCGGCGGCGTTCAGATGGAGCTGCGTACCCCCGACCGAGGTCACGAGGGGATCGCTCGACGGCCAGTCGACGGTCCGGTGGTCGTAGAGGAGCGTCCCCGCCGCGTTCCGGTACCCGGTGACCCCGGCGTCCCCGGAGGCGGCCAGCACGGTGACGTTGTGGGCGGCGGCGTTCACGTAGGCACTGCGCAGGTTCATGAGGGACTGCTCAGTGGGGAACGTCTCTTCGGTGGCCCCGAAGCTCTGACTGATCACGTCGCCCAGGTGGTTGTTGATGACGTAGTTCTCGGCGGCCATCATCTGCGGGAAGCCGGCCACCCCCTCGGTCTCGGCCACCGGTGTCTCGAGCAGCAGGATGTTCGCTCCCGGGGCCATGGCGTGCGAGTACTCGACGTCCAGTGACGTCTCCTCGGCCCAGCCGACCATGGTCGAGTTGCTGGGATTGAAGGGGGGCACTTGGCCTTCGGGCTGGAGGATGCTGAACGACGGGGGAGCGGGAAGATGGAAGGCCTTGTCGAAGGTGGCCAGGTCGGCCCCGATGGTGGGCGAGCCGTAGGAGTCGACGAGCACGATGGTCTTACCGGAGCCGTTCAGACCTTTGGCGTAGAGCGCATTCATGTCGTAGGCGGCCTGATACTGGATGGGCGTGTAGCATGCCAACCCGATCTGCTCGACGCATTCCTGGGTCGTCGGCGGAGACGCGTAGTGCGCGGAGTTCACGACCCTCAGAAGCGGTGTGGCCGTGACCACGGAGGACCCGACGGAGGTGGCGGCCAAGCCGCCGGCACTCATGACCGTCATCGCGGCCACCATCACAGAGCCGAAAGCGAGACGTGACGTACAGCGAGCTTTCATCCCAGACCCCCCTACCCACCTACTCGTAGACCCGTAGCTGACCACGCCATGTGGCGACGGTCAAGTGGGAGAAAACACGCGATCAAGGAGTCGTTTTCACCGTTCAGAACACGTGGAAGCGGAAGAGCTCGAAGATCCATTCTCCGCCGATGACGACGGCCAGAATGGGCAGGGGAAGCTGAAACCTCTTTGGTCCCAGGCCCATCATTCTCACCACGGCGGCCCCGAAGACGGCGACACCCAAGGGGCTATCAGCGCCCAGGCAGGGTCACCCCGACCAGCTTCGCGAGCGGACCCCAGGTGCTGACGTGAGGGACGAACCTCCCCGCCCTGACGTTCGAGGCGTATCCCTTCGAGATGCCGGCGGCCGCAGCGATGTCGGCCAGCTTCACATCCCGGAGCCTGGGCAGAATCTCCCGTCGGAACAGCCCGGGGTCGTAGTCGACGTTGGGGTGCGTGTGATCCCACTCCTGCAGTGCCCGTTTTCGAGCTGCGATGGCCGCCCCCGACTGGCCCGTATCTCCGGCGACTGCGCCGGGTCGGCGTGGTTCCGGGGCTGAGTCCCGCTCTGAGCGTTAAGGCTTTCAGGCGACGGTTTCCTGGCTGACCAACCGCTAAGTGCCGGGTGATGCGTGCCCGCGGTTGTCCTCTGTGTCCAACAGATTTCGCCGGATTCGGACGGCCCGACCTGACGGGTTACCCGCTCGAGATCGCCGCCTCCGAGCATTTGTGTGGGTCGGGTCGTTAGGGTCTTGTCCCTGCCCCGCATATCAAGCATTTCCGACTGGTCTGAACGCCCTCCCCACCCGCGTGAATCAGGGTGATACCTCCACCCGGCCCTTCTTGAGGCGGGCGTCTCCGACTGGTTGAAGGGTCGCTCAGGTGATGGTCAGGGGAATGGTGGCCTGGACCGTCGTCTTGGTCTTGACCTTCTTCTTGCCATTGAGGGTGGTGACAGTCTCCGTCACCTTGACCTTGACCGAACTCGGACCGGCGGTCAGCTTCGTACTCGGTGTCCCCGACAGAACCCCGGTCTTGGAGAGCTTCAGGCCCTTGGGCAAGGAGAGCTTTTTCCACTTCAACGTGGTGACGTAGGGGCTGGTGCTGACTCCGAGGTTGGCTGCCTGCAGGGTCACCGGACTGTAGGCCGTGCCCGGTGTGGCGGACAGAAGGCTCGTGGTGGCGATGTAGAAGTCAGTCGTGGTGATGGTGACCGACGGTGTTGCTGTGGAGTCCAAGCCCGTCACGTCGGCGGCCGGGTAGCTCGATCCGCCGCCACCTCCTAACGCCGTTGCTCCACCACCGCCGTAGTAGCCGCCGCCGCCGCCACCGCCTATTTGGGCACAGATTGGTAGACAAGTACTGGTCCCGCCGTACCCGCCATAGCCGGGACCTCCACCCTGAGCGGGAGAGTTATCGGTAATATCGGTGCCGTCACAGGACCCGGCGGCACCTCCGTTCGCCTGACTACCGGCGCCACCTGGAGAGCAGCCGCTCGCGTCGACCCCGGCCTGGCCCGCCGGAGCGCCATCCGCGTCAGCACTCGCGCCACCTCCCCCGCCAGCCACCACAAGTGGGCTCAGCCCGTCATAGACAGCCGATGCACCACCCTCTTGAGCACCGGAGACGAAAGACCCATTCCCGCCGCTGCCACCGCTGCCTGCTCCAGAGCCGGCATTCTGCGCCACTGTGACGGTCAGCGTGCTACCGGAGTTGACTGCGACAGCAGCATCAGTCACGACCGCACCGGCTCCACCAAAGTAACTGCACGGCGGGTTGAAAATTACTACGCATCCACCGGTCCCACCCACCGCCGTGATGGTGACACTGGTGACTCCCCCCGGAACGGGCACCGGGTATGACCCAGCAGTGGTGGATGAGAACAACGTCATCGGGCTGGCCGACGCCGTGCCTGCCGTCAGGGCGCTGACAGCGACCAGAGATACGGTCGTCAGTGCTCCGAACAGCAGTGACCCGGCCAGTGCGGTGCGCAGACACCGTCTCATTCCCTTGTGCATCGGCGCCAAGTCTGCGTCAGTGTCCGCATGGGTGTCCCCCCTCGACGTATGGCCTCCATCGGTGGGAGACACTCAAGGCTCGCCACCCTAACTCAAATGTCGTTCTAGCCGGCAGAGCTCCTGCCAACGTCGAAAGTGGGTTGTGTTTGCGTCAGTAGAGGGTGACTCACTGACAGTTGGTCGTGACATCTGGCGCCGGCGGTTGGAGAAGATACGGCCTCAGCGGTTCGGGTCATCATCCGCAAAGTGATGCCGGTCCCGAGCGGGGTCTTGGCTCGGAGGCGACCGGTCATTGGGCATCCGGTAATCGGGGCGGTCCCGATAGGGCTGTGTCTCGGTGGTACCGGACGCGCTTGCTCGGAAAAGCGAGTCCCCCGGCTGGCGGCGACCCGAGCCATATTCGCCACCGAGAGCGATACAGCGCCGGTCAAGGTCTGAGCGACCTGAGCCTGACGTTACGCAACCCGGCAATGTCGAGCGGTCAACCGGAACTCCGCAGTGCCCAGTTCGGCGGAATTATGGGGCGGCATCCGGAGGACGATTGCCGAGGCCCCGACACTCGGCAGCCGACTACATGCGCGGCCCCAATGGACGCTATGTCCCACCTCAGCGTCATTGTGGCAACGCCCTCCGGCGCGAGACGGAGTGCTGCCCAATGGGGTCGACGGACATTGAGGGACAACGTCGCCGACCACTCTGACAAACTGGCGGCGTGGCAAGCATCTGGGGAGTGACTCCTCGCCAGAGCGTCGAAGCTGAGTGTGCACGAAGGGGGAAGCGTGCCGTCGTTTCGGGCTGTGTCGATCTGCTCAAAGGACGAGAAGCGGACGATGCTCTGCTCTTGGCCCTCGGCGGGCCCACAGCCCAGTACGTGCTTGACGGACACGTAGGGCCCTACTGGTTCCGGGTATGGGGGGCACGGGGCCTGCTCTACGCCTGGGAGGAGTGGGCGACGCCGGCTGTAGTCCGGGCGACTGTCGACGAGGCGTGGCGCGTGCGAGAAATGGCCGCCAAGGTGGTCGCCCGTCATCGCCTCGGTGACGCCATTCAAGCGGTAGCCCGGCTTGAGCATGATCCGGTGGCCCGAGTGCGTGCCGCAGGGGAACGGGCAGTCACGATCCTCGTTTCGGCTCGCGCATGAGCACCTTCCTTCTTCCGAGGGAGGGACGATGCGCTTGGCAAAGAGGCGTTGGGGTAAGACATCTGTCCGCTGTCATCATGGACATCGACTGAGATGACGGCGCTGATTCCTGACGCCCTGAATCAGCACCAATACCCAGCGGGCACGGTCGCTGAACGCTCAAACACCTCTACAGGATCTCACCCAGGCGAACGCTGTTGCCATATCTCGTCAAGCGCTCTATCGACTAGATCTCCTCGTTGGACTCTTCGCCTTCGTCGGAGCCTTCTGGGTCCTCGTGCCCTTTGTTGTCGCAGAGACGCTCCCCGAGGCTCCTCTCACCTTGGGTATGACGACGACCGATCCGGCACCCGGAACCAGGGTCGACTCTTCTCCGGTCGACCACTTCATCCGAAGCATCGTTCCGCTCACACCGGTCACTATCCCTTCCCGAGGAAGCTGACCCACCCTCTTCGACGGCACCTGCACTTGATCACCGATCTTGGCCATGTGTTCCTCCCTTTCCCTTTCTCACAACACTGAGACGCTCGCTGCCTGGGCGGGCGGGGCGATGATGGTTCCGCTGACTCCAATACTGCCACTGCCGGTGATCCCAAGCGTTTGGAATGTTGGAGCCGGTGCTGGAGCCAGAGCAGACGCTCTCATACGCCGAGGGCTTCATCCATGGGTGCACCTCCTCATTTGGCTCGCCCGAGCCGCTGTCTGGACGTTTGCCAAAATGGTCGTCTCCGAAGCCTCGGACCGGCGGTCAGGAGCCGAGCCGATTAGACCAACCAGCTCCCTTGTCGCATGACAGTTCGACCTTCGATCTCGTCGGCTTCTCGCCATGCTTGGATCCGCTCCGGGCGTAGGAGCAGGTAGACAAAGTCGCCATCCACCGAACGTGGATCCCAGTCGGCTTGCGCTGCATAGCAGTCTTTGATCTCAGATGGTGTTTCAGAGAGAGGGGTGACGCTTGCGAGGGATACGTCGATCATCACCGCGTCCCTGGTGGCGCCCAGGGCAAGGCGTGCGACTTGGGAACCGCTGACGTTGCGGGTGGTCAGGGACGCGGTCTCGGTGGCGATGATGATGTGCTCGCCATCCCATGCAAAAGACAACGGCACCAAATGGACCCGACCGCTGGATGACGACGATGCAATCCAAAGGTCTGGATGCCGTGCCGTCAGCTTGACGAGGGCATCCGACCTCCGCTGCTCGGCTGACCGTGGCCCCATCGACACAGCATGTCACTGAATGCGCCAGTGGCCACAGGTTCGGGTTCCAGATCGGCTTGCCAGCACCGGCCGGACGCGCGCATCGTCCTCGCTTCCCCGGAGCGAATAGACATGACCAGCGCTGCTGCCTGCAAAACAAGATATCCACGAGGTTTCCTCAGCCTGTGACGGTGAAGGGCAATCGGAGTGTGCGTACCTTGCGACCGTCCCCCAGTTCCAGGGTGACCTGCAACGACCACTGACCGGGTGGGACTGCATACCCGAGGTCGGGGACGAAGCTCGCCGTGCCCACCACAAGCGGGATGAGTTCAGTCGCACCGGGTGCTATGAAAAAGACCCTTCTTGGCAGACGTTGTGCACCTGTGAAACCCCCGATGAGCCGGCCGGTCTCAGGATCAACGACCACCGCAGTCACTTGCCTGTTGGTGACGATGCCAACTTCCTGTTCGCTGGCGTTGTGGATCAGAAGGCCGTGGCGCTCTGTATGCCCCGAAGTAACGACGAGGGGGCCATCCAACGCGACCCTCAACTCGAGGGTGCCCACGTCCGGTACCACCGGGAGTTCGGGGAGGGGATAGCGAAGAGTGCACGACGGGTACTTCATGGCACCGACAACCAGTACAACGTCGCGGGCGAATCGGCGATGCAGATCCGCCGCCACGTCTGACGCCCACGCAGCCAACTCGATCTCAAACGGCGGGTGCCGGTCATCATCCACGCGAGGGTCGGGGTAGCCTGCGAGGGCCTCGGGGCTCTCCTCGCGCAATCGAAAGAGAGCGACTTTGAGATCGTCCCATGTGGCCATCTCGTGACGATACCGAATGAGGGTCGACCTGGCGGCCAGGACAGAGAGCGCTCACCCCCATACGCCGATCAAGCACGCGTCCTTATCCGCACCCGGGATCGAGCCCGATGAAGGTGTCGTCAGTGGAGAGAGATGTCAACGGCCTCGCCTCCTCGGACGTGAAAGCATCGTGGTCTTGCGCCGATTCGCCAGTGCTGTCGCTGTGGGCCTGACACTGGTCACGACGGCGGCCTGCGGCGGGGCTGCCAAGCCGACGGCCTCCGGGGTCCACTCAACCGCGACTTCCTCCCCGAGCACAACATCGGCATCCACCAGCGTCGCCACGTCGGCGACGGAACCGGTTTCTGCTCTTCAGACCCACAATCCGACTGTCGTGGTGTCGCCTGGAACGGGACTCTTCGATGACCAGGAGGTTCTCGTCACGGTCACCGGCTTCGGAATCGGAGGCAAAGTCTGGCTGTCTCAATGTGCCGTCGGTTCTAACGCCAATGGTGAGGGGTGTGGGCAAGGACTGCCTGAGCAGACGCTTCTTGTCACTGATGACAACGGCGGTGGGTCGGTCGCCTTTCAGGTCCAATCGTCCGCAGCCGCTCAACCCAACAACCTCACCACCCTTGACGCTTGTGTGAACAACTGTGTTCTTGTTGCGACCGTGGGAAGTGGGTATGGCTTTGCGGACGCCAGCTTGCGCTTTGTCAGCTCCCCTCCTCCCACCTGCATGACGCCACAACTCCACGTCAGCGCAGGGAAGGCAGGGGTGGCGACGGGGCACTCCGGCTTCCCATGCTCTTCAACAACACGAGTTCACAGGAGTGCCGGCTCTCGGGCTATCCAGGCGTGGCTCTTCTAAACACCGATGGCCGGCAAGTGATCCAAGCGCAACAGGAACCGAGCGGGTTCATCGGTGGGCTCCCCGGTTACTCGGGTGGGCCGCTCCCCGCGATTGGACTCGGGCCAGGAGAAACCGCATCGGCTCTCGTCGAAGGGGACGACGTTCCGCCGAATGGTGGCGCACCTTGTGGGCCGGTTACGGCGATACTCGTGACGCCACCCAACGCCGTTCAGTCAGTGCAACTCGATGTCGGGGTACCCGGGTGTTCAGACTTCCAAGTGCACCCGGTAGTGCTTGGCAGTACCGGCCAGGGGTGAGGTCCCGGCCCCAAGAGGACAGCGGTTCCGGGCACGCATATTCGGCGATACCGATAGCGCCATGTATCCATTCGGTCCAGGTGGGTTGTACCGCCACCGGAAGCCCGATGCTGACCGTGACCGTCCGCAAATCCGCGGCTCGGATCAATATCGCGCAGGTCGGGTCCATGTGGCCTCAGCTTGACGTGACGCAACCCGGTATCGCGCTGTCAGTCGACACCTGCTGCGGCGTATTGGGGGGCGCTTGTCCGGAACCCAGTAGTCCCAGGCGCAACTATGGGAGTACAACAGCGCAGTGGATCGCACGCGCTGCGCGAGGAGGTAACTAGGACGGCGCCTCGTTCTGCAAGGTGCGCAATCGCTTGGCCAATGTCTGGAGCAGATTCCAGGCGATGGTTGCGTTCTGCTGCACGAGCGGTCGAAACTCCCAGTAGGTTAGCCCGTAACAAACGAGCTCCGTACTGGCGGTGACCGTCGCTGATCGTGCGCCCTCGTCGATAAGGGCGATCTCACCAAAATAGTCACCCTCCGATAGCGACGCGCGTAGCTGACCTCCGACCGAGACTGTCGCCTGGCCTGACTCGATCACGAAGAACGCTGCGCCACCGGCGCCTTCCTTTGTAATCGTCTCACCCGCGGCAAAGCGACGCTCCTTGAATAGGGCGGCCATGCCCTCGATGTCGCGGGGGCTCATATTGGCGAATAGCGGCACACGTTCGATGACTTCGACCGGTCGGTTCACACCTAGCGGCGCGATCGATGGTGATGGCGATCCTGCACGCGTCACGGCGCGGCACTGCAGAAGGTACAGCTGCCCGTCTGCGAATGCCCACTCGATATCGCGGGCCGGTCCGAATATCTCTTCGCACCGGTCAGCAAGACTGTTGAGTTGCGCGAGCTGGTCGTCTTCGAGACACAGCTTCTCAACAAGCTCCGAGGCGACAGCCTCCTCGATGGTTCCGCCATCGGCGGCAGCGCGGATGGCAATCTTTTTCACGCCGGGTGTGCGCTCGCGCACCACACCGGTTCGATCGATGCAAAAGCTGTCGGGGATCACACGGCCCGCAACGACAACCTCTCCTAGCCCCCAGCTCGCCTCGATGAGCCGCTCGTCAGCCTTGTTGATCGGGTTCTGGGTGAACAGCACCCCCGCGACAGCGGGATCGAGAAGTGACTGGACGACGACACCGACACTCGGACGTGTGAACAGGCCCACCCGTTGGCGATATGTAATCGCCGCGTCGGAGTTCGCTGACCACCAGATCTCCCGAATCGCCGCACGCAGATCGTCGACCGAAGGCACGTTGAGCAGCGTGAGGTGCTGGCCGGCGAAGCTCGCGTCTCCTCCGTCCTCATCCGCCGCCGACGAGCGGACCGCGAGCGGGCCTACCAGCGGACGGGCCGCCGTCATGAGCTGCTCGATAGCGTGCTCGTCCCCAGCAGCCACCGCGTCGACAAACGAACCCGAGAGCGCTATGCCCGGTGGTATCGGCAAGCCGGCGCGTGCCGCCGCTCCCAGCCCAGTCGCCTTCGCCCCGAAGCGCGATTCATCGAGCGCGCTGGGGAGCGCGACGACCTCTGTCACGCGTAGCCCGTTACTTCACCGGCATCGCCGTCCACTCGTACATGCGTGCCATCGAGGATTCGGTCAGTTGCGTCACGCGTCCCGACGACGCCGGGAATACCGTACTCACGCGCCACTATTGCCGAGTGTGAGAGCAGACCGCCCGCATCGGTGACGATCGCACCGAGCAGCGGCAGCAGGATGTTGAACGCTTCGCTTGTCGATTCGGTCACGAGCACGTCACCCTGCACGATGCGATCGAACTCGGACGGGCCTGAGATGAGTCGAGCCGGCCCTTCGTAAACGCCGCCACTGGCGGCGAGACCGTGCAGGACTTTGTCCTCGTGCGGGGTTGACGAGCTCCCGAACACCTCGCCCAAGGCGATGCCCATGGCGTGCATGATCCGGGCCACACCCGGCGGGAGGCCCGACGGGTCAGGCGGTGGTGTCGCCGGTGGCCCGAGTGACATCGGAGCGTCCTTGGCCGTGCGTGCGCTGCGGTCCACGAACCGCTGGGCGAGCTCATCGGCGGACGGCCCACCCTTACCCGCCACGAGCGAGCACATCTCGTCGAAGCTGGCATCGATGAAGTGCTCAGCTTCGTGAACGCGGGCTTTGCCCTCGAGGCGGCGGCCGGCCACGAGCACGGCGCGTCGCATGATGCCCGATGCCCAAATGTCACTGAAGACGCCGCGCTCGTCGCGCAGGCGATACATGAGACGAGCTTCGCCGACGAGGTCGTCGAACTGCGCACGGTGCTCGTCAGGCACTTGTGAGCGTATATCGGCAACGAGCGCGTCGACACCCGTATCATCACTTCCTGCGCCGTCCACGGACGATCGGATTGCGCGCAAGAGCACGTCCGGCAGCTCCAGGGCATAGCGCTCCGAGATATCGAAGCCGTCAAGCAGCCGGAACCCGATGAGGTCGAGATACTCCGATATGGCCGCGCCCACACGGCCCCCGAACGCTCGCAGTTCCTCGAGTACCTTGCCCGGGTCGCCATCCGAGTCGAGGAGGGCGCGAGCGGCCGCGTCCTGCGTGATCGCGACGATCAGCCGGTCGCGCTCACCCGAGGCGCCAGCTGACACCGGCGCCGCGCCCCGCATCATCGCCAATGCATGGGCAGGGGCGACGTCGGTCCAGATCCCGAGGTGCGCAAGCAGGTCACCGACCGGCAGCATCGCCGATCCCGTAAACCGCATGTGCTGGTACATCATCTGGGAGTGGTGCTCTCGACACCGGGCCAGGTAGGCGACCAGCCCGTCGTCGGACAGCCCCTCCGCGTCAACCGACTGCAGTTCGCGGTGCGTCTTGATCGCTGTTGGCTTGGCCGCGCCGTCCCACTCGCGCAACTGCTCGCGCCAGACCCTTTGCTCCCATACCACTTCCGCTCGAGCGAAGCGTTGCGGGATCTCGTCCTCCGGTGCCGGTCGCATCACGTTGTAGGCGAAGCCGTTGACGTATTGGGTCTCCATCGTGTCGATGAGCGTCCCGTAATACGCCATGAACTCGTGCACCCCACGGCGGAAGGGCTCCGGGTGCGTTTCCGCGAAGTACAGCGTCACCGGACGTGGGAAATGAACTGGGTCCAGATTCCAGGAGCCCGGCCCCGGAGGTTCGAAGTGAAGGTCGCTCGCGACTTGTTCGGACATGTGTGTCCTCCCCCGGGCGTTCGTAGGCGCAGCCCGCCGTTGCGCCCGGCCATTGTCACCGTACACTCGGGGTCCGTCAAGCACCTTGGTGACGAGCCAGGCGAGCGGTCGGGGTCAGCCGCGTGATCCGACCGCAAGCAGCGAAGTGGTGCGATCCTGAGCGCTCCTGGCGCCTCGTCCTGCCCGAGTAGGAGCCGGCAATAGCGTATGCCCGAGATCTTGTCTCTCCTGCCGACGTTGCTCCCGAACCCGCACGGAAATGTGCGCAGGTTGCACCCTCGGGGCCAGACGTGAGATCCATGATGGCCATAGTTGCCAACGCCGGAGGGCCAAACGCGCAATACCTGAGTGAGAGCTAACCGAAGGGATGCGGCGTGGAGCTGGGGGATAGCGAGGCTGTGGCTCGGTCTCTCGCCGGTGATCCCGAGGCCTTCGCCGCCCTCGTCCGCCGGCACGGCCAAATGGTTCACGGCTTTTTGTTCCGCCGGTCAGATCGCCAGACCGCTGATGACCTGCTCGGCGATGTCTGGCTCCGTGCCTTCCACTCCCGGCAGGGCTACGACCAGGAGTGGTCCACAGCTCGGCCGTGGCTCTATGGGATCGCCGCCAATGTCTTGCGCGCCCATTGGCGGCTGCGAATTGTCGATCACGACAACCGAATCGAGCCGGGCCATGACCCCTGGTCCGATGCCGATACCCGACTCGACGCCGCCCGCCGTTGGCCCGCCCTCCGAGCAGCGCTCGGCCAATTGTGCCCGGAGGACCGCGAAGTGCTGCTCCTTGTGGCGTGGGAACACCTGAGCCCGGCCGAGATTGCCGTGAGTCTCGGCATTCCCCAAGGCACCGCCCGTTGGCGGTTGCACCGGGCCCGCAACCTTGTCCAAGCGCGTCTCGATAGGGACTCGCCCCTTCGATCTGTAGCGCCCGGCACCACGAAGGAGACAGAACAATGGATGTGATCCAACTGCTCGAAGAGATGGGAGAGGTTCCTCCCGCCGACGCCACCGCCATCGATGCGGCGATCGACCGGGTGCTGACTGCTGCCTTCCAGGAGCGGATCTGCCCACCCATGGTGCCCCCTACCACGGAGCTTCATCGACGCCGGTCGGTGGTCGTCGGCGCAGCCGCGCTCATTGCCGCTGCCGCCGCTGTCCTCGCCATCGTGGCCCTTGTTCCCTCGGGTGGCGGCACCGACTCCTCCACTGTGCGGCCGGCGGGCACCGGTGCGGGCCGCCACGCTCCGAGCGTGCTCACGGCGCGGATGGTCCGGCTGATCTCGTCGCAGTCGGCGGCGGCGATGGCGGACTCGGGCACGGCCGTCGAAACCACGACGAACTCGATCGGTTCGGCGACCCAGGGGCCGCCCGCCACGATCGACGTCACGTTCTCGGGTCAGAACGTGAACTACCTCGTCGTCGGCAATGGCAGCGGGGCGGCTGGGGTTGAGAACCGGGTGGTCGATGGGCAGTTCTACCTGTACATCAAGGGACCGGATCTTCAGATGCACTGGTATCACGACACGTCGCCGAATGCTGCGGCGACGATGTCCTTTCCCGATCCACGCACCCTGCTCCAGGCGGTCAGCCCCTCGGCGGGCCTGGAGGACCTGGGCCAGGAAATGGTCGGGGGCATGGAGCTCACTCACCTGCGGGCGACCACTCCGGGCTCCATCGGGAGGCTGCGGATACCCGACGTCGGCAGTACGGTGACCTCATTCGACGTATGGGTCGACAGCGCCAACGTGGTGCGTCAGATGGCCGTGTCGTCGTCGGCGGGGGGCGCCGCCTTCGTGTGTGTGGCTGCCCCCAGTGCATCTGGTCCTTCGTCGGGTTCCTCGCCGACCGTGACGATCCCGCCGACCGACAGGATCACGACACTGCCAAATGGGAAGCCGATTCCTCTGGGCACAGTGTGCGGCTCTCTCAAGACCCTGGATGCGGGCACGACGCTCGACGTCCGGTTCGCCGACCTCGGTGACCCGGAGACCGTGGCCGCGCCCAGCGGTGCCGTCGACCAGGAAGGTCTTGGCTGAATCGGCTACCTCCTACGCGTACCGCCCGGGGCCACACGGATATCAACCGGCGTCGTTACTTGGCAGCTTGTGGCCCGATAGTTCCCGAGATCGACCACGCACGTCCACCATCGACGGAAGTGAAGATCCTTGTCGACTGATCGAGCACGACAGCCCAGAGCTGGCTGCCAAACGCTCCCATGCTCAGGACTCCAGGTCCGAGGTTCGCTGCCCACCAGGTCTTGCCGCTGTCCGTACTTACATTGACGACGTTTCCCGAGTATTGACCCCACACCAAGACAGTGCTTGGCATTGCCGCGGCGATCTCATTGACGACATTGGGCCCGTCGGCGGCGTCCACGTGGAAGATCGGTCCGTCGATACGCCAAGTAGTTCCGCCGTCGACGGTCGCCACCGGGTAGGTCTGACTGTTGAGTTCCGCTAGGGCATAGCCATTCTGTTCGTCAAGAAAAGCTTCTTGTCCCTGATCCAGGCTGAGATCAGCCGATGAGACCTCAGTTCCGGGCACCTGCATCTGATAGACGGGCGAAAAGCCACTCGGAACCAAGAGGCGTCCTCAGATGGTCGACGTGGAAGCGACTGTCGTGCGGACATTGGCGCCCGACGGCGAGCCGCCGGAGTTATTGCCACCGCCCCCACAAGCACACAGGAGAAGGGCCGCGCACCCTGCGAAGAGCGGCTTGGCCCCAAGTCCACTTCTCATCTCTAGTGTCCTTGCTCTCCCGAGGAACCGAGAGGAAGCTCACCTCGTCCACGTGAGCTGTTCCCGACCCCTCATTCCGCCTCACCCTCCCCTTCCTTACGTCGGTGTCCGAACCGAGGTTGACACAAATCCTCTCTTGGCTGGCCCCTGCGCTCGTGCCCCAACCGCTCGAACCTGCCGGTTCCTGCACCCCCAGCGTTGACGTCCGATGGCGCCAACCGGCACGGCATCGCTCGCCAGGCTGCGACGAGCCCTCGAGGCCGCCCCGCACCGACGAACGTCAAGGGCGTCTCCAGGGATTCGTGGAGCCGCTCGATCCTCTCCGTGACAACGGGTTTTCCGATGGCGTCAGCGGACGCCCTGTCAGCCGGGCTACTCCAATCCCGCAGACACCCCGGGGGCGGCGGCTCGCACCGACGGGGCTGTTACGTCGCTCCGTGCACGCGGTTCTCTAACCTTCGGTTATCGCCCTGAAGGCGTCCGGGTCAAGGGGCTCATAGAACGACTTGTCGATCTTGGTCTTCCCCGTGTGCGAGAACCGATTGCGCGAGGCCTCGCTCTGGGTCTGGGGAGGCCAATCGACCTTCACCGCCCCCGTGTCGGAATTCCAGGCGGTCACCAGGAGTTGACGCACCTTGCCGTCGAGCCTGGCCATCACCAGCTGACCCGTTAGGGGCTTCCAGGGCATGAATCCTCCGCTAGGACACCGATGACGTGGGATCGGCCACGATGAGCGTCCACCACATTTGACCACGTTCCGTGGCTGGACCCTTCATTGAGCACGGATGGCCGCTCTCGATCATGACAGGGGGAAGAACGACACACTCTCTTTCGGGATCGATCAGAGCCGGAGTTGCATGTACCAGGGGTACGTCACCGCCAGACGCGAGACCTTGCTCAGACTCTTGGCTGACTCGAGGGGGAGGGCCAGGTCGAATCCGGCCAGGTTCTGTCCCAGCTGATCGACGGTCCGGGGGCCGATGATCACCGATGTCACACCCGGGCGACCGAGCAGCCAGGCCAGGCTGACGGCCGTCGCCGTGGCGTCGAGTTCGGCGGCGACCTTGTCCACTTCAGCCACAATCTCGTAATTGCGGTCGGTCAGGGTGAGCCTTCTCATCCCTTGCGCCCCCATGTCCGACCCTCTGCTCAACCGCCCATCGGCCGGAAGGTCACCACCCTTCGTGTACTTCCCGGTGAGCATTCCCCCACCGAGCGGGCTCCATACGATGACGCCCATGCCGTGGCGGGTGGCCGTCGGAAGGATGTCGAGTTCGATGTCACGCCAAATGAGCGAATACTGCGGCTGCAGGCTGACGAACGGCGTTGCCCCCAACCGGTCGGCGGCCCATTGTGCTTCGACCAGTTGACTACCGAAGAAGTTCGAGCATCCGATGTAGCGAACCTTTCCCGACCGCACGAAGCCGTCGAGGGTGGCCATGCTCTCCTCGATCGGTGTGTCGTGGTCCCAGCTGTGCAGCTGGTAGAGGTCGAGGTAGTCCGTACCGAGACGGCGCAAGCTGGCTTCGAGGGCCCTGGTCAGATGGGCGCGGGACGAGCCCACGTCATTAGGTCCGGCCCCCATGACGTTGTATCCCTTGGTGGCGAGGACGACAGTGCTGCGTTTGGTGGCTACGGCTCGCCCGACGATCTCCTCCGACGCGCCGGCGTTGTAGACATCGGCCGTGTCGATGAAGTTGTGACCGGCATCGACGAAGGCGTCGACGATGCGCCGAGACTCAGCTTCATCGGTGCCCCACTCGGTGTTGCCGAAGGTCATGGTGCCCAAACAGGCGCGTGACACTTTCAGACCGGACCGCCCCAACGCGACGTAGCTCATGGTCGTGATCCTAAGACAGCCGGTCCCCACCGGCTCGGCTCCTAAGGAGCAGCCACCGGCGTTCGCACCTCGTTCCATGAGCTCAGATCGTCGGCCGGGAAGGCGCCCAGGGACCGGGCCGGAAGGGGTCTGCCGAACAAATACCCTTGGGCCAGGTGACATCCGAGGGAGCGCAGCTTGTCCACCTCTGCTCGGCGCTCGACACCCTCGGCGATGATCGGCAGTCCCAGGGAGTCGCCCATACCGATGATCGCCCTCACGATGGCGGCGTTGTCAGATCTCTGATCCACGTCGGCCACGAAGCTGCGATCGATCTTGAGGGACTCGACGGGAAAGCGCTGCAGGTAGCTGAGCGAGGAGTACCCCGTCCCGAAGTCATCGATTTCGATGTGCAGCCCGAGGTCCCGAACCGCTTGGAGAACGGTAACCGCCTCATCGGCGTCGCGCATCAGGGTGCTCTCCGTGATCTCCAGCCAGAGCCGGTCCGGATCGATACCGGACGCCTCGATCGCCCGGGCCACGTGATCGGGGAATCCGGGATCGGCCAACTGGAGAGCCGAGACATTGACCGAGACGTTCATGCGCGCATTGTCGTAGCCCGACTCACTGCGCCGTGCATGCCACTGCGTCATCTGACGACAGGCCTCGTTGAGAACCCAGATTCCCAAGGGCAAGATGAGACCGCTGTCCTCGGCCAGGCCGATGAACTCCTGAGGGAGAAGCAGACCTCTGGTGGGGTGCTGCCACCTCACCAATGCCTCCATCCCGACCAGCGTCTCGGTATGGAGATCGACGAAGGGCTGGTAGTGAAGCTCCAGCTCACGGCGTTCGAGGGCCCGATGCAACTCATTCGATGTCCGCAGACGACTGACGACGTTGCGCTCGTCATCCTCGTGGTAGATCTCGATGCGCGATGGGCCTCGATCCTTGGCCCGGTACATGGCGATGTCGGCATTGCGCAATATCACCGCCCCTGACTCGCTGTGGCGCGACAAGGCGATGCCGACGCTCAGCGACACGAACACCTCGCCGCTGTGCAGGGCCAGGGGCTGACCCATGGCCATCACCAGTCTCTGCGCCACCTCGAGACAATCATCCTCGTCGCCCACGTCATCGCACAGGACGGTGAATTCATCACCGCCGAATCGGGCCAAGGTGTCGCTGGCCCTCATCACGCTGTTCAACCGGTCGGCCACCGCGCTCAGGACCTGATCCCCGACATCGTGTCCCAAGCTGTCGTTGATGAGTTTGAATCGATCGAGATCGAGGAAAATCACGGCCACGTGGTGTTGGCCCCGGTCGGCCCGGCGCAGGGCCACCTCGAGGCGGTCCATGAACAGCTCACGGTTCGGCAGGCCGGTGAGCGGGTCGTGGATGGCGACATAGGCCAGTCGTTCGCGTAACGCCCGTCGCTCGGTTATGTTTTCCACCTGTCCGATCAGGTAGAGAGGCCGTCCCTGTTCGTCCCGCACACACGAGACGCTGACCGAGATCCAGACTTCGTGCCCGTCGCAGTGGATGTAGCGCTTCTCGATCTGATAGCCGACCGAACCGGTCGACACCAGACGTTGCATTTCGGCCGAACTGAGCTCCCGGTCATCGGGATGAGTGAGGTCGTGGACAGAGACGCCGACCAGGTCCTCGGGGAGCCGCCCGACGATGTCGCCCATGGCCGGGTTGGCGCGGATGATCCGGCCCTCGAGGTCGCTCATCGCCATTCCGATAGGAGCATTCTCGAACGCTGACCGTAAGCGCTCGTGCGCTTCGCGCAGATCCGTGATGTCGTGGAGGTTGCCCACGATGCCGCGGACGTCGGGATCGTCCAAGCGGTTGGTGACCGTGGCCTCGAAGTGCCGCCATTTGCCGTCGGCGGCTTGGCCACGCAAGGCCGTCCGCAGTACCCGAGAGGGATCGACCAACAGCGGCGGAAATTCCTGGGCGATCCGGGCCAAGTCGTCGCGGTGCATGAAGGCACCCATCGACTGATCTCTGTAGGGGTCGGCCGAGCGCCCGAGGATACGCTCGAAGGCCGGGCTCACGTACTGCATGGCACCGCTTCGGTCGGTCACGATGATGATGTCCGTGGCGTTGGACACCAGAGCCTTGAAGCGACGTTCGGACTGGCGCAGCTCGCCCTCGACTGCTTGGCGTTGCGAGGTGGCCCTCCCGAGCAATTCGATCACCAGGAGGACGCCGACGAGACCGAGGGCGGCCACTCCATGGACGAGAGGCTCGTGGATCAGTGTCGGGGCCAGATGAAGGGCGATGGCCAACTGGCCGAGCACCATGGCCACGGTGGTCCATACGAGACAGGGCACCGTGGCCTTGGAGCCGAAGTGCTGGATGGCGGCAGCGGTACCGAAGAGAAAGCCTATGGACAGTATCGGACCCCACCCGGTGCTGTAGGCGACGACGGCGATCACCGCCATGTTGGACGCCACCAGAGCGCTCATGTGCCAGCGGCGGCGCTGCTCTGCCCACAAGACCGAGAACACGACACTGGCGACACCACCGAACATCACGACCCCGACATAGAGCCAGTAGGGCTCGGGGGCGATGAAATGAAGCCACCGGAACAGACAGAAGATGGCCGCCACCGCAGGATTGGCGACCAGGCTGTGATCGGCCGCGCTCGCCCGCACCCGGGCGCCGAAGGGCGCCTGAGCGCCAGCGACGACTGCGTCTGGGCGCGGTGGATCCATGAGGGGCATATCGGCAGCTCAGAGGCCCACCTTGACGGCAAGTACCCACCCACGGCCGTAGCCCGACAGAGCTATGGAGCCCCAGGCGGGGGCGCTTCTGGGACTCCATTCGTGGGTCCGCCAGGCACGGTGACGGCTCATAAGGCGGGTACCGTCGGGCCCGTGACCGACGCCGAGATGGTCAGAGCTCTCTACGAGGCCTATCAGGAACGGACGTGGGACCGTGCCTCCACCTTGCTCCACCTCGACGCGGTGGTCGTGATGCCGTCGACGACCGAACGCCTCGAAGGCAGGGACGCGATCATCACCTTCCAGCGCTCGTATCCCGAACCATGGGGAACGCTGTCGGTTCTTCGGGTGCTCACCGACGCCGAGGGCGCCGCCGCCCAGGTGCGCGTGGTCGACCCCGGCGGCCGAGAGTTCGCCTTCGCCGCCTTCTGGCGAGCCCGAGAGGGTCTGCTCCATGAAGGGATCGAGTACTGGATCGAAGTGGGACGGGAAGACCCACCGTCGAACCGGGCCGATTCTCCGGCCACCTTGGCCGCCCGACAGGCCTGGCCGCGCTGACCCCCCGACACCGCGGTGAAGGCGGGCGGAGAGATCCGCGTCGTCACCGCGACATTGAAGCGGTCCGCCAGTCCGACGTCTGGCGGCGTTATCTTTTCCCCGTGACCAGACAGCGAGCGTCCTACACGGAATCGAGATCCTGGTTGTCGCCTTCCCAGATCTTCGCCGACACCCAGAGGGTCGATCTGTTCAACGACCCCAAATGGGAGACGTCGCCGCCGACCTACCCGAGCCGGGGGGCGGCGAAAGCGACCGACAGTCGATCACGGTGGGCAGTGATGAAGGCGGTCCTGATGCGCCGGGCACCGCAGAAGCGCGGCCGGCACAGCCAAAATCCCGCCTGACCACCAACGACGCCGCGACGGAGCTCAGGCGCCCCCGTCGACGGCGATGACCTGGCCCGTCACGTAGCCGGCCTCCTCCGAGCACAAGAAGGCCACCACACCGGCCACGTCCTCGGGCCGGCACACCCGGCCGAACGGGGCCGTGGCGTCGAGTGTCGAGATGTCTTCGATCCCCATCGCCCCCTTCACCAGCCGGCGCCCCATCTCCGTGTCCACCAGACCGGGAGCGACGACGTTCACGTGGATCCCGTGCCGGAGCTCCTCCTTGGCCAGGGTCATGGCCAGCGCCTCGAGTGCCGCCTTGGCCATGTTGTAGGGCGCACCGTTCCCCGACAGCAGCCTGGCCGCCACGCTGGAAATGAACACGATGTCGCCGCGGGGCCGCTTGCGCATGGAGGGGACGACCAGCCGGCACAGGTGATGGGCGGCGTAGGCATGGGTCCGCAGGACGCGGTCGAGCTCGTCGGGGTCCGTCTTCACCACCGACGCGCCCCGACTGGCGATCCCCGCGGCGTGGACGAGGATGTCGATCACCCCGAAGTCGTCGAGCACCGCCTGCGCCATGGCCTCGTCGTCTTCCATGACATCGACCGACGCCCGGTAGGACACGACCCGGCGACCCAAGGCCTCGATGGCCCGCACCGTCTCATCGGCGGCATCGGCGTCGCGGCGGTAGTTGACGGCCACGTCACAGCCGGCGTCAGCCAGTGCCAGCGCGCAGGCCCGCCCGATCCCCCGGCTCCCCCCGGTGACGAGGGCGACGCGGCCCTCGGCCATGCTCATGACCCACACTCATGGCACGGCCACACTCAGGCCACCGGCCGGAAGACGGGGATATGGAAGCCCTCGCCGATGTCCTCGAAGTCGACCTTGAGGGCCATCCCCACCGCCAGGTCGTCGAATTCGCAGCCGACGACGTTCGTCATCATGCGCGGGCCCTCTTCCAGGTCCACCACGGCGGCCACGTAGGGGACCTTCTCGTTGAACGGGGGCAGGTCGTTCTGGTAGACGATCGACCACGTGTAGAGCGTGGCTCGCCCGCTGGCGTCCTCCCAGGACACCTCCTCGCCCCCGCAGCGGGGACAGAAGGGCCTCGGGTAGTAGTGCGCCTCGTGGCAGGTGGCGCAGCGGGAGATGACGAGCCGCCCCTCGGCCACCGCGTCCCACCAGGGCTGGGTGAACTCGTCGGGCGTGGGCAGGTCGTAGCGGGTGGCCATGGCGACGTTCTCCTGCTGGTCAGTGGGGCACGGGACGGCGGCCGTCATGATCCCACGGCGCCCACCCCGTGTTGACCCTGGCGCGGGCCATCGGCCATGCTGCCCGGGTTCCCGAGCCGACGTCAACGTGGCGTGGTCGGGGCTCCGGCCCGGGGCCGGTGCGGAATCTGAGGAGGTCACCTGATGGGCATGCTCGACGGCAGGGTCGCCATCGTCACGGGCGCGGGCCGTGGCATCGGGCGGGCGGAAGCCATTCTCATGGCCTCCGAGGGCGCCAAGGTGATCGTGAACGACGTCGGCGCCACCCGCGAAGGATCGGGGGCCGACGCCCACCCAGCCCAGCAGACCGTCGAGGACATCAAAGCGGCCGGCGGCGAGGCCGATCTGAACCCCGACGACGTCTCCTCCTGGACCGGGGCCGAGAACCTGGTCAAGCAGGCCGTCGACAACTGGGGTCAGCTCGACATCCTCGTCAACAACGCCGGCATCCTCCGGGACAAGATGTCGTTCAACATGGACGAGTCCGACTGGGACGACGTCATCCGGGTCCATCTGAAGGGCCACTTCGCCCCCTCCCACTTCGCCGCCATCCACTGGCGCAACCGCTCCAAGGGCGGCGAGGAGGTCTCCGGTCGCATCATCAACACCGCCTCCGAGGCCGGCCTCTTCGGCAATGCCGGCCAGGCCAACTACGGCGCCGCCAAGGCCGGTATCGCCGCCATGACGATCGTCCTCGGCCGCGAGCTCGAGCGTTACGGCGTGACCGTCAACGCCATCTCCCCCCGGGCCCGGACCCGCATGACCGAGGACCTCTTCGGTGACATGGCCAAGGTCGAGGAAGGGAAGTTCGACGCCTTCGGACCCGAGAACGTCGCCCCCCTGGTGGCCTTCCTGGCCAGCCCCGAGGCGGCCGACATCAACGGCCAGAACCTCGTCGTCTACGGCGGATCGGTCTGGGTCATGCAGGGATGGCAGCCCGCCGGTGAGCTGAAGCGCGACAGCGGCTGGACCCCGAAGGAACTGGCCGACAACAAGTCGACCCTCTTCAAGACCCACAAGTCGAGCGTGCCCCCCTTCGGCGCTTTCTAGAGCCGCCGACGAGAACACCGCCGGCCGGCGGCCGGGGCCTCAGCTCCGGCTGGGGAGAACCGCCGTCGCTTCGCCCACGACCTTGACCTCGCCGTCGGCGTTGGCCAGGGTGCACGCCAGGTCGACCAGGTTCCCGGCGTCCTCGGTCCGCTTGCCCGTGACCACGATCTTCGTGGTGAGCTCCTCGCCCGGCCACGTCTGGCGGCTGAACCGCACCTGGTAGTGCCGCACGTTGCCGGCCCCCACGTAGTCCGTGAGGGCCGTGCCGAGCAGGCCCATCGAGAACATCCCGTGCCCGAAGACGCTCGGCTGACCGGCGGCGGTGGCCGCCACCTCGTCGTGGTGCATGGGGTTGTAGTCCCCCGACGCCCCCGCGTAGCGCACCAGGTCAGTCCGGGTGAGCGTGTGGCTGGTGGCCGGAGCCTCGTCGCCCTCTTTGACGTCCTCGAAGTGCAGTGCGCCACCGGCCATAGCCGCTTCCCTCCCCTGTCGATGCCCGGTGCCGTCGCATCCCGGGCGGCCGCAGCTTGCGGGCCGCGGCCGAACATTGTCAAACCGTGTCGCCCTCGGCCGTGGTCACTGCCCCGGCTCGGGATCCCGGGGCAGGCCGAGGATGCGCTCGCCGATGACGTTTCTCTGAACCTCGCTCGTCCCGCCGGCGATGGTCAGGCACCGCGTCGACAAGAACCCGCGGCTCCACCGCGCCCCGTCGCCTTCGGTGGACGCCCCTTCGGCGCCCAAGAGGACGAGGCCGAGCTCCTGCACCCGCTGTTCGTGCTCGACGCCGAGGAGCTTGCGGACGCTTGCCTCGGGACCCGGCTCGACGCCCGACACCGAACGCAACGTGGTCCGCGCCCCGAGAAGGGCGATGGACTGGGCCTCGGCCAGCAGGGCGCCGATCTCGTCGAGGACGACGGCGTCTCCGGCCCAGGGCCCGCTGTCGAGCGAACCGAGCATCGCTTCGATCCCCAATCCGAAGCTGGCCCCTGACGACATCGACACCCGCTCGTTGGCCAATGTCGTGCGGGCCAGCCGCCACCCACCGTTCACGGCGCCCACCACGCAGTCGTCGGGAACGAAGACGTCGGTGAAGAACACCTCGTTGAACATGGCCGCCCCGGTGATCTCGCGCAGCGGCCGGACATCGATGCCGTCACTGCGCATGTCGACGAGGAAGTAGGTGATCCCCTCGTGCTTGTCGGCCTCGGGATCGGTCCGGGCCAGGCAGATACCCCAGTCGGCCTTCTGCGCCATCGACGTCCACACCTTCTGGCCGTTCAGGACGAAACCACCGTCGTCCCGGCCGGCCCGCATGGACAGGGCGGCGAGATCGCTGCCCGCCCCCGGCTCGCTGAAGAGCTGGCACCATCCGATCTTCCCCTCGAGGGTCGGACCCACGAAGCGCTCCTGCTGCTCGGCCGTGCCGTGGGCGATGATGGTGGGCAGGGCCCACGCCCCCACGGCGATCGAGGGCCGGAACACTCCGGCGGCGGCCAGCTCCTCGTCGATGACGAGCTGCTCCACCGGACCGGCGCCGCGTCCGTAGGGGACGGGCCAGTGCGGGGCCAGCAGACCGTTCTCCACGATCAGCCGTCGCTTCTCGGCGCCGCCCGACGCCGCCGCCACCTCGGCCACGATGGCGTGGATCTCGCCCCGCAGCGACTCAGCGTCGGCCGGCAGCTCCATGGTGAGCGTGCGCCGGCGGCCGCCCAGCGCGGCCAGCGAGGCATCTTGGCGCAAGGCGGCCGAGCCCCCGAGGAGCTGGCGCAGCGACAGGGCTCGGCGTAGGTGGATGTGGGCGTCGTGCTCCCAGGTGAAGCCCATGCCGCCGAGAACCTGGACGCACCCCTTGGCCGCCTCGACATAGGCGTCGAGAGCCACCGCCCCGGCCAGCACGGCCGCCAGTGCGGCCTGGTCGGCGTCGGCCGTATCGGCGGCCAGGGCGGCGTCCCAGGCCAGGGCCGTGACCTGCTCGACCGAGACGAGCATGTCGGCCAGCCGGTGCTTGATGGCTTGGAACTGCCCGATGGGCCGGCCGAACTGGCGACGGTCCTTGGCGTAGTCAGTGGCCGTCTCGAGGCACCACCTGGCCCCCCCGGCGCACTCGGCGGCGGCGATGGCCAGGGCCCGTTCGCGCACGAGCCGGGTGGTGACACCGCCCAGCCGGCGTTCGGGAGCCACCACCGCCTCGGTCACCACGACCGCCGCCACCCGCCGGGTCAGATCGAGGCTGGTCAGTGGTTCGACCGTGACCCCGGCGGCGTCGAGCTCGAGGGCGCACCAGAACAGTGCTCCGGAGCCGCTGTCATCGTGGGCCGACACGAGAAGAAGACGGGCCCCGGCGCCGGCGGCGAGAACGGGACGGACGGTGCCGGTGAGGGTCACCGATCCGTCGGCGCCGATGGCGGCCGACAGCGAGCCACTGCCGGGCAGGGCCACCACGGCGGGCATGCTCCCGTCTGTGACCTGGGGCAGAAGCTGCTTGGGGTCGGCCGGGTCCGACGATCCGGCCAGCACGGCGGCCACCAGCATGGTGCCGAGCACCGCACCGGGGGCGGCGGCGCGGGCCAGCTCTTCGACCACCACGGCCAGCTCCATCAGGCCGAAGCCCTGGCCCCCGTACTCCTCGGCCACATGGATGCCGAGCCAGCCCTGGCCGGCGAGGGCGTCCCAGAAGGGGGGCAGGGTCTCGGACCCGGCGTCGAGCAGGGCCCGGGGCACCTCCGGTGGGCACCGGGTGTCGGCCCACCGGCGCACCGTGCGCCGCAGCTCCTCGTGGTCCTCCCCGATCCCGATCGGCATCCGGCTCCACCTTGTGTCTCGAGCGCCGGACACCTGGGCCACCGGGAGCCGGCGGCGACAGACGCACCCCGACCGGGCCGGAGGCGGTGCCGGCGAAACTAGAACAAGTTACGTCGCCGGAGGCCGCCCGAGCCAGCACAGCGGCCTGCGCAGGATCCGGCGCGGGGGCATCCGTACGATGGGGCCATGGCCACGACCAAGGTGCAGCTGTTCTCCGTTTCGGTGACCGATCAGGACCGGGCCCGGGACTTCTACGTGGACGTCCTCGGCTTCGAGCTCGTCCGCGATGAGCCGATGGGCCCCGACCAGCGCTGGGTCGAGGTCCGCCCGACCGGGGCCGAGACGTCGATCACCCTCGTCACCTGGTTCGACACCATGGCGCCGGGATCGACCAAGGGCATCGTCGTCGAGAGCGACGACCTCGACGTCGACATCGAGACGCTACGGAGCCGGGGCGTGGGCATCGATGTCGACATTCAGCAGGCCCCCTGGGGACGGTTCGTCACCTTCGACGACCCCGACGGGAACGGGATCGTGCTCCAGGCCACGTCGGTGAGCTAAGTGAGCTGATGGCCTCAGGCTCCGAAGATATGGAGCAGGTGGTCGATCGACCACACCTGCCAGCCGTTCAGACCGAGGATGACCACGGCGGCCAGGATCATCATGGCGTTCTGACCCTGCTCGGCCCAGTCGTGGATCATGAGCACGAAGTAGAGGAGGTTCAAGGCAATGCTGGCGAAGGCGGCCACCGGCGTCAGGAACCCGAGCGTGAGGCCCAGACCGAGTGACAGCTCGCTCATCAAGATGATCCACGTCATGGCCTTCGGGTGAGGCTTGACGACGGCGTTGAACCCTTTGCCGACGACTTTGAATTTGTGCTTGGCGGCGATGTCGGCGGCCCAGTTGATCCCGGCCTGGCGCTTGATCCAGGCCTCCAGGTTCTTGTGACGGAAACTCTCGAGCCACCACAGGCCGAGGCCGATCCGGAGCACCGCGGCCCACTCTGCGCCTGTGAGCAGGGAGGTTTTCATCGGGCTGTTTCTACCACGGGCCCGGTGGACGGCTCCGGACGCGTGACGGCGCCGTGGCCGTCCCCGGCGGGGACCGAGCGCGGCATGGTGACGGTGAGACAGAGACCGACGAGCGCCGCCACCACGGCGGTGGCGTCGACGGCCCGCAGACCCGGGGCACGGCCGTCACCGAGGGCGATCGACAGGGCCAGCGCCGCCCCTCCCACCCCGGAGCCGACGGCCACCCCGAGAGTCACGAGGACCTGCATGGCGGCGATGGGACCACCCTGGCGGCCGGCCTCGGCGCTCGACAGCACCACCAGAGTGGTCGTGGCGTAGGACAGTCCCATGCCGGCGCCGGCCACGCCCCAGGCCACGAACCCCACCCACCACGGGGTCGACGACCAGTCGAGGGTACCCACCCCGGCCACACCGACGGCCACGAGCGCCAGACCCATCGTGCACAGCCGGCGCGGCCCCACCACGTGGACCAGCCGCGCCTGCACCCACGACCCGGCCGTCCAGGTGAGGGCGGCCACGGTGAGAACGACGCCGGCTTCGGTGACGCTGCGGTGATGGAGCGAGGTGAGCGACAACGGCAGGAAGGCCTCGGCACCGAAGAAGCCCAGGTTGACCAGAGCGGCCACCCCCATGGTGCCCAATTGGCGCTGATCGGGGAGGCGCCCGTCGGCTGGGCGGCCCGGGGAGACCACTCGGCCCGGGATCACCGAGCGCAGGGCGGGGACGACGAGAGCGAGGCCGATGAGCCCGAGCACCGGCGACAGCACCGGTTGCCGGGCGCTCAAGGCCTCGATCACCAGGGCCGTGCCGCCGGCCAGGGCCACAGCCACGACCACGCCGGGCCGCTTCTCCGCTCTGCTCGGCCCCGGGCGCGCCCCGAGGTCCGATGGGGCGTCAGCCTCCGAGGGGGTGGCCTCGGCGTGGGCGATGGCGGGCAGGGCGATGGCGGCGGCGGCCAAGACGGCGGGGATGAGGGCCAGGAAGACGAGACGCCAGCTGAGGTCCTCGGCCACCACCCCGGCCACGGCCGGGCCGACCAC